>Ga0307507_10008713_pt1 | contig 13882 bp, 10 predicted proteins | sample 7_EM_MG_FD_207223 | JGI IMG/M metagenome (GOLD analysis project Ga0307507, IMG submission 207223) | Populus trichocarpa ectomycorrhiza microbial communities from riparian zone in the Pacific Northwest, United States - 7_EM | ecosystem: Host-associated > Plants > Roots > Unclassified | place...
CTTTGTATTTTTTTTAAAATTTATTTTACGTGGAGTTATCAAGATCTTATAGATCTAATTTTTTTTTCTCGATCTCAACCTTTATGTTAAAATAGAGTTTCGTAATTTTTTTATTTACTCTTTATGAAATTATTATGGTCTTATTATCTAAGTCACGAGTTTAAAAGGTTAGTTTGGGTTGACTTGGGGTTTTTCTAGGCATTTTTTAATTGATTTTTTTATTTCATTCTTCATTATTGATTGAAAATTGAGTTTTATAAATTTTTTATATGTTTTCCATTGAGTTATCCCGATTTCATGAACCAGGTCACTAGTTTGGTAGGTTAACATGAGTTGACTTGAGTTTTTTTTTAATTTTATTATTCAATATTGAATTGATTAAGGATTAACCTTCATAATTTATTTTGGCTTGTTTTCTATAGATTTATCATAATTTCATGATCCTTATGGTAAAGCTTGTTTTCTATAGATTTATTATAATTTCATAACCTTTATGGTAAATTTAATAGGTTAACCTAAATTAATTTAATATGCCGCCGTCTTAATATTTTTAAAAAATATATAATTATATATATCATTATATCATATTAAAAAAATGATATCATCCATATGCCGTCTTAATAGTTGAAACACAAAGTGCTTGTTACGGGCTTACGGCAATGCCGGTTCCAGTGCTCATCTAGCCATGACTGGAAAGCTGTCCGGTTTAACATATGCCTGATTTATTAAAATGTTTATGAAGACATTGCAGTGCAGAAAAAATTGAAAAGTTCCACAAGATTCAATGAACAAATCGTTGCCATAAATTATGTGGGCAATGCTGCCAAGCTAGCAATGTACCAGCACCACTGCCAGGGTTCAATCTTTGGTAGAAACAGTGGCAATGGCAGCACCATTCCCCATGAATCCACCGACAATTGTAGCTTGCAGGATCCCAAGATTCTACTCTTGAGCACAGGTGAACTCAGTATAACACAGGGAAATATGCAACTGTGAATAAATACTACAGAATTCTAAACATTAGAAATACCAAGATGTGTCCCACAAAAATACCACAATCTTTTTTACCATGATGCAGATAAGACACCCCGAATCCTCCCAGTCTACACTCCCTATTTAACCCAAACTCCCACCCTAACAAGAAAGGTAAAACAAAATATGAAAAAAGATGATTTTAGCCTCATTTCCTCCTCTTAGCTGGTGGCTGGGGAATATCTTCCTCGTCTTCCTCCTCCTCCTCATCTTCTTCCTCATCATTGTCGTCGTCATCATCTTCATCGTCATCATCTTCGTCATCATCGTCATCGCTGCCACCATCACCATTGGCTTCAGGCTCATCCTCTGGATCCCCACCATCCTCGCTGTCTTTGCCAGGCTCATCCTCATCAGCACCTTCATCATCATCATCATCATCCTGATCATCTTGGCCATCATCGTCATCATCCCCTTCATCATCCTCAGTATCACTGCCATCTTGATTATCAGGATCAGGTTTCTTCTTTGTGTGAAGCTCAGTCAAAGGACACCTGCAGGACAAAATTAGTTATTAACTTGTCCAAAACAACAGCATATAAACACCATCCAGGACAAATAAATCAGATCACTAACCCTTGACTTGTGCCTGACTCTTCTGGCAAGACACTGGATCCGTTAGGCAGAGAACCCATCTGGTAAAAAAAAGGGACAAATTTCTGCTCAATTAAGAGACCAGTTGGAAGAAACAAATTGTTCTCCAACAAGTACCAAGAAAAAAATCAATGGAACCCAAGAACTTTCTCATGCAGCATGTAATTCTTTAAGCAAATAAAGCAGCCAAGCCTTGACTGAGAATCAGGTTGAATTCATTTCAATGAAAACTGGTAAGCATGAAAGAGCAAATCATCCTCAAAAATGTGCGTGAATCACTCTGGCCATCAATCTCCATTTACCTTGAAAGAGATTCCACTCTAATACTGTTTATCATTCGTTTAATTTGACACTTATATCTATTCCAACATATATTAAGCTTGCCAGCTGAACAAAGTTGTGGTTTAGTTTTTTTAAGGAGAAAAAAGAAAATGTCCATGACAAAACTTATTTAAAGGAATGCCCAGGCCAATATAGAACACCACAATGGAACCAGGGGAAGAAAAAGATAAAGGTTACAATATTTGTAATTTAATTTCCTATCAGAACTAGAAAATATTCACAAACCAACGTTATCAAAAGAGAAATATCATACCAGACTGTGAATAAATAATTGTTGCAGACCACAGAACATCTTCCTATTAATGTGCCTGCAACTTGACCTCTCTGATTTCTCGACCCTCAGAAAAAATAAAAATTACTTCTCTTTTAAGATCCTACCACCTCACATTACAAGTTTGTAACAGAGACATACTCAATAAACAAAAAAAACTAGCTCAATATCAAACTTATATCCACAAAACAAAGCAGCCAAATACCATCATATGCTAAGAGGAAAAAAAAACAGATAAGCCAAATACACAGACGAAGAGCAAAAGAGGCACCAACTAGACAATTACCAAGAAAGCAAAATAAACAAAGACAAAAATCAGTCCAAACCCTAGCATAAAACAGCACCTTCAAAGAGCAGCATAACACACCCCACATCCAACAAGAAGGTCCTTTAAACACAATAATCAAAACCCACATCACAACCACCATAACTTAAATGAAAAAAAAAATAAACAAGCAAGAAAAACACACACACACACTAAAAAATAACAAAATCCTAACTTTCTTCATAAAAAAAACAAAGCCAAGAGAAAAAAAACAAGTAGAGCACAGATCCACATATTCAAAGTACAGAATTTGCTCAAAATTAACACATAAGAAGCAAAACAACATTATAAACATGTGACAAACCAAAAAAGCTTCAAACTTTTGACAAATTGAAGCTGTAATAAACAAATTATGCAAAGTAACAGAGACACTATACCATGAAAAGTGACAAAGCAAGTGCCTTCGAAGCAGCAATGGCTATTTCAAGTACTAAAGCTTCCATTAAAGAAGGGGAGAAGCCCTCATAAACGACAGTGTTTGAGCAGAGAAGACCCTCCATTTTCTGCAAAAAAACACAAAAAATATAGAGACAAAAAGAAACCCAAATTAGAGAATTTGTGTTCTCTAGAGTGGAAGCTAGAGGGACTTAAATGAGAGAATTAGGGTTTTGAATTGGGGTTTAAGTAAGGGTTTTAAGAGATTTATTATAGCTGTGAAGAATACATGGAAAGGGTGTTAAGGATGGATTGTTTGACCGTCAGGTGATGTGGTAAGAAGGCTAAAAATCAACACAAGTCCCTTCACTTTATCAATTTGATCAAATTAAGCTCTACAGAAATAAATTTGTCAAGTCAAATCTTGTACTTTCAATTTGTAGGTTAACAGCCCCTCCTTTTAAATCTATCATGGAACCAATGTTATAAAACCTCGCCAATTCTACGAGTCAACTCAATAATTTGTTTATTTATTCCTAGCCTGAACTTAATTTCAAATTATATTAAGTGTGAGTTAACCTAGCATATCCTATCAATTTGGTTAAAAACCAATTTGATTTTTAAAAATCCAAAATAACATGGTTTTTTAATTTTTAAAAATATCTTAGAATAATATTGTTTCGAATCATTCCAGATTAACACTCCCAACTTGTGATCGAGTTTTGGATGGATCGAATTTAATAATTTTATTTACAAAACACTAGCCAAACAAATAAATGCCTTCTATGGTATTTGAAGCTAATTGTTGGAGTAAAAAGATACATATATAGAAAAAATAGTTAAATAATTTTAAATAACATTGCCTTTTAATTTTTAAGAATTCATATTTATTACCTTGCCAAACTCAACAAAAAATTATTTATTAATACTTAATGTTATGGAAAAACAAAAGGAAATAAATTAAATTAAATTCACCATCCAAAGAAATTGAAAAAAAAGAGTTAAAAAAATAGAAAAACACCAAGAATCATATATAGAACTTTTATATCAAATCCAATTTACATAGCTACAATTCCAAACCACCACCACCATTTTCTAAAAAAAAAACCGCTAATATTCTAAAATTGGACGTGTAAGGGCTGATTTGAACAAATTATTTGTACAAGGGTTAGTTTGATAAAATCCACAAAGTAAAGGAAGTGAGAATGAAGGACACTCAGAATCGTTTGTCCTTGACCTCTGTCTGGTGCTGGATCTGGGGCAAATTGACAGGACAATATTTTCTGGTCAAAACTTTTTTGAAGTTTAAAAGAAAAGGGGAACAAAAATTGTCTTTTATAATATATATTTGATTTTGATTCTTGCGTGCCTGCCAAACTCGTTTCGAATCAATCCGATAACTTATGAATCAAGTTTAATCTTAAATAAATAGATGAGTTGATTTGGTTTAATTTAATTAATCATGATTTTATTAATTTAATTGGATTAATTTTAATAATTATTAATTTTTATCTAAAATATAATTGTTTTGTTTTTTTAATTTTTTTTTATCTACCCAATATCATTGACTCACCGTTCCAGAAGTTAACTTGTCCTAGGACTTAGGCCGAGTCTATGTTCTTGGAGCTAAAATTGGAATGGGTTTCATACCAATACGTGTTTGAGAGTGTTATATTGGTTGTTTTTTAATGTGTTTTTTATTTTAAAACATATTAAAATAATATTTTTTTTTATTTTTTAAAAATTATTTTTAACATCAGTATATAAAAATCATCTGAAAATATCAAAAATATATTACTTTAAAGCAAAAAAATAAATAAATTTAAAATTTTTTAAAAACACTTAGAAAACGCAATACCAAACACTAAATTGCTTTTGGGTTGTCAATTCTATACTCGTGGACTCACTTTTGTTGTATAAAAAATGGTAAAATCAGGGTTATTTTAGAGACATCGGTTCATATAGATAACATGAGCTTATAAAATTATTTCATTGATAGATTTATGGAGTATAACTACTTAAATATAAAAAAATAATACTCAAATAAAAATAATATAATCATAAGTACTTCATTAAAAAATAAAGATAAAATAATATCATCATGGAGACATTTAAGAGGAAATTGACTGTCGCATAATATTTTAATAACAAAACTAAAAGAGTTACTAGATTGATTAAATTTGATGAATGCTAATACCCAAATAGAATAAAAAACAATATAAGTTTTAAAATAGAAAAAAAATAAAGCACAAATACTTCAAATATCATAATCTTCTTTTTTTAAAAAAAAAACAATCATGTTAGGATATATAGATTTTTATAATTAATATGATATTAACACGTACACCTATCACAAATTACCACGTCATATAGTGAAAAATCACGAGCATCCTTACCATTATTCAATCAAAAAATAACTTTTGTTCAAGGTAAAATTCTGACTCAACAATTAATTAATCCAAAGTTAACTCCTGACAAATCATATAGCCATTCTTTTAGTCAACAATTGAAAACAAAAAAACTCTAAATAACAAGTAAAAGTTTAATAAAATTACTCGTATGCAGTTTTCCAAGTTTGATTTACACCACTAATGTATACACTAGTTTTTGTGGAGACGAGCTTAGCAAGAAAATTTCTTTTTTTAAAGCCTCTTGTTAAGTAGAGGTCTTGGACCGTTGCACAAATGGTCCTTAACTTAAGGTAGCTTTGCAATGTCGGTTCAATTGTTTGTCTAACCCCAGCCAGAAAGCAATTTGGTTAGCTAGACGAGAAAGGCTGTTAAGATAGATCATAGCTGACTATAAAAGGCTTGGTAAGTTTCGAAAGAACTGCTATCACTCATTCATTCTATAAGAAACGGGTGCATGAAAGAAAGCTTGCTATTAAAGGCTTACCAAGTTTCCTACATATTACATATAAGTTCCTTCAACTGATTTATATGAGTAAACGGAGATGTTGATGTGTTCACTCCATGTTCTGGGGTTGATCTAAAGCAACAGCTGGAGGTGCGGTAGTGGAAGGCATGCTACCTGATGCCCCATTTTCAGCAGGTGGGGGAACGCCCCATTTGCCGTCAGACTCAAGAGGCTCGAAAACTTGAACACTGCCATCTGTTAGGCCTATGGCAAACTGATTAGGTTCTTGGGGATGTGCAGCAATTGCTAGAGGATATACAGTAGAACTGCAGAAAATGAATGAGGTATATTAGATCACGCAACTAGGACATGCTAGAAGAGAATCTGCTCATATCCACTAATATCCAAACGCCACAAGCTGCATGTTGATATAAATGGTTGAACACAGTCCAGGAGGTTGTAAGTTGACTATGGAAAAATTCCAGCTATAGTTGTCATGCTAAACAAGAAGCAGTGGAAGCATAATTTATTGTGGAAGGAGATCATGAAATGAGATCAACAGAAAAATGATTCAGGTTAATTATGCAAGCTGTTAAAAAGACTCTCGAGTGACGATTTTTGAGTGAAGATTTAACTATTTTTCACAAACACTTTGGTAAAGAAACAAGATCACTAGTACCTGACATCTGATGGAAGATAGGAATTGGGATTAATCTGGCATCTCACTTGAAGATTTGATGCACTAAATACACGCAGAGTTCCATCCAGGAAGCTAGCATAAACTAACTGGCTATCACAAGAGAATGTTGCATGCGAGATTGGTGCTGAAAACTCTCCAATGGTCCACTGAAAATTTAACACATAAGGTCAAATTTTGAAAAGAAATACAGAGAATGATTCTAGTGTTTGATATTACAATGCATGGTGTTTTTCACTTGAAAATGCATTAAATAATTTTTTCAGATTTTTTTTTAATTTTTGAAATCATCGTATCAAAATCATTGGAAATCACTAAAAGAAACATCAATTTGATGCATTTTCAAGCCAATCGCACTTTTGAAATGCAGTTTCAAAAGCAAAAACAAACTGTGTAGGGGAGAAGGGAACTGCTGAACCATGACTGTTCCCTTTGAAAACTACTAACTGGCATCACCATCATGTTGCCTATCAACCACAGGATATTACAGGTGGTCCTTTCAGTCCCTAAAAAAATTGAGATACAGCAAATCCACCAGTTCTGCTTGTGGTGGAACTTCAAGGCACCCTAAACAAACAATTGTTTTTTCTTTTTTTTTGTAGAACAATTACACTTGTATTTAAGCTGCTAGGACCTTATCAAAAACAATACGAAATGGGTAACACGACTCTGGAGCGCTCTAACATAATACAGTCGAGATTAAAATACCTGTTTTAAGCATTCAAGTTTTGTTGTTTCATAAATGCCAAGCTGAGTGTCATGTGCAACAAGCAAATGGACTTGATCTTGGTGAAACTGAACTTGGGTGTCTGACATTGCTGCAGGTGTCCTTCCAGCTGGAACCTGCAAGACACAATTTTTCTTCCTTTCCCACCTATCAATGCTCCACACGATAACCTGAAAAATGGTTAATGTATTCTCTAAGATACATATTGCAGATAGCACATTGAGGTGTTCCGACCCCACTATATTTTCTCAAATAGGATGTTGTCACCCTGTCTTGCAGCTGGGAAAAGATGAAATATATCCCTTTCCAGCAAGCAAAAGCCCAGCAAAAACAGGTAATACAGATTCTAAGGAAGTTAACATGCCAGGAAACAATTACGACAGCACGTAGAATTGTTAGCGTAGACATGGTATAAGAGATGAAATACCAACCTGAGAATCTGCGCCAGAGGAAACAAGTGTATTCAGCACACTAGAGAAGGCAAGACCAGTGATTCTCTTAGAGTGACCCTTAAGCTTGCTCTTGACCTACAGCAAGAAAGAAAATGATCAAATCCTAGTTTCTTTTTTCCCATTGGAATTCACAGGAACTTACTATCAACTAACATCTTATTGTACCTCATCCACACGAACATTATATATGTGTACTGTGGAATCGTCCATTCCCACTGCAACAATATTGTTATCTTGAGGATGGAACGCAAGATACGTCGCTGCAGGTGGCGGAGGCATGAATGCTGTCATAATCTGCAGTTGCCAATAAATTTTGTAAATAGCAGCCCAAAGGAGGTAGCTTTTCAAAACAGCACCAAAAAAAATTCAAGACCATTTTTCCTTGTGCAAAAGAATAATTAGAAAAAAGGGTAAAAAGTGGAATTACTATCTCAATTCAAAAAATACCTTGAATGTCATTGTGTTGAACAAGGAAATTTTCCCCCCAGAGGCAGACATGATATAGGAATCATTCTTCGACAGAGCAAAACATGGCACAGCCTCTTCTGGTCTAGCATCCATGAGATCATTGGTCATTAATATGCCAGATGCTGGTTGCACCAATTGAGGGGTAGCCTTGGTTGTTGCCTGGACCATGAAACAAATATGTTGCTAAGGAACTGAATTCAAATTTTTAAAAGATGAACAAATTTATTGTGTATTGGGAACCGACTTTCATCTTAGACAGTAAAACATTCAGAAGGAATACAGGAATCTTATACCTTCCCACTCGAATTAAGGTCATTTCGAGGCCACTTCCAAAGTAGATGAATTGCATTTAATGCAAGTGCCAAGATGGCAGTGCCTGAATTTGTGTAGACCAACCTCGCGATCTGCAGTTGATAGAAGAAAACCCAATAAGAACCTTTTTTTCTCTGAAAGTTTAATGGCAATGAACCGTTTTTATATGTTTTAGAAAAAAGTTTAAAACTATGAATTCAAAACTTCCTGCTAGACATGCACACATGCATAACACAATTGTACATATTCTCCTGTGCTCCATTACTAAATGACAGCAACATGGGGAAGTTATCAAAAGATAGAATGCAGGCACAAAACTTATATGATGTAGAGATATGTTAACAAAGACGGTATCTGATATGTTTCTGGGTGCATTGTTCTTGTTTGATACAGCCTACTGAATTTTAAAAAGTTTCTCATATCCAATTTGAAGACTTAGAATTTCTCCTGTTGTCAAGGCCAAGCTACATGTAAACACAAATTGGGTCAAAAGAATACAAGCCAAGTGGCACAGTCATACCTTGTCTGTTTTAACACGAGCTGAGAGTCTCAGCGAATGAAGCTTGGAAGGATCATTAATCTCAGTGAGCTTCCATATCTTTGGTGGGTGTGCTTCTTCAGGCACCCTTGGTTTTACACCTTCTGAGTTTCTGGTGTCACCATTCTAGCAATTGCACCCGTTGATTTAGTTTGAGTCCAGCCAAGAAATGAAAGTGAGAGAAAATTACTGACCTTTATCAGTGCCTCAGATGCAATTCCAAGTCTCGAGGCAACCAGAGAATGGCCTTCAAAGGTGCGCATCAAGCAGAGACCATCAACTGTTGCCAAGATTTTGATTCTATTATCATTTGCAGATACAGCCAATAGGTTGCCCCCTTTATTGAATCGAATACGTGGACTTGTCTTCAGTCAAAGAAATAAGAAAACAAAACCCAGTTAAGCCATAGTATGTTTGCACAAAGACATGCAGTTGACTGTGGTTTAAGCATGAACTTACTGGTAGGCCTCCCTCCGCGTCAATGGTTGTCAAAAGAGAAGGGTTATCCATATCCCAGAATTTGATTGAGTAGTCATCACCAACAGCCAAGAACCTATTCTTGGTAGTATCGAATTGAACAACACCCAAAGAACGCTTTTGAAATCCTTGGTAGGTTCTCTTAATAGTACCTTCATTTTCATTCCATTCCACCATGTGTGACTCCCCATCTTGACTGGTCCCACATGAAAATAGCCTAAATGTGTTGTGGAGAGAATGAATTTTCAGTTGTCCTTAAAATGTAAGTTTTAAGTGGGATTCGAGTTGTAATAACCTACCTTTTCCCATCAGCACTATATGCCATTGTGGAGCATGATCGACCAGGAGCATCATAATCAACCCTAGATCCCATCACGCCATGCAACCATGCCTTTATTTTCCCATCCAGTGATGTTGAAAAGACAAACTGGGGCATAAACAATTGAAAAAATTAGCAAACTGTGTGAAAAGCCAGGGGAAGCAAAAAAAAAATGACATGTATCAGCAGAAAACGAGTGTCCAATTGGACTTCTTACATGAACAGTTTCCCTGGAATGGGGACAGATCGAATGAACAGGAGCTTCATGACCTTCAAACGTAGACAATTTGGCACCAGTGGCCACTTCCCACACCTAAAATTTAAAAATATTAGTATACACAGTAAGAGCTCTGAGTAACAATGTCATTAACAATCTCATAACAAGCTAACCTTGATGGTCTTGTCATCACCACAAGTGATAACAGATTGCTTGTTGGGGTTGCAAAATGCTAGATCATTTACACTTCCAACATGAGCATCGATCTGGTAAACACAGATAAATTATTTCTCCAAAAACAATATAACAAAGTTGTAAATAAGGTAAACACAAACATAACCTACCTCTATATGATGCCGAATATCATGTCCACCATAACAAGTGTATAACTGCACCATATGCTTAGAATATGCAACCCCTGTTTAGTTGAAGAATAACAGACTTTAATCATGAAAAATCAAGTCATAAGAAACTGTTTGATCCTGCATTTTTTAATCTTACCAAATAAAGAACCATCAGGACTCCATAATACACGTTTAACTGAGACAGATGGGTCTTTGACTATGGATGCCTGAATTTGACCAAGATCAATATGGAATTAAGACACTCTGAAGACAGAATTACAATCTTGCCAAATGATAAATTAGTTAGAAAGGAGCATACCTTCAATACCATTGAACTTGCTCCAATATCCCATACCTGAAAACTTTTAGAGGCCAACTTCTCCCTAGAACTAACGTCCCACAAACTAATGTCTCCAATAGCAGTCCCAACTGAAAAGACACCATATAAATATAAGTAATATGCAGTTATTGGGAAAAAAAAAATAAAGTTACCATAAACTATAGAGTCAGAAAACCTGAACTAACCCAGAAGTAGAGTCTGTCGAAGAGGATGGAAGTCCATGCTTGTGGGAGCTGAGCCTTGATTTAATGTACATGCCACATTCCTGGGCAACTCTTCGGTTATGTTAAAGGCCAGGCCATGATGATTTTGACCAGAATTATTTCCTGTCAACATTACCTGCTGGAAAAATTCCACACAAATTATGTAGTTTTGACGGGAAACCAGCTATTAAAACTGTGTTTGTGTAATTAGAGTTCAAACAACTTACCCTGTCCAAAGCCCCAGAAAATCTTGGCCTTGACACATCAGAATCGCCAGGACCTTTTGGCATTGCAGCTATACCTGACACTTTAATGATGTTAATGACAAAATCTTACAACCATTCCAACCCCACCCCCCTCAAAAAAAAAAAAAACCACACACGCACACCCCAAGCATGTACCTGAATGAATTAAATAGGAAACAATACCCACTCAGGAATTCTAAAAAAAAATATGTGCACATTATCACCTGGATTTGGGCTGATGAAATTTAGTCCAACTCCAGGAACTACTGGATGAGTTACAGTTGTGGGATTGGATATCCATGCTGTTAAGGGTGTTTGAACTGGTGCCGGTGCCGGTGCCGGTGCCGGAGCTGGTGCTGGTTGGAATGACTAGTAGATAAAAAATAATCAAGTAACGTAAGAAAATTCTGGTCAAAGACAGCAAGACATGATTGAAAACAAAAGCAATCTAGTCATGTACCCCATTTGCAACTATCGGGAGAAAACCTTCAGACTTTGGTGCAGAAGCTATGAGGTGATTGTTTGCTGCTAGTTGGGGATACGCATGATTAGCATTTCTACAACTGTGATCGTAAAAGAGGGTTCTTATATCAGGGTTTTGCCCTGGATTACCACAAAGCGAATGCTGCCAATTCAAGCTGTCATATTGCACACCAAAGATCAGTTTATTCTCTACGGCAAACAAGGGTGCTAGAAATTACAAAGAATAAGATTGCAGCAACTGTATTCATTGAACAGAAGAATAAAAACTAAGGAAGTGACATCTTAAAAGCCACATATCAAAAGAAAAGAATAGGGACAGAGCAACCATTAAAGACAGAAGAAAATCTCTCTATCATTTTATTAAAATCCTACTGACCTTTGGTTGATAAGCATTCGTAATCTTGAATTTTTTATGTTAGGATACTGCAATTTGTCACGGAAAAGGGGATTTGACTCAATAAGCTTCTTGAGCTCAATCAACATTATTGCTCTTGCTGACTTTGTATCTCTATAATTGGAGAGCTGGTCATTTTCCCTGCATAGTCGTCCAATTACAACTCAGTCAACTAAAATTGAAAAATCTTAATGCATCTTGTTCAAGCATACATACCTAAAATTATCCAATGTGAGCAGCTGGGTAATTTCTTTAAACAAGTCTTCATTAAAAGAGGCAAAAACTTTCAGATCCTTCATGAGGATATCTACAGCCTTGGTCCGATCAAGCCTATCAATTCAAAATATTTAAGAGCAGCAAACACAATAAAAATGTGAACCACGAGACAGACTCAATAACGAACTGCCTGAAGCAGATCATGAAAACTAAACACAGAAGATTCACAATCTTACTTATCCAACGCCTCGAGGTACTTTTGCTTGCGAATTTCAAAAAATATCTTCATCGAATATCGATTATCATCCACTTTGGTAAACCCAGATAGATACTTCTCAACCTCATCCCAGTTGCCACCCAGCACAAGCTCCTCAAAGTACTTTGCATTGAAGAACAACCCCGATTCTTGCTCGAGCCTAATTAAAAATGAAACAAATCCAATTAATGTTAAACAAAAAAATTCATAAACTTTACCAAAAACTAGGTATTGATAAGAATTTTTTACTTGTGAACAGTTTCTTTAAACTTTTCTTCATCAAGAAACTGCAAAATCAAAAAGATGAGGTCTCTACTAAGCGAAGACGTCATTACAGCAGCCAGTTCTTATCTACACAACCACCAAAAACCAATCAATATAAAAAACAACATAATTACACAATCAAATTGAATTATACGAATAAAATGACAAAAAGAAAGAAGAAACAGAGAGAGAAGCAAGAAAATGGCCTCATTTTCAGCCCAAAAAGAAGTTCTCAACATTTACAACCAAACAAATAGAATTTATCAGAATTTAATTGAAACAAGGGCTTACATGGAATACAAAATTAAGAAAAAAACCAGAAGAATTTGAAGTTACCAAGCACAACAACCTCAATAACATGAAAGAGCAACACAGAATTGCAAGTTTTTCAAGTAAAACTGAATTCTGAAAATTGGAGAAAATTAGGGTTTTCACATGTTTGAAACAGTAAAGTAGCTTTAACCCAGTAAAATTAAAGATGCCCTAAAGTAGACTAAAGAGTTTAAGCCAAAAAAAAGACGAAACAAAAGGGAATCATTTACTATACTATTAAAGGTAAAAACACAGCATAAGCTCACCTTTGAAACAGTCTTAAGAACAGGGAACTAAAGGAAACAGAGCAGTTTAGCTCTCTAAATCAAACTCACCCTCTCTCTCTCCCCCTCTCTCTATCTCTCTCTCTCTCTCTCTCTCTCTCTCTCTATCTCTGGGCTCTGTTTCCTAGAAGATGCTGCTTCATTGGTTTTTGAGGTGACTAAAGCAAAAGTGAAATATATATGCTACTGGCGGTATTCTCGAGGTATAAGTACACTAGCTTATCAGAAATTGTGAATGATAAGTTAGTGTACTTATATAAGTTACAAAAGTGGGCACCACCCGAGAAACCTCAGCCGACAAATGTCTTCACTTTGTCAAAAGAAGACAGTGACGGCTGAGGTGAGTGGGTATCTGTCCTTACCAGCTTTTTTAAGCAAGTGAATTACACTCTCTCGAGGGAATTGTTTTTTCTTTTTTTATCATTTGCCCAATTTAGAGACTGTTTATTTTTGCTAATTGTGCTTAATGACGTTAATGATTTTAGATTTAGAGTCTGTTTTTATAGAGCATATTTGGGATTGTGATTTTGGTGAGAATT
>Ga0307507_10008714_pt1 | contig 13882 bp, 6 predicted proteins | sample 7_EM_MG_FD_207223 | JGI IMG/M metagenome (GOLD analysis project Ga0307507, IMG submission 207223) | Populus trichocarpa ectomycorrhiza microbial communities from riparian zone in the Pacific Northwest, United States - 7_EM | ecosystem: Host-associated > Plants > Roots > Unclassified | place...
GGAACAGATGGAACCGCCATTTTTCTGAGATTGAACAAGCTGAAAGTTTTGCTTCTGTTCTCAAGGTACCTCTTTTTAACTCTTAATAGGTTTCTTTGGATGTTTTTGTGGCGGGTTCTTGTTGTTGTCTGCATAATTGCCTGATTATGTTAAAGGGTCTAATTTGTTGTAGCTGAAAACACGAAGTTTATATTTTTAATTGTAACTAGTTTATTGCGATTTTTTTTGGCAGGTAATCAGTTTGCCTAATTGCTCAATTTATTAAAATATTGGTCTTTTATGATCGGTATTGGTTCTGTGCCTTTTTGTTTCTATGGATTTCATATGTTTAGCTTGGTCTTGAGGTGCTTTATGCTCCCATAGGTGGTACCAGTTCAATTTATTATCTTCTACTGTGTTATAGGAAACATGTCAATAGAACAACTGGTTCAATTGCATGGAAAATGTGAACAGAAAGGTTGTATAGTTTGTCATTCTGTGTGGTTCCATTTTTTTTCGTGAGTGTTCTTCATCCAGAGAGATTTTCGTGATATAATTCCTTTCGCTTTATTCAGTCAGGAAAAAAAAAAAGTTTTTTCAAATACGAGGGAATAATCTTTCCTAGGAAAGTAAAACTTTTTTGTTTCGGAAAAGTGTGCTATTTTCATGCGATTCAGATGTGCTGCATGTATGCGGAGGTGGCTACTTCTTCCATACTTCTGTTTCTTGGAAGAAAAGAGATAGGGGGTATATATGAGAGTTATTGTATAGCATGACTATTTTGAGTATCAAGGACATGAGGGATATAGCAGAATCAGAAAATGGTTTTTATTTATTTATTGCTATGCTAGTATTAAGACTTATATCATGTATTGTGTATTTTTAGAACAATGTGTTTTGGTATACCCATCAGATAATTGACTTTGCCAAAAAACATGTAGATTGCCAATCAACTTTTGAAAATCAGAGTACTGGTTTTCCTCTATAATGAAGTAAGCTTACATGCTTGATGACTGATAAATTATAACTGCACATTAAGCATTTATGTCTGTGGTAATGGTCTCAAGTAATTTGGATCCATCCAGTTTCATTTTTAGCTGCTTAGATATTGAAGTAAGAAGTTCTAGCATATCCATATTGCTTGTTCTTTTGTGTTAATTGAATGCCTTCTTTTCAGTTTCAACTGGAGGATGCAATTGAAAATGAAGACTTTCAAGAGGCTGCAAAGTTGAAAATAGCCATTGCTGAAGCTACTTCAAAGGATAATGTAGCCCATATAATGTCTGAATTGAAGGTTTGAATTCTATATGGGGCCTTAGAACTGTGTGCATAGAACTTATACCAGTCCCTTGAAGTATGGGCTTGCATGCATAACATTCGGTTTTTAATAATAAGTCTGTCTGTTATCTGCAGAATGCAGTAGAGGAAGAACGATACCACGATGCTTCAAAATTGTGTAAATATACAGGAAGTGGATTGGTAATTACCTTAGCATCAATTATCTATTGTCCAGTCATATTTTTACGGTTTCAGGTCACCTGCTTTACATTTTCTAGTGAAATTGAGAATTGGCATTTCTTGGCCTGGATGAACAATAAATATAGTGAACAGAGCATCGCACTTTTAGACAAGAATTAGAAATGTTTTTTTTTGTTGCACCCCCATTATTTAACTACAAAAGGGATAAACTTGTTTAAGTTGTTCAGGCATGAGTTCCTGTGATTTTATTTTTAAAGCCTTCAACTATAAGTGAGGACCATGTGCTTTTCATTATGGAGCTCTTAGATTTTGTCTCCTGACTTGTACATTGCCTCTTTGGTTTCATATTTCTTTTACCTTTGTGAGTTGGTATTGGATTGTAAATTTAGCCTATCTAATTAGATCATGTATTGTTTAATGTAGGTAGCAACCAACAAACTTAGATCTCAGAATTTCTTGATTCTTCTCATATTTTCTTTCTTGCAATGTCAATTTAAATTTTCTGCTTTGAGTGAACAGGTAGGTTGGTGGGTGGGCTACTCATCGGATTCTGATGATCCCTTTGGCAGACTGGTTCGCATAACACCTGGCGTGGGCAGATTTGTTGGCCGGAGTTATACTCCAAGGTAAGGATATTTGTCATCTTGATTAATGTTTGATGCACTGGAGCTTGTTGGTAAAATATCATTTTCTGCAGGCAGTTGGTCAGTTCATCTCTTGGAACTCCATTATTTGAGATTTTTGTGGTCAAAGATGCCGAGGAAAAGTATGCTATGCAAGTGAGCTACAATTTCTCCTTTTAGATTGTTCCTCATTTAAACACTAACCACAGATCAAATTCATGAGCTTGTTGACTTACAATTATGCATTACCAATGTGGAGAGTCATGGGATTTTTTGGATGATGCTGACTTTGTTTACGTGCTCATACTGATGCACCTGTAAGGGAAGACATTGCACATGCCCAGAATTCAGAACTACAATATGAATGTGCTGTGAGGCATATGTCAAGTGGTTATGCTCGAAATTTACCGTAGTAATTAAGTTCAGAAAATTCTGTAATCTAGAGTTGATTGCAGAACGAGTCTTTATGGTGTGTGGGCTTGTAAACAGTCTGCATGTGGCAGATTACTGTGTAGTCCTTAGGATCTGTAATGATATGCTCTTGATCAGGGCCGATCAATTCTCTGTTGAGCTAAATCTCTTTACTCTTATTTTGCTTGTGAACTCCAAAGAGCTGGCAATTACAGTTCTAGTTGGCCAGGAGGATTATAGCCATTAAGTGAAGATTTTTCTTTTGGTTTATGATTATTGGCCTGCTAATATGTAACTTAATTTAGGAGCACAGCGCTAAAGTTTATTGATATGCACCATCCTGTGTTGATGTTGGGCGTGGAGAAATTTATGATGATCATCAACTAGAAGAAAACTATCAACTGTTTTTCTTTATTTTTCCTTTCATTTTGTTGTTTATGTTAGTATGTATATACATAGACTTTGATGTTTCATGCATGAATGCATCTTGTGCATATATGTGTCCAAAATACACTCTGTTGTGAGGAAACCAATTTCCAAGAAGAAGGACCTTATTATACGTGCAGATGTTTTGACAAGTTCTGAGGATTTTCAACAAGAAAGATCTTATATGGGTGAAGATGTTTTGAGATGTAGTTTTTGTTCAAACAATCTTTGTTCTCGTAGTCATGTGGCTTATCCTCTGTGGAGAATATCTCTTCTTGGATCTCAGTTCTCTTTAAGATTTTCTTATGAATATCCCATTTTCCAACTTTGCGTTCACTGACAGGTAGTATGTCTGCAACGAACTAAAGGAAGGTCAACAAACTCTACCAGTTCACGATCTAAATCTACACAGGTTCCATCCATTTCTGAAGATAAGAATGCATCTGTAGTGGATGTTCAGGAAAATGACATTAAGACAGAGAGGAGTGAGGGGAAGAGCATAAATATTGAGGAAGCAACTGAGGAAGGGATAAAAAGTGTGATAAATTTTCTCAAAGATAAGATTCCTGGGTTAAAAGTAAAAGTTGTGAACATTAACACTACAGAGGAAGTGATGGAGGATAGTGATTCTGTGAAGCAGTTGATGCAAGAAGATGATGACAAGACAGGGTCTAGTGAGAATTCGGAAGAACATGCCAGTGATCTAGAAGAGATTCAGCCTGATGAGGTAGCTTTGGAAGGCAGTAGTGATTCCTCAGAAGATGGAAAAGATTTAGATATGAAGCTTTTTATTGGAGGGGTTGTACATAACAATGAAGATACTCCGAGCAAGGATGAGTATGTGCGTCTTCCAGCTGAAATTAAAGATATGGAGAGAGATTCTTTTGTACTACATGTTCAAAGAAGTCTAGATTCTGGCAGTAAAGAAAGTAAAGCATCCAAGGTGAAAGTGGCAGCTATAACAGCTAAAGGTATTTCTGAGCTTATGCCTTCAGATGTTGCAAAGGCATTTTGGGGCGCAGACAAAGTTTCTTCAAAGGTGAGATCAATGCAATAGATTCAGGTTTTGATCTTTAGACAGTTTCCATAATCCATTTACATTACATCTCCCAATTGTTATTATATAAGTCAATCTTGATATAAATAGGATTATTGGTTTCTATGGGGTACTGGACAATATTTTTCATCAGGCTTCCTCTTCAATCCTTTGGGAAAAAAACCGTTGCAATGTTACTGTAAAAACTTGGTACTTGTAACTTTTAGATGCCTGTTTTCCCAACCATTCAAAAAGATATATGCTAGATTTTGCCTCACCCCTCCCCATGGTTATGTAAGATGCCGTGTCTAAACAAATTTTTTAATGTGTCTTGTTTGCCACATTGGAAACTTCCATTCATTTGTATTGAATATTTTGACGAGCCCTGACAATTTTTTTCAGGGACCTAAGTTGAACCTGACACAAACTGTAACAAATCTGCCTGTTATCCTTTTTTAGGAGAAAAACACCCTGTTCAAGTTAGTGGACTATTGATTTTTATTTACATTTTGCAGTAGTGCCAGAAGAAAACTTCTCCTTTTCCATAAATTTACGTGAAAACCTTTACTGTGACAATGGTCAAATTTTGATCTTATTGTTTCAGCATCAGAATTGTCATTCTGAATATTTTTTGCTTTTCTTTTTTCCTTAATGCTGAATGTGGATGCTATTGTCTTGGGTTAAATTCCTACCTAGTTGATAATATAGGCATACTAACTTTTTGAACATCTCCGATCTTAACTGTAGTCAATCTACTTGATTACATTACTGTATTTTGTTTGACAATCAGTTGATCATTTTTTTCTTCTTAGGTTTCAAGAAATGTGCGTGAAATCGTGAAACTTGCTGTTAGTCAGGCACAGAAGCAAAGCAGTTTATCTGAGTATACAACTTTCAGTAGAGTTACAACTTCTAATAGCAGTTTAGATCCATTTGACGGTGACTTGCTTTACACATGGTTTTCTATTTTTTTATTTAAGCAAAAAGAGATGTATATTATTATGCCATAATCTTATGGTTGAATCGTAGGCCTATATGTTGGTGCATTTGGGCCTTATGGGACTGAGATAGTACAATTGAGGCGTAAATATGGTCATTGGAATATTGAGGATGACCAATCCTCAGATGTGGAGTTCTTTGAGTATGTTGAGGCTGTGAAGCTAACTGGGGATCTTAATGTCCCTGCTGGCCAGGTTTGCAATTTTCTTATTTCTTGAAGTTAATACCCATCACATATGGCAGTAATGTAAAATTTTATACTAACTAATTCTCCAACTACAAAGTTTAGGTGACATTTCGTGCCAGAATTGGGAAAGGAAGTCGCAATTCCAACCGTGGGAAGTATCCAGATGAACTGGGAGTGGTATGTAGCTAGGTCTAGGCCATAGTTTTTATCTTTGTTGCTGTTCTCCTTTCCATCGCATTTTTTTCTTCACTGACAATTCTTGAAACTCAGTGTTATGGAACTTTTGTAATCATGAAAGAAAAAAAGGACCTTTTTTTTATCTGAATGTTGAAACAAGCAGTTCCTTGGAAGTCTGTAGAGTGATTGAATCACTGTTTTCATGAAAAACACGAGAGTTGATTCTCTTTATCTAATATATCTTTACAGTTCTGCAAAGAGAACTGTTTATAGAAATAGGAACAATTATAGGCTCGGAATTTGTGAATGATGCTCACATTATTTGCCATATCACAAACTTAGCCAGGAAAGTTAAATGTTTGTGAAATTCTATTCAGGTGGCAAGTTACAAAGGTCAAGGAAGAATAGCAGAATTTGGCTTCAAAAATCCACAATGGGTTGATGGTGAACTTCTTCAACTTAATGGCAGGGTAACAAAAGTTCTTTTCAAGATATTTGCTAACGTTTCATCTTGAAGTTGTTTGCAGTTTTTCTTAATCCCTCTCCATTACTTCATTCAGGGCATCGGACCATATGTCAAAGGGGCAGATCTGGGCTTCCTTTATGTTGTTCCAGAACAAAGTTTCCTTGTGCTGTTTAACCGGTTGAAGCTACCAGACTAAACCACATTTGTTGTCATCTGTCAAATGTGTCTGAAGGGAGAGTTCCTGTGTAAACTACGTGTGAGAAATGCAGTTTTTTCCCCCATTGCTAAGCCCTAAGATTTGAACATATAGTTTTTAAAATCTCTCGTGAGGGGCAGTTTTCGTTGTTTGCCTTCCACATATAAATTATTCTCCTTTTTTCTGTATCTTTGAGGTGTATATTGCTTTTTCACTATCAATAAAGAAAGTGACGAACAGTAATGATGTAATACTTTTGAAGGGTTGGTATGGTGATCAAGGTGTCCAGCTCTCTTTACCCTACCAGACAATAATGCAACCCTTTCAAAGGGATTTCTTTATGGGCAATTCCAAGGATATTGTAATCTTTTAGTACTTGCATCTTGTTCTTGATGCACTTAGGCTCAAGCATGCTGTGAAAGTATCAAAGAATTGTTCATGGAGAGAGCACTGATCCAATGAAGAGTCGTTGATGAAGCCATCAGCATCACTGCGCAATTCCCAAGCGTAAAGACATCAATTTTCAATGAAAGGAAGGCATTGAGATTTCTCATAGTATCATCAAAAGTTAAAAAGCAAACAATGATGCTGGTTTCTTTTTGTTATTCTAGGTATTAAAGTATACTCTTTGTAAAGAAAAAGGTGCGACTAATGCTCATAATTCAGAGAAAGAGAGATTTGATGCTTTTCTTGTGGCTTTTGGAGTATATTCTCAACTTCTCATGGAACCGATTTGGCTTATTGAATGAACCATGAAATTCAATTTTTAACCCTTTGAATTGAATTGAATTTAAAATATTCTGTATAAATTTCTTCTCACGATTGTTTTTGTACGCGTAAAGGTACTGGGGGCGTGACAAGCAAGTAAGTGTAAGAAAATATAAAAGAACAAAAGTAAGAACTGATGCCTTCAGCCGATGGAATGCCCACTCTCAAAGAAATGCTGAAGAACATTACTTTTGTCCCCTACATAAAAGTTTCCATTGAAAGCCCTCAACCAAATTTAATATTCTAGTATTAAATTCAATTCTATACCTTATTTAAATTTAATTAATAATTTCTTATATTTTTTATGTTTAAAATAAAATATTAAACTATATAATTCTAAATATCTTTTTGTTAGAAGGACCCTTATATTTACTTTGTTTTTTTAATTATTATCCTTGTCTCATTTTTACCACCTTTTATATTACATATAAAAATAAATTGAATTAGCAATATTGGCTATTTTATCTTTAATTTTTTTTTATTATAATTGTTTTTGTTAGAAGGACCCATATATTTATCATTTTAAAAATTATTATCCTTATAACATCTTTACTACCTTTATTTTATTCAATAAATCTTACGTGTATCAATTTCTATTTTGAATTGATTTTAATAAATAAATTCATTAAATACAACCAAGTAAATAATTCATATTGCGATATTAAATACCTTGATTTGCTTTTGTCTCTCAATTTTTCTAATATTGTTTTTTTTAAGAAAAACGTTATGAAGCCAAAATGAGTTTTTTGAGGTGTCTCTTCTCTTCTTCTTTTTTTTTTTATTGAATTTGACTTTTTTTATCTATTTTTTTCTCATATTGTGAAAAATATAATTTCAAAGAAAATTCATTTATTAAACTTTATAAAGTCTATGGACATGTTCACAAGTTTTGCTAGTTGACATGGTTTGCAGATTTGACGAGTTTAACTTTTTTTTTCTTTTTTTTTAATTATTTTTTTTCAACATCTCAGTATTGAGTTGATATTTGATTTTGCAATCATTTATTTTTGTTATCATATAGATAAATAAAAAATAGTTTTGGAAAAAAATAAATTATAATCCCACTAAAGTCCATAACCTGGTTCATAAGTTTGGTGTGCTAGTCCAGGTTGTTCAGTTCATAAGTTTGACAAGTTTATCCACTAGTCGAATACCTTTTTTTTATCCTTTAATTGTTTTTATTTTTTTCTCTTAATTTTATCCTTCAATATTGAAATGGTTAAGAAATAAACTGTATAATTTATTTTTGTTTACGTTCTATAAGGTTATTATTGTCTCAAATAAGTTTTTATTTTTAAGTTAGTGCTCAATTTTGTGAACATATATTTTTATCATATAATTAAAAAAATAATTTATAAAAAAATTATTAAAATCAATAGAGTTTATAACATAAGTTGTTGGAGGATTGAAATCAATTCAATGTGTCATTATCACAATAATGTTTTTTAAAAAAATTATCATTTTGAAGTTTTTTTTAAATTCAAGTCATGTTTTTTTTTCTAAGATTGTATTTAAATCCATGAAATTAATTAATTTAATTTGAATTAACTCTAGAAACTTGAGTTAGACAAAAAAAAAAAAAAAAATTATGTAATTTTAATATTAACTCATTAAACCAGATTTAATTACACAATCAAGGAATTTTCTCACTCTTTTTTTTTTAATTTTAAAAAATTAGGCTGACGTACTAGTGTGTAAAATAAATAAATTCTGTCTCCTTGTCCACGTGGAATCGTAGTGTGCGATATCTTACGTGGAATCTCAGTTTCTTAAGAGAGTGTTGTAGACTTGTAGTTTTATGTTTTATTTTACTATACTATATGCCTCGCAATACGTGAACAAAGCTCTTCCCTTCATAAAACGCCACGTGTACACGGTCCCTGCAAAAGCAAAAACACCAACTTCTCTCCCATTTTAAAGCCTCCTCCTTTTCAAACTTTCTTTAGGCAAACCTGAAAACAAATCCCCTTACTATGGACCTTGTCTCCAATGATCCCCCAATTAATGTTTTTTTCTCAATTAAGTCCTCAAAGACTAAAGAATTCTCTATTAAATCTTCTTCTAAAATATTCTCCTATTTTTAACATAAGAAAGTCAAGTTCCCTATAAAATCATAATACTAATCTTGTTAGAACTTGATATTTATTAATATAATTGCATTTTCTCTTTGTACAAAATTATTTATTTAAGCAATTGAAAACTCTCATATTCACTAAAAAAAATCTTTTACGAGTAATTGAGTCCCGCATCAAGCTACAATGCACCATGCCTTCCCACCAAGCTATCACTTAGCTTAGTTTTTTACATCAAGCTACTATTCATTTTAGTTAAAGAGAATTAATCAGATTACAAAAATTAAATAATTAATTTATTATTCAATCGTGAAATAATAATACTAATTTTGTTAGAACTTGATAATTATTAATAACACATAAGGAGTACATAAATCTCTTCTCTTTTCTTGTCATTATTCTCATTTGTTATTTGTTGAAATCCAATATATAAGTGTTATGAGAACCAAAAACATGGTTGAAGTTCAATTGAGGATCTCTAAGATTCTTGAGATAATGAATTGTTTGGAGACCAATAGAGACAAAGTATATAGTTGGGGGACCGTTTGGACATTTGCCCACTCTCTCCTTCACTCTCAAACAATACAATACACTACAGAGAAACACACACAGAGAGTATAAAATTAAATTCGCCTCCCACTAAATTCCGCGAATTGAACACCCAAACCAAATCCGGAAAAAAAATGGAGACAGCGAGATCCGATTCCAAGCCGAAAACCCAAGTCCCACGATCCTCTTCTTCAAACTCCGACTCCCAATCCCAATCCCCTTACCGTTTCCAATCCCCTCACCGATCCGACTATGGCGACCCTCTCGAAAGCCCTCCCTACGCCTCTCCCTCTGCTTCCCCTGAAAAGTCACTCTCTCCGCTCCAAAACTCCATGGCCGTCGTTGCCGTTGACACCCACAAGTCTACTCAGTACTCCCCCGCACCTTCCTCTTTCCCGCCGGATAACCTCTCTGCGCCTCCTGAGCTGGTGCTGAACAAGGTGGCGAGGGAGAGAGTGGCAGATGGGGTGGTGAGGAAGGTGGGGACGGCGTCGGTGGCGAGGAGGTCGAGGAAAGAAGAGAAGATGAGGACTGGTGAATTAGGGTTTAGGGTTAGTGAGATTATCATGTGTTTGATATCTTTTGCTGTTATGGCTGCTGATAAGACTCAGGGATGGAGTGGTGATTCCTTTTATAGATATATAGAGTATAGGTAGGCAGTGATGATTAATTGCTAGTTTTTAATGTTTGTGTTATTTATTTTATTTTAAAAATAATAATTAATGCAGGTATTGTTTGGCCGTGAATGTGATTGGGTTTGTGTATGCTGGATTTCAAGCTTATGATTTAAGCTATCAGCTAGCCACCGGGAAACATGTGATTCGACACCATCTTCGTCAACATTTTAATTTCTTCATGGATCAGGTAATTGATTTATGTTTAATTATTATCTGTTTATACTAACTGTGCTATGCTAGTCACTGTCGGTAGCATTTCATCTCAAGGCTTAATTACAATTGCTGATTATCTGGTTCCTGGAAGAGAGTGGATTAATTTGGCTGATGATGCTATCAAGAATCTGTTAGTGTCAATTTTTTAGTGCGCAATCATAGTCCATGTATTTTCAGCTTGTGAACACAATTTCAAGGCATGAATCCTTAGAGCAACCACTAAATGTAGGATTGTTTCCAGATTTCTTTTCCTGAGGACCATTATTGTGAATGTTCGTTTGTCTCTCCACAACTCACATGGTGGGTTCACCTGAATAGTCTTTGTGCATGACTGGTAGCAGCAGAGTTCTCAACTCGGCAAGTCCACCTCTTGATATTTCCTCTGGCAAATAACCTTGTGTTGGTCACAGGAATTGAAGTAGAATGGTGAGTCGGGGCTATTCAGGAAACTGAGTGTGACCTTCTCTGATCTCCCCAATCAAGATTCAATCTGCCCATCGTAATTCACTTAAAGTCTATGTTTCCTGGGTTTCCATGACTTCTAGTTGACAGGAGATCCATTTTACTTTTACCACTACCAATTTCACGAACATCAAGCCTCAAATGACCTGTATGGTTTCAGCTAATTTGGGAGGCCTGAATTAAGAGTGTAGATGTAGTTTACACCCTTTGGAACAAATGAAAATACAACCATGCACAATGAATTGTTTTTTACTTTAGTTTTTGGATACTAACAGTCAACACTAGTAAGCATGACGGTTTTTTCCCCTTCTGGTTTATTGATACTGAAAGTGAATTGTGTTTTTATTTTGTTTTTTTGGGTTCAAACTGGCAGATACTAGCATATCTTCTGGTATCAGCATCCTCTTCAGCCGCCACTCGGGTTGATGACTGGCAATCTAACTGGGGCAAAGATGAGTTCACAGAGATGGCAACTGCTTCGGTTGTCATGGCCTTCCTGGCTTTTATTGCCTATGCCGGTAGCTCCATTATATCTGGTTACAATCTATATAACCGGGACGCAATATGATGGCATTCACATATTATATTCGAGGTTATGGAGAAAGAAAAAAGTAAAAGTCACATGCAATTTTTTCTTTTTAATGTTGTATAGAGACAAATTAATAGTATGTTTATCCCTTTTACATTTTTTTTTCTACTGTTGGGGAAAATGTAAACTATATATTTGGATATCTGGATTCTGGAGTATATGAGACTATTTCTACCGTCCCGTCAGTGACCTTGTTTGACATTATTCGAGGGTCTCTCATCGTCTGTTTGCCACCTCTCGGCGACTGCTAGATGGCTCATGAATAGGCGTACAATGATTTGCAAAATAATCTTTAGTGGATGGTTCTTCTTCATTATTTCTTCTTCTTCTTCTGATGACGACGACTAAATTTTCATTAATACTCACCAATCATCCATATTTCCCGAAGGAACAAAGCCTGCAGGCTTTAGACTAGACCATAGTCCAAGTCCACTAGCCAGCAAGAGGTTAGCTGGTGACCATTCTTTTGGTCTTGTGAACAACTTCAGATCTGCACTGCTATAGGCTCTAGCCCTTCCTTTGCCTTTTGGCAAATATCAAGGTGGGAAAAAAACTACAATTGTAGCACTTTGGGCCAATTCATAAGGCTTGATTTGGGGAACTCATCAAAAACATTTTCTCTTCGGCCCGTGGACATGCTTGCCCAAGCATATATAATTTGGTGCAGCAACAATCAAATTAGTTTGAGTAGCTCTAGAGTTTTCAAGAAACGCCAAGTCAGGACTGGTCACATATCAGATTCCAGGTAGTTTTCGTGATAGTGGTGATAGATATTATTTTTTAAAATATTTTTGTTTTGAAATATATTAAAATAATATTTTTATTATTTTATTAAAATTTATTTTTGATATAATTAAAAAAATTTCAAAATCATTTTTTAAATAAAAAAATAAACACACTCTAAGCATATTAAAAAAAAGTTTCTTGAAAAGCTTAAAAAGTTTTAATAAATTAATTGCTGGCTCTTTTATCAAACTATCACAGTTTGATAAAAGATTTAAGATAGATTAGAGAAAAGTACATGAAAAAAAAAACACATTTTAACTCAATTGCTAATGGGGAATGTCATTTTATTTAACAACTGCTAATAGAAATAGTGTTTATAAACCATAGTTATTGTCATTAGCGGTTATATTAATAAACCGTTGTTGACAATAACAGTTGTGAATAGACACTATACAACTGCTAATAACAATAACTGTAATGTCAGGTAACCCATTTTTTACTTGAACCCAACTCTAAATTTTACATAAAATAAAGTCTAAATCACCACAACTCCAAACAAGACCTTAAATTACCAAATCTTAAATCTATAATTGAAAGTGCGATATTTTAACATCAATTTTATTTGTTAATTATTGCAGGTGTTTTTTAAATATTATTTTTATTTATGTACATTTTTTTATGTTGTTAATGGATGATTTGAAATTTTAAACAGTTTGTTCACATGTTCACCTGTTAATTAATATTTTTCAATCATGTTTATTTAAAATAAGTATGAAAATGCATAATATGTAAGACAATTTTAAAATCAAAATGATAATTAGCTAAAACAATATTACAAAAGTAATAATAATAAAAATAACTTTTAACTAAAAAAATAACACAACATAATAATACATCTTAGCTTACCTATATCTTCTGCGATGACGAGTGCATAGACCGACTTCATCAATAGTGTAATATCTCACATCGGCGGGTGATGGTTTGGTAGCTGGCTTTATTAGTAGTGCTGGTTGCTAACATGTTGTACGCGTTTTGGAGGGTCAGGCTCAGAAGTGGGCTCGTGTCACCATGAACAAAACCATGAGGGCGGTAAGGCTCAAAGTGGACAATATACAGCATGTTGGGCCGAGCTGTAACAAATAGCACGATTTCCACCTATTTATGCGGTCTCATCCTTTAAGATAATATTATCTAGGCTCAATGTCTCTCATAACAAGTCAAGTGTAGTACGACATATCTCGAACCAAAAAGATGCATAATAATGAGTAAGTCCATCATCATCATCGAGTTCACGAAGATCAGCCGCAACATGTAGACCATCATGCAATAACTGTCCAACCTAATATGAAGCAAATAGAAATTATTAATCCATAAATAAAATACAATGGTTTTGTCGAAGCCTATAAAAAGTAACAAATACTTACATCATTTTGAATCCGATGTGCATATGGCTCATACTCCATCTTATATAGAGGAACCTGCGCTAGGTTTGGTGTAATGATTCAGCATGTTATACTCAGGTACTAGTCCATGTATTTCTCCTGGGAAATTATAGGATGCACATCTTTAAAAATAAAATTTCTCCGTACATCCCACATCGATATATGCTGGAGATGGTGGATCATCCAATTATAATAAGCGTGCCTACCTGAACGACTAATAAAATGCAATTGATTGCTTGTATCTATGTCAGACGGGATGTGTTGCTTAAAGCTAAATCGTCACATTACACAGTCCGAACAATACATCTCAACAAGCTCAAAAAAATATGAAAGGGACAATTGATGTCCATAAGTCCATGACCAATGTGCATATAATAAGAGAAACTATCATATCATCTTATAAAT
>Ga0307507_10008715_pt1 | contig 13880 bp, 18 predicted proteins | sample 7_EM_MG_FD_207223 | JGI IMG/M metagenome (GOLD analysis project Ga0307507, IMG submission 207223) | Populus trichocarpa ectomycorrhiza microbial communities from riparian zone in the Pacific Northwest, United States - 7_EM | ecosystem: Host-associated > Plants > Roots > Unclassified | place...
AAATACTTGTATCAAGGCGGCGTTAGCACTGTGTTGACTGGAGGCGTGATGCTTGGCAAGGCTAAACCTACTTGCGGTGCCCCTTCTTGGAGACGCCGCGTTTGAATTCTTTAAATTGGACTGTCTCTGTATCGTTACTTATTGTGTATCTGTATCGTAAATTGTAGCCCCTATGGTTCGCTTTCGGTCATCCATGTAATCGACGTTCTTTCTTGGACTTGCTTATCTCAATAATATTTGATTTCCGCATCGAGATGAATTGGATCCTCTGCAAATCCCGCTTTTGATCGTGCTAAGCTCGAGCGGATATCATTCATGGTTGGTTGTGTAACTAACCAAAATGAATGCAAATCCAACTTCTGACCGTTCATGCAGCCTCATACAAGCGGATTTTATTAATTGGGAAAGTTTTGGATTGGCTCTCCGCGGCCGCTTTCAAGTATCGGATCCCCGCATATGCTTTCTGGCATCAACACGTCCGACGATCCCGCGGTAAATAAGTCTACAACACAGCAATTGATAAAGTTCCAGGTTTCATTGGAGGTGGATCTTAATAGGAGGATCTGCTCATGGTTAGAAAGTACATAGGAAAAACAAAGTCTATTTATTTAGGGATTGGCACATGGCCACATACTACCAATCCACGTAGGGGGACCTTCCACGAGACTCGAACCAGTCTCTAAGGGTTTCAAATCACTAGCATATAACACCGAATGAGAACGAGAGAAATGAATGACATGGTGCAAATCCACGCGCGAAGGAGCTCAATCAAGGTTTGGGCCATGCCTTCTTCATAGCAGGGCGGCGAACGGCCCTGCCCTTCCTGTCGCGGTAGAACAAAATACCACCTTGCATAGGGAATTTAAACAACAAAGTCACAATGAAAAACAGAGCACACCAGATTCTACCTTCGTTTTCGACGAACTGACACTTGTTATAGTTCTCCCACAACGCCTGGAACACGGGTTTATCGGAAAATACGTAGTGTTCGCCCAAAAACGCTTTCAAGTGCCGAGTAGCTTCAGGGCCATGATCTACCCAGTGGGTTAAATTTTATTCAGTACGAAATAGGGCAATTTTACTCACAGAAAGGCATCTTCGGGAAGAAATGGTGGACAACGTGATTGTGAGCGACATTGTGGAGGAAGAAACGGCCCTGCCATCCGAGGAACGGCCTGTCGATAGTGGCTGCGGCGCCGCGCTGGAAATTCCATTCTTTTCTACGATAATGGGGAAGCTCTGGGTCTGTATGTTGCAAGTAGGTGATCATGATAACTTTGGGTTGAGTTCTGTCAAGGAGGGTGAGAATACCTAAGCAACTATTTGACGTACACCAGTGAGTGACCGCGAGCCAGGGGATACCATAATACTTGAGCACATTGGCAACGCCGTAGATAGACGAGGCTTTGATGACAACCCAGACCATGAAGGCAATTCCGATGTTGGACATGATGACCGCCTGACGTTGAGCTTTGGTGAATAAAATCGAATTGGCTGGATGAAGCCAAGTCAATTCCGCAGGCGGTATATCAACCCGAAGGGACTAGCTCACGATCGAAATGATTGGTCCACTTCGGATATGTCTTTTGCCCTGAGACGTTGAATACTACGACCAAAATCTGAATTGAATGATTGCTTGAATGAGGCAAACAATAGGACGCTCACGTAGATATGCGGGAAACCCGGCGAGTTGTTGACGAATCAACATGTAAAGAGTATAAATGGGAGTATCACCAAAGAATTCATTCCATTCGATTTCTCCGTGCGGCTTTTCTGGGATCCCGAGATCCTCGCGGGTTTTTGGGACGTAAACTTCGTCACGCTCCATCGATGCGTGGTTCGAATGGTGGCGGTGATGGGAGATCTTCCAGGAGAAGTAGGGGGTCCATAGGAAGGTGTGGACGATCTAAACGGAGAAAAATTAGATGTTTAGAGGCTGGAAAAAAAGAAGGTGCATACGAAACCAAGAACGTCGTTGACGATCTTGTAGTCGCAGAAGGCACCATGGCCGCACTATGGGGGCGTATCCCAAAACACTTACCTTTAAATTGCCATCGAAGACAAGAGACTTACCTCGTGTCCAATAACCCAGATTCCCGTAAAAACGAGGCCCTGGAACCACCAGCTACCCGTCGAGGAAGACGGCGATCAGAAAAGTAGCACTACGATTCTGTGAAGTGCTCACTAGGCACTCCATGCTAACAAGCGGGCGAATTCAGCGCCGATGGGCGTGAAAAGCTCTTCTGTTGATGTTCGTCCAAAATAAGGGTCGATGTGTGACGCCAATGACCAGGCAGCTACTGCAAGGCAGGAATCGCGAACAAGATAAATTACTCCTCGTGATGTGTTTCTGATAAACAATTCGTCCGGAATTGCAGCTCTGATCTCTTCGATGGTCCTACGTAAAGGGTCAGAAATCACCAAATATGATTTTTAACCCTTTCCCAACGTACCACGGCATTGGAGTGAAGACAGGCAGCGCATCCTCTGAATACTCCCCCTGGTCGTTTGAGGCCATGTGAAACTCCGATAGGCTCGACACGGGGTAAATGTCGAGAGAGCTGAGATTTGCGTGAGTAGAAGACGTTGCCAGTATTTAACCTGTTCTCCACGAGGTTTCGTAGACCTCGAACAGAGCGTGGGCTGTTTGAATGGCGAACCATTAAATGGATCATTAGGATCTGCAAATTGAGTTTGCGTGCAAGTCGAGGATTTTCAGATGCCATAATTACGGCCATTGATTTCCTCCCGGAGGTCGAAATGCGGCTACTTGGAGTTAAATCATGACCTGTTCACCCCTGCCTGTTGTCGACAAGAGAGTTGCGCAAGCCCATTAATTCAAATTTACTCCTGTTTGCCCCTTCCTGTTCTCTCACCCACGGCACATTTCCAGATCTGGTCGCCTACAAAGCTCAGCCCCCCAAGTATTGAATGCGGGTGGAGTCCCGGAATTCCTTTGGACTTTTCACGGGAATTGACATCACTGGGGCTTTGGCCTATTTATTCACAGAAAAAATATTGTGGCTTGTATCCCATGTGATGTGACGTATGTACCTCACTTTCAGTGCAACGGCTCCAAACGGCAGTAACCGGACCTCAGGCGGATTCCGCTCGGAATAGATGGGGGAACAGCTAATGGAGAAAGCCTCATGCGTCTTTCGTCCCTTCCCATATTCGAGAGCGATCTATGATCTACTCTGTCAAGGTACTTACTTTTATCAAGTTTCATGATGTATCGAACATCGAGGAAGGATTCCCACGTGGCGTTACTCGGTGTTTATGTAAAAATTTTCAAGTGTTACCTACACCAAACTACTCTTTTCCTGATTAGCATCGAGACAGACGTATGAGCTATGACCGTGTATGCCTCAGATCACTTGAAGTTCCTCAAATACTCATGTGAATCCAACCATCTTCCTCACCCAAGCCATGGCGATGTTCTCTCTTTTCCGCGATGGTCCAGAATACATCCAACGCACTAAAACACCATTCTCGCCCACGAAGGTGAGATACTTGTTGATGGACGGCTTAATCGCTTATGTACCCGCCGGCAGGTGACTTTAGCCGAAGTCCGCGCCGTCGTTCCCAAGGTACTTTACCAGAAGCACACCCTGACTGGGCTCGCTTACGTCGCTCGTGATGTCTTGTGTGCTGTCGTGCTTTACAAATTTGGGTGGTTCATTGACCCATTTGCACGGTCTCTTGTTGAAGATTACGGATGGCCTTTGCTCTTCGGCGTCGTATCAAAATGGTTTATTTGGGTGCTATACTGGTATTGGCAGGGAATCATCCTCGCCGGCTGGTGGTGTTTAGCTCATGAAGCAGGCCACGGCACGCTCTCACATTACAATTCGGTCAATCACATCGTTGGATACTCTCTGCACACAGTGAGTGCGCTCATCTCCTCTGCGCTACAGTGCAGTAATCCAATCAAAGTTTCTTCTCGTTCCTTACTACGCCTGGAGATCCACTCATCACGCTCATCACAAAGCCACCATGTCCGTGGAACGCGATGAAAACTATGTCCCTCGCACGCGTCGAGATTACGGTCTTCCTTCGGAATCCACTACGACCCCAGCAGACTATCACGAAATATTCGAAGAAACTCCGATATACACACTCCTCCGCATGCTCCTTATGCAGGCTGTAGGGTGGCAATATTATTTGTGCTCCAATGTCATGGGCTCGCCGATGTATCCTCCCGGTACCAACGTCAGTTGGATTTATGGAGAGTTTATCTGGCGTTCTAATTTTTTCATCAGCACTTTCAACCTTCCTCGCCCCTTTTTAAACCTCACGAGCGGAACGGAATTATCGCCTCCAATATCGGTCTCGGTATCATGTCGTTCATCCTCTATATTTGGACCAAAGAATTTGGCATCGTTAATTTGATCAAGTTCTACTTTGTCCCATACTTGGTATGCACTTGCTCGATCCATGAAATTACACTTTATATCATTTCTCCCAGCTTTCGAATCACTGGATCGTCATGTTAACCTACCTCCATCACTCTGATCCCACCGTAGCTCATTACCGCAGCAAGGAGTGGAATTTCCTCCGCGGAGCTATTTCTACCGTTGACCGACCGCTTTTGGGGTGGGTCGGGCGTTTCTTTCTGCATAATGTTTCTCATGACCATGTAAGTGACATTTTGCGTTCTTCATCACGGCCTCATGTTCCATGCAGATAGCACATCACTTATTCTCTTCAATCCCTTTCTGTAAGTTCGTTATTCGATTTACGGGACAATTGCCTGACTTTTCGGTAGACAATCAGCCCTATGTTACTGAAGCCATTAAGAAAGTCTTGAAGGACGACTATAATTACGACTCCACAGTCCGTTCAGATATCTCTCGTTGTTATCTTGATCTATAATGGCTTGTAGAACACCTTCCGTGCCCTCTACCGAACGTTCACTCAATGCTGCTTTATTGAAGATGATGGTGATGTGGTGTTCTACAAGAACAAAGAGGGAAATGCTGCGCGTGTCCTTTCAGAGCAGTCAGCCGGTAAAAATGTCGAGATCGAGAGGGATTGGGGTGATGGTCTCTAAATTTCGACTTAGCTAAACATCCAAGGGGTAAAGTATGCGGCCACTTTGCCGTTGGCTCTGCGGATCAGGGCAGATGAGAATCGCCCAATAAGCGAATACTATGATCGCAATGTAATCCATAATATAACTTTCAACTAGATATAAATCGACGTTGAACCTTGAATCTTCTCTTCCAAGTTCCTTCGACTCCAAGTTTAGGTTTGGTCACGTTCAAATGTATTATAAGTTTACAACCACTGTAAAAAGAGGGGATTGATTATATGTGCAGTGATTCTTTGATGTAAACCAATGGTCATCAAGCGTCATCCTCAGTAAATAGCGAAGTCGGACATTAGTCACGAGAAAGTCACCAATTAGAGGGTGTTTGACAAAATGTCGTTTTTTTTAAGCGTTTCTGACTACGCTCGTAATACAATAGTCATACATTAGTCTCACACTGCAAATCATATATTATGCCACAGTCATGTACTAGTCATATAATAGTCATTGATGCTTGGGCTCAATTTGGATCAGGAAATAGGCTGAATAAAATTATATTTGACTACTTTAGAGAATACATGTAGTGGGCCTACAGCCTAAGTATAGTATGAAGATGGTGGAGTGTATCCTATAACCCTAACTATGACTTTACTTTATATCCAGTCTACCTGACACACAGGAGGAGAGCGTTTGTCGAGGAATGAGACTGTCCATCAAGGCAGGGTAAGGGAAGGGGGAGGCAGTTCGTTGAGGGAAGGAGGGGACAGTTTGTCGAGGGAGGGGGGAGACCGTTCATCGAGGGAAGGATGAGGCGAGGGAGGGAGGAGGCCGTCAATCAAGAGAAGGAGGAGGCCATGTGTTGAAGGAAGGAGGAGGCCGTTCGCCGAAGGAGGGTGGGAAGCCATTCGTCGAGGGAGGGGAGCCCATCGGCGAAGGGAAGGACGGGGCCGTTCATCGAGGGAGGGAGGACGCCAGCCGTTCGTCGAGAGAGGGAGGACGCCAGCCATTCGTTGAGAGAGGACGCCAGCCGAAGCCGTTCGTCGAGGGAGGGGAGCCCATCAGCCAAGGGAAGGACGGGGCCATTCATCGAGGGAGGGAAGATGCCAGCCGTTCGTCGAGAGAGGGAGGACACCAGCCGTTCGTCGAGAGAGGGAGGATGCCAGCCGTACATCGAGAGAGGGAGGACGCCGGCCGTACATCGAGAGAGGGAGGACACCTGCCGTTCGTCAAGGGAGGGAGGCCGCCGTTCGTTGAGGGAGGGAGGCTGCCATTCGTCGAGGGAGGGAGGAGGCCGTTCATTGACTTATCGATACAGTGGGAGGGAAGAACAATGAATTTCGCGTAGACTCGCGACCAGTCCTTCGGTGGTGATCTTGCCATGCGGTTGTTTATCCGTTGTTGTGGTATTGTTGTTGTGGCAAACATATTCGTCCATGTTTTTTGTCATTGTCCTGCTCCCTTCCATCACACCATCACATTTTGAAACGCCATGGCGTACCCCGAGTACTTAACTAGTGACATAATGGAAGTAAAATTAAACACATCTTGGCCATTTGTTTGAATGAGAAGTTCTCACAGAGCGAAAACAGTATAGGACATAGTGTGTCCCCATGGCCACGAACTCTATTGAAGTCACTAAAAATATTAGAAATTGGGTCATTGTGACCGATAGATATGCATAATCAATCAACTTGTACGGAATTCGTCAAACTTTTTCCAGAGTGAAAAATTGGTATCACGGACAACCAAGTCGCTCTCAAATAAAAGAAAAAGAGATAGATAGTATGCAGTTTATGTAAAGAATCGAAGGGAAAAAAATCAAAGGAGTCTTTTTATCTACAAATATTCAAAGGTTCGCAAGATCCCTGGCAAAATGGAAAAAATCAACGCTGGATCCGTTCACGCCGCACTTGTATATCTGTGATGGATACATCAGCATCGGCGGGGCCTAAATGCAGCCCAAATACGACTTACAAAGTGCGAAGCGACCCAACTCGAGAACAATGCACGCTGGTAAGGGTCTGGCAAGCGCTGCAGGAGTGTCTCCAACCCAACTTGATCTACAAGTGTTTTGGGAATTGCCCGGCGGATGACGCCTTTCCTGCTAGGAAGGTCATCAAACAGCGCTGAGTTTTCCAACTCGGCTTGCAAGTTATTGAGCGTCGACGAGAGCTCATCAGAGATAAGGGTGCGCGACTTTGTGCCTTGCGAACGAGAGTGCTCGCGCCAAATGCAATGGAACTCGTCGGCAGCGTTCTCGGTTATTTTGGTCTGGACGTCCTTTACGTAGTTCTGATAAAACTCAGAAGGTTTGCCGTTTTTGAAGACCATAAGATCGAGGTATTCTTGAGTCGACAACGCCAGACCGGCGAGAACCTCCAGAGACGAACTTGTTACACCACCTATGGAGGTGAATGAAAACCTCAAGTGCGATTGAAAACGGATCGAGGATGCGTACCCTTGTTAGCACTTGAATCCTTGAAGAGGATGACCTTACGTTTCTCCAAGTACAGACGTGCCTGTTGGGCGATGAACAAGTTCGCGCCTTCGACGATATATTTGAAGTGAGGTTTTCCCTCAGAATCAACGAGTGCCGCCATATTGGAGATGTTGACAGCCTCCGGTCTGCATGAAATTTTCGCACAGAAGTCCTTTGCGAGATGAGAGACACAACGCACCGTCCGCCACAAGGAACGAAAAGATCCGCTTTGAAGCGTAGGTGCGCGCTGTTTCGGAAGTCGGTGCCGTCAGAAACAACTTCGCCAGCTAAAAGGACATAAATCATCAATGCTTGAAATAAGATAACCAAGCCAAGCTCACAGGGTAATTTGACGTCCTGGTCCTCAAGCTTCACGAGATACCCATTCTTGCTCAACTTAGCGGTATTGAAATGGCTGACAGGAACACGCAATTTCGCCAAGCGAACAAGCTCTTCACGGTTAATCCCCACAGGATCGGACAGAACACCACTGCCATCGATGACAGCGATCGTCTTGTCCGACGAGAGCAAAATTTCGTCTGAGAGGTAAAGAGAAAGTCGTTAGAATGATTATTACTCTACAAGACGAAATGCCCACTGGAGCCAAGGTCGCCGTCTGGAAAACTGGGTTAGCGACAAAATAGCAACGCGATGGGGAAACGACTTACCAGGGCCACCTGTTTGTACCTTCGTAACGTCTCTCTCCCTTAAACCAAGCTGTTTATACAACCCGAGCACGAATTGACGAATGGACAACGAAGTCATTCCATACACGTCATGAGGAATTCCACCAAGCGTCTCCGCACTCTTTCCTGTTGTGAATGACTTCCACCATGTTTCAGCACCTCGGGAACGAGCGTGAACTACGCAGATTTATCCCATTAGATTCGCATGACGACTAAACAAGATATAAAAAACTTACTAGCAGCCCAATCCATTAGGTCCGCGGTACCTTCTGTGGGAATAAAACCATTACCATGAAGCCAAAATGCGGGATAACCCGGACGAAGATGACCTGCCATCAGGACCGAAGAATAAGAGCTCGGGCTTTCCGTAGAGGTCAACAACTGGTTCCTTGACACCGGGGATGAGGAGGTCAATCATTGCCTTAATTCGCCCTTGTCAGATACGACTTTTAGATGGAGATCAGGAACATTCACGTCGACGTATTTCTCGAAGCATCTCCTGGGGTTAGCTCCAAGCCTTATGCGTAAAAAATTGGAAACTAGATAAATGAGCAAGCAACAAGCACTCACGATGGCAAGATGGTCCCTTTGGCACCTCCTTCCGGTATATCCTTATTCTTGAGCGACTGTGTAGCCGCGAGACCGTAGTTCTCGTCTACCCTTTATTTTTCAACGTGAGCAAACTGTCAGTAGATAACCGAGCTAGACAACTGACAGCATTCTCTGATTAACCGAATAATTATCTTTGTTCCTGGACAAGACAATCCGAATGCCACCCCGAGCGACATCGTGGAAACGAATGTGAAACCCACGGAATTCGTTTCCTACGGATGGGGAATGGTCTGTGTTAGCCTCATAACTACTGGTAAGTGAGAAGATCCCACCGATGACGATGAACATCCCATATGGCTTCTTCGGGTACTCAACCTCGGGCAAAAACTCTGGCGCAAGCCTAAACGACAGAGCCACCTTTGTAGGCTGGTAAAAATTAGTTTTGAGGACGTGTCTAGGAAGTCATATCACATTAGATCAGGTCACGGTAAATGGATGAAACGCACTTGTTAAAGACGAGGAAGCTCCCTAAAACTTGCAATACGTGTTTGTTAGGTGCAGTGCGGCGAATCTTGTCATATAGCTGTGCGTCGTTTAGGGGCTGAACGGTGTGTAAACGTTGGTATGAAAGAGTTGGCCTATGTGTTGGGCGTAAGCTGCGAAGACAACAAGAGAGAGAAAAAAAAGAATAACATTAGCTTTGATGCGTCATCCGAGGGAGGGTAATGAGTCATCGCGAAGTTGACATACAACAAGCTGATCTAAAGGTAACACCGTAAGCCAACAATTTCTAGGATGTGTTACGAAAGCAGCTTACCAGATCGGGGTGAGCATGGATAACTTGCGCGATACTCTCCGGAGTATAGGTCTCTTCTCGGAACCTCCTCTTGATATCACTTAACACCTCCGCATGCATGGGGTCGTCCTCATTTAACACGCTCTTCAGCTGCAGATACGCGGGTCCAAGACGATTACAGAAATGTTGCGCGAATATCCAGCCGCAATCTAAATATTCTAAATTATTTTCTGTAACCCATCAGTAATGACGCACAGGCATAGGTAGCTTCTTGAACCGCGTGGCTACCGGAAATCTTTGGGAGAAAGAATGGATTATCGGGAAGACAGAAAAGAAGCGAAGCTTCCTTCATAACTTGGAAGATTGAGTTTTCGATGGGGGGAGCGTTGGTGTCGGGAAGGGGATTCAGGTAGAGGGAAATGATAGTAACTCCGTTGGAGAATTGTTCTTGATACAAGTGGAAAGTTAGCATATAAGAAGAAAGTGAAGACGAAACATACCAACGTATTTCCGTGAGGAGTAGAGGGAATAGAAGTGGTATAAGTTTGACAGGGCGCTGAAGAACCTTGACGTGGTGCCCATCTTGTATCCAATTACCAGCCACTTCTCGCGACTAGCCTCACCATCGTGAACCTCGATCACGGGGCCTAGCTTCGATTCCACCTTCCACAGAACCTATGCTCGGTAGTTAGGGCAGTCTCTCCGTGGTGAATCTGGGATCGCTCACCTGTTGATATATATCTAAGACGGCTACCGTGGCCTTCTCTAGGAAGTATGAATCTGACACAGATCGAATATCCGTCTTCCCACCCAAAATTGAAGGGTTCTTGGGGAAATTGCATTTCGTAACAAAATAACACCGAAGCTGCTGCGACGGAGTGGCAGAGGTAGCTCCTGCAGACCGAAAGGTCTCGAGTCGATAGGCGTTCGTAGGCGTAGATTTGTCCAGAAACAGTTCGTCAATTCTGTTTCGAAGAAAAATCAGAGGTTATTCACTCCCACAATTAGAAGAAGAAATTTATCCGCCATCGCTGTGCAGAGTACTGCATCAACGACGTGATTGGCAATGGCCGTGCTCGGGTGTCTCGAGTATCACAGGTTCAAGCTACTGAACACGCACCTCACTTCACCAGTTGCACCTGGCCCTTCGGTGCTCGTCAACCCTGGAGCACTGGTGTGAATGAATGTCGCCCCCTTTCCCTGGTCGTCAATTCTCTCCAGATCAATGACAAATTTAGTCGGATCGCGCTTGGTATACGCTACGATTTTCGCTCCGAAGAGGGCTATAATATGGTCGGATATGATCTCACTCGGTTCCGTCTGGAAATAGGAGTCGTCGATGCCTAGGTTGAAGTAGAACCAGTCAACTTCAGCCGCAATGAGATCACGGGGTATAAAGCCCTAGAACGAGGCGGCACGGTTAATGTTGACGAGGCTAACATCGAGTGGAATGTACCTTGGAGGCGACGTCAAGTTCAACCGAAGCGCGCTGCGCCTTCTTGCCTTCAAAGACGGGAGTGGTGTACCCCTGTGATCCTTTGACGCAGTGGCAGTCTCCGCCATTTGTAAAACCCGTGCCAAAGAGAGCTTGGGTGAGTTTCTCGACTCCGTTCAGGGGGGCTGTGTCGACCGTTGGCTCTGGAGTGGACATAAATGAACGCTTGAGGGATTATAATGCGAAGACAGAATGAAGTCCTGGGTTCTTATATATAATCCGTATATGGAGTTACCATTTGGAGCGATTATAAAGTCTAAGGTTGTTCCTTAACGGAAAGTCCAGCAATGACCTCGACGGGCACCCGAAAGGCAGGAAAAACTGGCGCTTATACTCGGATCTCCGTTGGGAAATGGGAACGTTCCGAACCTTCGTGATGAATATTCGACGGAAACGATTGAACGATCGCCATGGTTTTCGTAGAACCGGTGAGGTTCATCTTCCGCTCTGAGAGAGTGGCTTTAATCCCGTAGCGAGAGCGAGGGAGGAGTTAGCCGGTGATAAGTCGGGAGGGAAAATAAGACATAACTTTATCGCGTTGTGTACGTAACATGGCCATGACCTCTGTGAAGCCTTTCCGTGACACATTCCAACGAGCTATAGAACGCTTGCCAATCGCCGCAGCAAGGCAACTCCAATAGAAAATTTCGGATAAGGCGCTTGGCGAGATAACGGTGAAATTCACGATTTTCTCCTTCGAGCCATTATGGTCACGGGTTAACTTTCCTGGCGGAATGTAATTAAAGACTAGAAAAAGGAGATCAAGAAATTCCTGGAGGTCGGCCTCTGAACATAATATGGAGGAATGTCGGCCCTGTGATGGGTGTGGAGAAATCCGGTGGCAATCTGCGGAGAAATCAGATAAATTCATCATAGACCTGCTTCGCGTAGAGGTATAGCGGCTTACAAGAAGTCAAGAATCGGAAGGAACGAGTCCGGACGACACTGACGGCAGAGGGCGAGGGTACAATTGAAGTCCGGAAGAAGGAGTCGGAATAACGTGGAATCGTCAACAAAACTTCTCAATGAAAAAAAGAAGGACATTCAACGTGAAAGGTACGGTCGTGAAAGCGGAAGACATGGATGAACACAGAAGTGTGAAAATGTGCATTACATAATAATAGCAAAACACCAATTCTCCCACGGTGCCCCAAACCAACGTTCAGCCAATGGTAGGGCATAGTAGCCCGTTCACAATAGCCATTTTTGACCCATTTGTTATCTCATTTTTGTTTTCATTTTTCAGAAAAACAAGATGAAAAACGGACCCACAAATGAGATGGAAATAGGCCGGAAAACGTCATTTTGTCCGTTTTTGACGTGTTTCTATTTTTCATCAATTCTCCGTCTCCAGCGAAAAATTAAGATAAAACACTTTTAATGGAGTGAAGACCAACTAGTCAATACCCAAGGAAGATTTGAGACTGACAGATGGTGTTGGGAAAGTGATAAGATAAAATCGAGATGCGGAGTTCAAGGCTGCCAGGGTGGTGAAAAAGGTACTGTTTCATTTTTCGCTCATTTTTCAGTTAATTTTTCGGCTCATTTTTGATGATCTATGTCTACAAAAGCGAACGAAAAATCAATCAAAAATTGATCAAAAACGGCTACCGTGAGCAGCCCTAATACTCTGAGCGCCTACACGGGTTAAGCTTCTCATTTATCAACTTTTGTTGGGCTTCGGATTGTCATACATGGCAGCGTAGGTGATTGGGTTGTGTTACAAATGCATCGACGCGGTAAGCAGGTGATGGTGACGTTGAGGCGACATGTGATGATAAGAGGGGTTGGATGGACGCGAAGGAGCTGTAGCGAGCAACCTTCTTTCCAAGAAAGACATGAAGTGTGGGAATAATATACCCCATTTGGGGGTAAGGGGGGCAGGTGTCTTGCTGAAATATTTTTTGCGACTGTATATGCAAATTCCACGTTCCGCCACCCCCTTGGAATCTTTGGACAGTCTACCTTCAAAAGGCATATCATCACAACCCCACCAACTTACCCAATTTGCGGAGTGCAACAACCTCTTCATCAATACAAGCAATCTCCGGGTAGTTATCGGTACTTTACCTTCTAGGAGCACTGCTCCTATGAATAACGTCGATTCTCGGCTTGTTCACTGATTTTCGCTCAATTCCGGCTCCTCCGAGCCCTTCCTAAATTCAATCGATCAAAGGCATAAGGGTGAGTTCATTCACATCTTAGATATCATGAGTATAAGTAGCCTCGTAATTGAGATTTTTAAATATCGAACAAGACGCATTGTAACAACACGTTGCCGGATATAGAATCTTGAGGAGTTCTAGTCAACGTTCAATGGAAAGAATAGAGAGAGAAGTTAAGGAGATCGTTGAAGGATACACGTGCGTAGATCAATCAGGCAAATATATATCGCAAACGTTGAATTCCGGTGGGGGTATCACCGGAATATCACCTTCAATCTTCTCAGAACGCCTTAGAGTAGACAACATCTGCCGTGCGTAGCATCCACGCACGTGCTTTATGACCTATTTAAATTCTGGCAGCCAAAATCCAATGCACTCTCCGATTCGCAACCTGGGGGTAATATCCCACAGAGACAGAGTCAACGGAACGGAGACGTACTCTCTTCACCCGCTCCATTTTTCTCTCGACCCTTTGGTGTTCACGCTGAGGGTCGTACCACTATAGAGTGTGGGAGGGAAAAGGCGTGTAAGTTTCTCTCACCCATCACTAGTGATGTCACGGCTCGGCTTGGCTGGCTCGTGGCTCGGCTCAGGCACTGGAGCCGATCAAAATGGCTCTAAGCCGCTCTGAGCGGCTCTGAGCCGGCTAAGCTGACTGAGATTGCTCGAAGTTGT
>Ga0307507_10008716_pt1 | contig 13878 bp, 6 predicted proteins | sample 7_EM_MG_FD_207223 | JGI IMG/M metagenome (GOLD analysis project Ga0307507, IMG submission 207223) | Populus trichocarpa ectomycorrhiza microbial communities from riparian zone in the Pacific Northwest, United States - 7_EM | ecosystem: Host-associated > Plants > Roots > Unclassified | place...
AGAGAACTTGTAGTCTCGTGTCTTAGCTTTCCAACGAGACCAATCTTGCTTGAAATGGATTCTATAACTCTAGATATAGTTATAAATCTAAGGAGATGTCGGACAGTAACAGTTCAATATCAAGATAGTAACAGTTGGACAATAACAGTCCAATGTTTGTTGATGAGCAATTTTGACTGTCTTAGAGGCAGAATTGGGTTCTCCTTCCTTCAGAGAACTTGTAGCCTCATGTTTTAGCTTTCCAACGAGATCAATTTTTTTGAAAGGGAGTTCTATAACTTTAGATATAGTTAAGAATCTGAGGAGAGGTCGGACAGTAATAGTTCAATATCAAGACAATAATAGTCTAATGTTTGTTGATGAGCAATTTTGACTATCTTAGATGCAAAATGGAGTTCTCCTTCCTTCAGAGAACTTGTAGCCTCGTGTCTTAACTTTTCAACGAGACCAATCTCACTTGAAATGAAATTCTATAACTCTAGATATAGTTAAAAATCTAAGGACAGGTCGGATAGTAAATAAAATATGAATGCATGATTGTCTTTATAAATTGTTGAATATTTGTGTTGCTATATTATTATGATTTTCATGTTTTAATAATATGTATTTTGTTCCTGGACCATCGCATGCATGACAAGAGTAGATCCTAGGTTATGTTCACTTTTTGTAGTCTAGGTTATAGGGAGTATACCCTTGTATTTTGTAATATTACAACTTTTATAGAACTTAATTTGTATAATTGATGTTTAAACTTGAATAGATGAACTTAATTCTAAAATTCATATAATCATGTTTCATGTATGCGTGTTTATCCCATTTATTCCCCTATATTTGTTAAATGTATGTTATATATGTTGTGATTGTGATGTTGATGATGATGTTTGTGGGATTGAGACCCAAGATGATTGGGTCGTGATTGAGTTATGAGATGTAAGATATTAGAAGTGTAAACAGGGTATATGTCGATAACTTGACACCTTTCGGTATAGGGGAGACTTTGTCGAAATTTCAGTGGAAATTTCAGTAGACTTGTATATGAGAACTGGAAAAAAAAAAATTACCCGTACTTTTACGTACCAAATCATAGGAAAGTAACTATAATCACATATGAAAGTGTGGGGCGTTACATTGTCAAATTTGACCAAAAACTCATTTCAAACACAAAATCCAAATATGTATTAATACATAAACTTGTATGTGTAAAATATTTATATTTTTTAGGGTTAATAGCTCAATTTCTCCTTAAATAGCAGGGTATTTTCCTAATCAATCCTTATATCCTTAATTGAACTAATTTTATAGGTAAATTTCTAATATACTCTTCAAGTGAGATTTTCATGTTAATTCACTGAAACCAGTCATGTGATTTTTACATGATAATAAGTTTATACTTGAATAAATTAAGTTTCTAAGTCACGTGCAAATCATGTGATTAATTATGGTCAGCTAGCATAAAAATCTCATCAGAATGACAAATAAAAAACTCAACGTATATCTAAATATAAAATTGATTCAATTAGATATATAATGATGGATTAGAGAAGTATCTTATTATATAAGGAGAGATTAAGCTATTAATCATGGTTTTTACCTACCCGCACACATGCACATATAAACACAAACTAGAAATATATGCTTTCCTTTTTTTATTTTCATGTTGAATAATAAAAAGTTCTTAGTTATCGGATACCAAAAACCTAATCAATTTGATATAGACTAAATTTGATATGCAAATAAAATTATAGGATCTCTTTCTCTTTTGGAGAGAATAGTGTGGAAATCGAGGATAAAAGAGAAAAGAGAGGGGAGGAAAAAAAAGAAAAAAAACGTTGCCATATGCTTTTAACACCAACACGCACCACGCCATCGAGATGGGCTCGCTGAGACATATTAAGAGACACAAAGGAAGGTAGTGAAAAGACACTGGGCGCATGCATCACTAGAACACAATTGCTTTCTCCATATGTTGGCGTGTGTAAGTCTTTATCTCTGACAATCTACCCTAGTCCTTGTTTTGTTTTTTGATTTTCAAATTTGATCTCTTAAGCCTGAGTTGTTTTAGACTAATACAATCTAATGTTATTTTGACAAATTGAGCATCAACCACACATCAGAAATTTTTCCTCGACAATATAAGATCCCCATTTCTAAGCAACATAAAAACACTATTAAGTAGCATTCAAAATAAACCAAATTTGAAAGGACTACAAAAAATAAAGTTTGATCTTCTACCTCATCGTGTAATTCAATCCTTGACTATTTAAAGAAAAGAGGGTTGAATGTTTGCATATTTGTTCAAAATCAGTTCCCATAACTCCAATTGTTTCAAATCAGTAAGTTTTTATTTAATTGGTCTAAACCGAGCATCAACCTAGCATTTTTTTTTCCTGACATCCCGGGATCCCATAATCTAGGAATTCAAAACAAATAATCAAGTTAAATTCTAAATAAATGCAATTTCAAAGGAACAAATAGGAAAACAATTAAGTTGAGGGATTAAAATGAAAAAAGAATTATGAATTAGTATTGTAGTCTACAGTAACATAGGTATGGGTGAACAATACTTTTCCCAGACCCAAAATGATAAGTATAGGATATAAAACAAGTAGAGATGGAAATAAAATTAATGTTTTTCTTTGTTTTTAAGAAGAAAAATGAGTGAAACTTTAAATTTTTTTAGGAGATGCGAGATAAAGATAGAGATAGAAAGATTATGAATTTTATTCCAAATCTCTCCTTGTAAACTTTTTAAAACTCCAAGTCATGCTTTATACTTTCAATTCTTAATGAGTGATTTTAGATGAATTATTTTTTCCAATCAGATTTGATTAAACAAAAAAAATATAAATATAAAAATCACAAATAAAATAAGAAAATAGAAAGAAGAGAAAGAAAGAAAATATAAAACAAATAGCAATTTTTTTAACAATGTAATCCGACCATTTTCTTCTAATAAATCCCCTCATCATTATGAATTCATAAAAACTAAAATTTCATCATTTTACTATTGAAATTTAAACAATATTTGGATTTGAATCTTTTGATTAAAAAACTTCCAAATTGATTGTTGTGTGAATCTACTATTTGAAAATGGTTTTTGATGTTAGATTTGTGTTTAGACAAATAAATAGTGGAAAAAGATGCTGAGGATTTTTTAAGTTATCAACAGGCTTTCCTAAAATCCGGCACGATCAACTAGTTTTGGTTATTTAAGGTTGAAGATGAGGTCAAACAATGTGTTATTAGCAAAGATGACAAGTCATCTATGTATTTGTTTTCAAAATAATTGAGCCTTGAAAGAAGCTCAAACGTGTTTGTTCTCAACTTCAAGCCTAATTTTTTTATTAATTTTTTATATATAAACAAATTTATTCATATATAATTTTTCCTTATTAATTACTTATTTTAAATTATATTTTTTTCTATTAAGTGGAAGAAACTATTTAGTTTTTCTAAAAGAAAATATAATTATAATAAGTGTTTAAAACACATACTGAAAGTAACATGCACGCAAACACAAAGATATACAAGAAAAAACCTTTTTGTGCACTTATTTAATCGTCTCCTTACATTAAATAGAGACAAGTAAAAATAAATTTGGTATCCAACCTCCTTTATATTATCTTATTTCTATTGTCATATCAATAATATACAATTTCTTAAAGGCTTTGTTTAAAGATATAAGATTTTAGGGACATGAAAATAAGATTGTTAATTTCATTCTATTTCGGTCGGAATGACTAATATACCTTGTATAATTTTAAAAAATAAAATAAAATAGAATAAATATTATCATCTTACTTAGAATTTCAGATATTTCGGATTTCTTGCTCAAATCCTGATCAAGATATTGCAAGTTTACTTGCTTGTTTTGTTGTGGATAATATAATTTGGTTTAAAAGTTATAAAATTTTAGTTTTTGATTTTGGTTTATTTTTTTTTTAGCTAAGAAAACCAATTAGAATGAAATGATTTTTAGTCATCTCTTATGATACACATGCGCAAAAATATATGGAACCAAAAAATTTGCATGAGTCGTTGTGCCTTCTACTATCTAAGGAACCAAAAATTTTCAAAATTGGCTTGGTGATACTATTTACTGAATCTAAATGCTCGATCACAGATCGTGGGAGAGCTGGAGCCAATACGGCTTAGGGTGTGTAATGGGTGTATAGTTTTTATCTGATGTTAATATTAATTGTGTGAATGTTTGGACTTAGATGCTTTGAAGGAATATTTGAGAAACTAAGAAGAGATTCTTAGTTACTCTCATCCTAATTCCACATAGTAAGTTGACTGGGGATGCATCAAGTTTGGAACAATTGTGTTTCAACTTAACACATTGTTCTTGAATACAAGAAGACACCTCTAATTCTTTGTAACCGAAAGCACTTGCTAAATTTTAATGGTCAGGATTTAAATAGAAAAAATCTTCATCAGTTTGCATTATGTTATCTATTTTCAAAATAGAAAAAAATAAAGATTTAAATCTTAGAAGGATTTTAAAAAACTTTTTAATTTAATTTAGGGGTGAAATGAGAAAACTTCAAAATATTGCTAAAAGTAATTGTATATATATAAAAAATTGTATTGTTCATGTTTTTTTATTCATTTAAAAAACAATAAAAAAACTTGTATTACAACAATATGAAGTGTTTTCCAAACCATTAAAAAAATATTTTCTTGTTTTACAGAGAAAAAAATTATATTTAAGCAGAAAATCTCATTTTTTACTTCAAAAAATTAGAATATTATTTTGTTACAAAAGGTCACTTAAATTTTAGATTTGATCTAATAAACTTTTCAAAATTCCAAATTGCCGAGGGAGCTCACACCGCCACAAACCCACTGGACCTAGGGTGTAGTGAAATGGAAATGGAAATGGAAATATAAATATAGGTAATAGAAACTCCCACGCGCATGCGAAGCACGTGTCCGCTAACAGTCTCTAAAATACTGAAATCACCTCCTGCAAATTATAAAATCAAGAAAGAAATACACATGAAAATTTTAATTTGATAAACAATTTAATGGCAAACCTTCCTCAATCTCTGTCGATGAACACACCTTTCGGAGGACCAAGCGCGTCTAATCCCGCCGCCGCCGCTGGAGCTCCCGCCAACAAAGACCGGAAGATGGCATCGGCAGAGCACCTGGTTCTTGACCTAAGCAATCCTGATCTTCGTGAAAACGCCCTTCTTGAGCTCTCTAAGGTAACGACAAAATTACCACTTACTTTTTAGAAAAGAAATTGAGAATTGAGAAATTAGGGGTTTTGGTTGAAACCCTAATAATAATGAGGGGTCTCTCGCTATATTTTATTTTATTTGTTTTTGTTTACAAGAAGAAGAATAGATAATTTCGTGAGAATTATTGTTTTGTAAAACATCTTTAATAAATTACGATAGACAGTTGAATGTATGATTATTGGCTTAATAAATGGGAAGGAAATGTATGATTATTGGCTTAAAACAGATCCACCACCTGCTGGGCACCACCCATTTTGGCAGTTGAGGAAGAAAAAGGCTGCCCTGAACTAGTGAAACTTAGAATTCAAGGCATATTCAAACTTTTCTTGCAATAAAACATTGTATACTTAAACACGAGGTATTTTTTCGTTTTAAATCGGAGGCCATTAAAGTGGTAAACTGGCTGTCAAAACGCTTCTTCGATTTTGCATGCAAAGGAATCTTTACCTTGGCTGGTTGCATACATGTGAGGGGGAGAAACTATTTCATTTTCATTGTAAATCAGTTCTCTTTATATGCTTAAACATGAAGAGATACATGCACGCATGCACAGCTGGACATAGTTTCATGTGCAATAGCTGCATGTAATCAACTTGTTATATGTGGACCTTGCCAAATTTTTTCCTTTTAAGTGATTGTGCCATTTAGCTGTTGAACATTCATTTTCTGCCATCATAAACCAGTGTCTACCTTTGCTTTCATTTTTTAGAACAAGGATTTATTTCAAGATTTGGCTCCTTTCGTGTGGAATTCTTTTGGTACTATTGCTGCACTCATTCAGGTATGCCTAATAAACTTGTTTTTGTTTTTATTTTAGAAGAGAGAATTATTTCAAGATTTGGCTCCATTGTTGTGGAATTCTTTTGGTACAATTGCTGCATTGTTACAGGTATGCCATTTGAAGTTGATACTTTAATATCAGTTCCTTGTTAAATTATCTCCCCTCTTGCTCATGTTAGCATGAAGTCATCCATGTTGCGTTGTGATATATTTTATCTTGTAGAATTTCCTTTATAACTTCTATATATATATATATATATATATATATATATATAGAAAAGCTCATACTAGTTTCCCTTGATCCTAATGCATTCTGCTAACAGAAAAAGAAATAAACATAGATCATATTGAGGACATGAGTGTGGGAATTAAAATGTTTTGTACTCTAAGGACAAAAGGGATATGCCTGTTACTTCTCTATGATCTCTTTAAATTGGGCTGAATTGATGATGTTTTCTTTCATACCGTTCATGTTTGAGTTAATATTTATTGTGTGTTTATTTTGGAGCTCTTTTTATTCCAACTTGTCAACCGAACATATGTTACTGGTTTGCATGATTTTTTCGTGATTTTGGTTGGAGCTTAATAAGCAAAATAAACACCACTGGTGTTGTGTAGTTCTCATGTCCTCTACATGCCTTTTAGTTTTCCAGAGATTGTAGATAAGTGTAAAAATTTTCAACTCTCAAAGTGCTTGATGTATGTTATTTCCATGATTTTTGAATTTTCCTCTTATTTGCAGGAGATTGTTTCAATATACCCAGTTTTATCACCACCTAACTTAAGTCCCGCACAATCAAATCGAGTTTGCAATGCCCTAGCACTTCTTCAGGTCAAAATATTTTGTTTTTGTTGTTCTTATGTTTATTTTCTACTTTAGTTTTTTCGTTAATAATTTCAACTTTGCTTCTTTCCCTTCATTGGAAATTTATTATGCATGGATTGTCATATATTTTCCATTTAGAGAAATTATGATTTAAGATGCTGAAACACTTCTAGGTACTCGAGTGAAGCATTATATGCTCAAAAGTTCAATCGATCAATGATCAAAGGCTTAATATTCTTGGTTCTTGTACAAATCTTACCTTTATTAGTTTGGGAAGTATTGTTGATGCATAATTCAAGAGTTAAAAATCAATTTCCCATGTGGCTATCTATTGTGGTGATTATGGTGGGTGTATTGCCTACTTGCTGACTTCTTTGATTATAGGGTAGGTGTTGTAGGCATTTATATTTAAATGCATCTATTATAAGGTAAAAAGGAAATTATTTTTCAACACGTTTCTATAATAGGTTAAATACTTAAATTATTTTGGAGTTTTATTTAATATAGTGCTTTCCAAGAGAACTAAAGCATTTACTGATAGTATACGAGGAAAAGAAAATTCAAAAGAAAAAAAAAATAGATAAGAATAGAAGTGCTAGTGTAATGAAGACAATTTGATAATTCTTTTTTTCTTTTTATGTCCAATTTCTTAACATGCTGCTTGTTTCATTTTGCTTGCTTAACTTATGCAATGTTGAAGAGTGAGCATAGATATTCTCTGTTTCTGTACTTTTACAGTTCGTTTTATTTTGTTTCAGGCTTGAAGTTATTTATGATGTTCATAATCTTTTTTTGTATTTTCTTACAGTGTGTAGCTTCACATCCTGACACGAGGATGTTGTTTCTCAATGGTAATGTTCTCAATCTTGTTTGCTCACTTGAGTAGCACTTGAGAGGAAACTTTACTATTGTTGGTTGGGTCGTATGACTTGAATTTTGTTTCACAGGAAGAATAATGTTTTTGCTATCCTTGTGGATATGATATAAGTTGATTAACTTGTTGTATGCATTTCCAGTTGACCATTTCTTTTTTTGCCCTTTGCAGCTCATATACCTTTATATCTCTACCCTTTCCTAAATACAACTAGCAAATCAAGGCCTTTCGAGTACCTAAGGCTTACTAGTTTAGGTGTCATTGGTGCCCTAGTGAAGGTACTTCAACCTTTCTGATATTATATTCCTCAACTTCATGATCTTTATATTCTTTATCATTTAATAGTGCAATGTCTAAACTTTTTGTACTTAACCATCATAGCTTTGTAGAACAATATACTTGTTTCTCATAAAGATAATGATATATGAATGTGTTGATCTCAACATTTATCCACATTGCCTTATTACTTGGCACAAGCATATCAATATTTATCCAAACAAAAGAGTATTAGATTATGTTGATCTCTACATTTGTAGCTTATATTTTTGTTGCTTTTGTTCTCAATTAGTTTGAAATTTTGATCTTAATTTTTTTTCTATTGGTTACCAGGTTGATGACACAGAAGTTATTAGTTTCCTTCTTTCTACTGAGATTATTCCGCTATGTCTGCGTACTATGGAGATGGGAAGTGAATTATCAAAAACAGTTGAGTGTTGTTATTGTACATCCTTCTGCTTTTTTCAAATAAACTTATGTTGATTATGTTTATTTTCACTATTTATGCCTTGATTGGTTATTTTTTGTCTAAATGCATTGTAACTTTACCCTACAAGAACCTTGTCTTAGAGAACCAAAGTTATATGCAATTAATCACCATCATCTTATGCCTTTAAAAAGACGCAAACAAGATGTATAAACCACAATGAAGGTGATCATTCCTTCGAAGAGTTTGCAAGTTCAATGAAGAAGTTAGTTTGAGAATCCATCAACCATACAGAGAAACAAAGCACACAATATGCGGTTACTTTAGAGAAAATTTCATAAACTGAAAAATAATGCTAATAATTGGTTTATATAGTAGAAAGCTAACTCTAATTTGACTTAATGGATCCAAACATGATAAATAGAACTTAACACTTTAAAAACCCAAAATAACTAAAATAATAATATAAAACTTGACCAAAATAAACTTTTAAATTCCAGATGCTCTAAAATAAACTAAAAGATAAATAAATAATATTGAAATTAATTAAAACAAGATCAAAGATGAATTTTGTAATGTGCTAGTAGAATCAAAGCTCAACTTCAAACAAATAAATATATCACTAGAAAGTTGTGGAAGTCTACTTTCCAATGCATCTAGAATCGTATCAAAATTCTTTTTCCATTTATGGTCATATCAGTAGTGAGAGGTCAAAACTGATAGATTTGAATTTTTTTATTTCAATCTTTCTGTAATGTTTGGATGCTCCCCTACAAACCCTTCTTGAACGTGAATCAAAATAATCAAGACTTGTTCTTCAACCTTTGATATCCTTTTGAAGTCCATCATAACTCATGTATCTTGAAGAAGTTTATTAATTGCCTCCTTGAACCTCGTTGCTCTAAGTCTTGTGATTGGACCCAATGGAATCTCTAATGGGTTTCTTGGTGTTGAAGTTAGGATCGCATCATTTCCTCTTCCTCGAAAGGATTCTCCCTCGAATCATTACTTACATCAAACAAAAAAGGCCAGATACATTAAATGTAGCACTAACACCATATTCACCTGGTACTTTTATTTTTTCGACAATATCATTGATCTTCTCAATGATTTGGAATAGTCTGTCTCCTCCCGGCATCAATTTAAATCTTCTTTAAGCAAGATTTTTTTTTTATTCGCACCTAAACCCAATTTCCTGGTTTAAATACCATCTTTTTTCGTTTTCTTATTGGCTTTAAATGCATTTTGTTCTTTTATCTTTTCAATATGTTGTTGTACTTTGGTATGCAAATCTTTGACAACTTGTGCCTTTTCTATTCTCATCAAAATTAACTTTTTCATTAACAATTTAAGACAATAAATCCAGTGGAGTTAAATGATTAAAATCATACACAATCTTAAAAGGAGAAAACTTTATTGTAGAATGCACTCCTATTATATGCAAACTCATTAAATGACAAACAATTTTCTTAATTTTTAAGATTTTTTTGGATAATAGTTTTTAACAATTGAGTTAAAGTTGTATTTACCATCTCTGTTTGGCTTCTATCTGTGGGTGATAAGTAGTAAAAAATAACAATATAGTTTCTAACTTACCCCACAAAACTTTTCAAAAGTAGCTTAGAAATTTAACATTTTTATCAGACACAATGCTCCTTGAAACACAATATAACCAAACTATTTTTTAAAAGAAAAGATTCGCTATAGTGGTCGCATCATCGATTTTATGAAATAATATGAAATGCGCTATCTTAGAAAAACTATCCACAACAACAAATATTGAATCCCTGCCATAAAACAAAATCCTTTGATATATCAATCCGAGGTTTCTTATATACTGGTAAAGATGTATACAAACACTGAGGAATGACTTTAGACTTGGTTTGTTTACATGCTATGCATCTATTACATATTCTTTGAACATTCATTTGTAATTTGTTGGATTTACTAGCAGAAAGCCCAAATTCAAGCAAATGATTCTCCTTCGTCTTGATGAATTAAAGCTCAACCATATATCATTGAAAGTTGTGGTTGTCTACTTTCCAATGCATCTGGAATCATATCAAAATTCTTTCTGTAGCTCCTTTTATGGTCAAAACAGTAGCGAAAGGTCAAAACTGACAAATTTAATTTTCTTTTTATTTCAATCTTTTTGAATGTCTGGATGATCCCCTATAAGCCCTTTTTGAACGTGAATCAAATTATTCAAGACTTCTTCTTCATTCTTTGATATCTTCTTGAAGTCCATCTTAAACCATGTATCTTGAAGAAGTTTATTAATTGCCTTCTCGAACTTCTTTGCTCTAAGTCTTGTGATTGGACCCCATGGAATCTCTTAGTGTTGAAGTGAGGATTTTCTCTCAAATCATCATCTACATCAAATAAAGAAAGGTCAGAAACATTAAATATAGCACTAATACCTTATTCACTTGGTAATTTCACTTTGTAGGCGTTATCATTGATCTTCTCAATGATTTGGAATGGTCTTGTCTCCTCTCGGCATCAACTTAAATCTCTTTTAAGCAAGAAATCTATTTTTTCTCATATGCACTCAAACCACCTTTTTTCCTTCTCTTATTGGCTTTTAATGTATATTGTTCATTTATTTTTTCAATATGTTGTTGTACCTTTGTATGCAAATCTTTGACAACCTGTACTTTTCTATTCTCATCAAGACTAACTTTTTCATCAATAGTTTAAGACAATAAATGCAATGGAGTTAAATGATTAAAACCATACACAATTTCAGAAGGAAACTTTTTTGTTGTAGAATGCACTCTTATTATATGCAAACTCATTAAATGACACAATTTTCTTAATTTTTAAGATTCTTTTGGATAATAGTTTTCAACAATTGAGTTAAAGTTGTATTTACCTGTTTGGTCTTTTGTCTGTGGATGACAAATAATAAAAAATAACAATTTAGTTCCTAACTTACCTTACAAAACTTTTCAAAAGTAGCCTAGAAATATAACATTTCTATTAGACATAATGTTCCTTGAAACACAATGTAACCAAACTATTTTTATAAAGAAAAGATTCACTGTATTTGTTGTATAATCGGCTTTATGGAATGATATGAATTGTGCTATCTTAGAAAACCTATTTACAATAAATATTGAATTTCTATCCTTTTTAGATCTAAGTAATCTTAAAACAAAATCCTTTGACATAAATCCCAGGTTTATTGGGTATTGGTAAATGTGTATACAAACATTGAGGAATGCCTTTAGATGTGGTTTGTTAACATACTATGCGTCTATCACATATTCTTTGAACTTTTATTTTCTTGTTAGACCAATAAAAATGCTCATGTATCATATACAAAGTTATAGCTATCCCAAAATGTCCTATTAAACCGTCCCTATAAGCTTCTCCAAACATTTAGGCTCACACAATCTCTTATGTTTAAACAAAAATTCATCATGCTTAAAATACTTATCAAAGATCGAATGTTCACATTGTCCATATACTTGACCAAAGTCATCGTCATCCATATATAATTCTTTCACAACTTACCTTCAAGACAATGAATCCGCAACGATGTTTTCCTTACCTTACTTATACTTGATGACATATGAGAACATCTTAATGAACTCAATCCACCTAGCATGTTGTTTACTCAACTTACCTTGACTCTTTAATTGTTCTAGAGATTGATGGTCCTTATGTATCACAAACTTCTTAGGCCAAAGATAATGTTGTCAAGTTTTCAAGGTTGTCGTTAATGCTTGCAACTCTTTTGCACTAACAACATAACCTAAGAGTTTAATTCTTTTTATGCAAAAATCACACTTCTTTAGATTAGTGTATAATCTTTTCCTTTCTAAATATTTCAAGAACTTGTCTTAAATGATTAATATGCACATTCAATCCTTTGCTATAAATCAAGATATCATCAAAATAGGAAACAAATTTCCAATGAAAGATCTCAACACATGATTCAATAACCTCATGAATGTACACAAATGTACTAGGGGCATTAATCAAACCAAAAAACATCACTATCCATTCATACAATCCATATTTAGTTTTGAATATTGTCTTCCATGCATCTCATTCTTTCATTCTAATTTGATGATAACTATTTTTCAAATCAATTTTAAAAAACACAGAAGAACCATGTAACTTATCAAGCATATTATCTAATCTAGGGATATGATATCTGTACTTTACAATAATGTTGTTAATGGCTCTACAATCAACGTACTTACGCCAGTTATTGTTTTTTTAGGCACAAGTAATACTGGAACTGCACAAGAACACATACTTTTTCGAATGTACCATTTCGACATCAACTCTTCTACTTGACTTTGAAGCTCCTTAGTCTCATTGGGATTACTTCTATAGGCTAGCCGGTTTGGAATTGATGCTCATGACACAAAATCAATTTGATGTTCAATCCCTCGAATTGGTGACAAACAACTAGGGATCTCTTAAGGAAAGATATCCTCAAATTCCTGCATATAAATTAAGGTGTTTCCCTAATTTTTCTACACACTTTTCTCAACATTATTTTCTTCTCTCCACTCTTGGCCTTCCATATGTTTTCTTTTTTGGCCAAAATCTTCAAACCTATTTCTAATGGCTGAAACTCTCTCCTCAATTGTTTCACACTCATGGCTCATCTTATTTTTAATCGGCCTCACACATCCTCACCATTATTTTTTATAAATTCTTGTTCAGCTTCCTCGACTCTCTTAAACTTTAATTGATCCACATATACTTGCCTTGGTGACAATGGAGCAAGTGTGTAAATCTTTTCATATTTCTCCACAGTATACCTATTTCTGAATCCATCATGCTTGGTCTTCCTATTAAATTGTCAAGGTCTCCCCAACAATAAGTGTGTAGCATTCATAGGAACAACATCACATATAACCTCATTCTTAAACTTTCCTACTATGAATGAAGCCAAAACCTGCTTAGTCGCCCTAACTTCTCCACATTCATTCAACCACTAAAGCTTATATAACTTAGCATATTTATATGTATTCAGGTTCAACTTTCTAATCAAAGTTGGGCTAGCAACATTAGTACAACTACCATTATCAATTATCATACTACATATTTTATTATCAATGTAGCACCTAGTATGAAAGATATTCTACCTATGTTGCTCTACATCCTCTTCATAAACTTGAACACTCAAAGATCTTCTTATAACCAATGACTCTCCTTGCACAGCATTCTCCACATCACTACAATCATCGAGCTTTGACATCCCCTTCAAATGATCCTTACTAGCCGATTTCAGCTCACCATCATCTCATATAATCATAATTCTATTATTTGGACATTCATGTGTATAATGTCCAAGCTCTTAACTTCAAAAACACCTAATCTCTTGCTTATGCTTCGGTTGAGCAATATTTTTTTCTTTTTACTCCGAAGCCGTAACTTGCTTCCTAACAAAGGAAGGTTCTCGGCTATTTTAGGTGCAGTT
>Ga0307507_10008717_pt1 | contig 13876 bp, 13 predicted proteins | sample 7_EM_MG_FD_207223 | JGI IMG/M metagenome (GOLD analysis project Ga0307507, IMG submission 207223) | Populus trichocarpa ectomycorrhiza microbial communities from riparian zone in the Pacific Northwest, United States - 7_EM | ecosystem: Host-associated > Plants > Roots > Unclassified | place...
TTTCATAATATACTTTAATTTAAGTTAAATCCTGCCAAACTCTGCTCAAGTCCTGCCAAGCTCTTCCAAGCTCTGCCCAACTCTGCCAAGCTTGGCAGGACTGGCTACCAATATTAAAACTTTGGCTCGCAATCCTGCAGAGTCCTGCAGGAATTGGGGGGGGGGACTGAAAAGTACAGGAATAGGGGCACAGGTGCACAAAAGATCATCTAGATTTTTAATGTGCTACATACATAACACATAAGGACTCTAGGTGCCTGAGGTAATAAGTCTGTGTAGCTATCAGTAGCAATGATCATGTTGCCTGCCTTGCAGTCATTGAGAGATGTGAGAGTGATCTCATGCTTGACTCGAAGGTCTTGAGTTCTAAGTCCAAACACTGTACCAGGGCAAGGGCACAGTTGCACAAGTCAGTCTCCACCATCTTATAATATTCCAACAACAGCTTGCTGATCATAGGGTTGCTGAGAACACCCTTGGCATATTCAATAACAGTGTCCATGATGGTGCCATCAAAGGAAAGGGTGTGGGCTACACATTGAAAGATAATATTAGGCTGTATTTAGTCAGTAAAATTATGAAAGGACTGTACCTCAACAACATTGGATATTGGCTAACCCGTTGATAAAGGGGGGCTCAGTACAAGCATGCTTGTTGCTGGAAGAGGCAAACTGGGCATTCTCAATAGCAGCAGCCTTGTGGTAAATGTGGCTTTTAGTATCCATGCCTGGGACAGTGGCGTCAGGGATACTGACCATTTCAGCACATTTGAGGGCAGTCTAGAAAATATTTTGTGAGCATTGGTGATCTTGAAATAATGATGGAGTGTTGATGTCACATGGCTTACCTTGGCCAAGGGATGTTTCTTGCCTTTGTCCTTGGGAGTGGTCTTGACATCAACTTCACCATTGAAGAGATTGTTGATGGCCATCTGAGAAAATGCATGGTTGAAAGAAGCAGCAAAACCTGGATAATTAATTGAGATATGCACAGCATCAGAACTGGAAGCAGCACACCCTCTACAACCAGCAGAGTCACAAGCTCAATGGGATTGGGATGAAAGATCTTGTAATCAAACATGCTGTGCTTGTCCTGTCATGAGAAGATAAGATAAATTAGAAAAGACAGGGAAAATAAAAGAGAGCTAGCAACTCACTCGATGGTACTGGGCTCCAATGTTGGGTCCTTCTATCATCCACTGCTCCCAGTCAGGGTTTACAAACTCTGCCAGAAGATCCATGCATGCATTAAAGAAAGTCTTGCAGACTGAAATGTTGCAATAAGTTTCCCAGCCACCATCTCAAGCATGTGCATGTAGGCCCTCTATAAAATAAGTTTTAAATGATAAATATGAAATTGAAAAAAGAAAAGACTCACCATATATGGATGAGTGAGATTGAGAAGGCCAGCTGCCTCTTCAGGGCTGCAATGAAAAATTGGGTTTGAGGTTGAAGAGAGGTTGTGCTACATAGAAGGTGGTGCAAGTGAATTCAGAGCCACTGAAAGTAAGAAACCAAAAAGACATGAGGGTGAGGAAAGGAAGAGAAGGAAGAAGTGGCAGAGATTGCTGAGCTTCCTATATGTGAGAGATCTGTTGTTATTGCTGCTTCTTCATAGAAAAAGCAATGTCAACCTATTGCAAAATTTTTTTGGGTGCTTGCATCTAAAAATGGAAACTCAGGATATTAAAATTACCCTGCATCTTAAAATCATTGCAATTTGTAACTAGTGTTTACAGAGGTATATGATATTAAAATTGCAAAAATCGGATTTTATAGGGTTAAATTGATTTAACCTGTATCATCTCCCCCTCACTTTAATACTGACCATCCTTGGTCATTACAAGATCCCCCCTTGAGGATGAATTTTTCTATTTTTCTGGATTTTCACAACTTCAAATTCAGTTTCTAAAACTTTGCAACCAATTATCAAAGTTCACCAAAGGTCTACATGACTTTGACAAGCTTTCAAAGTGTCAATGTCTGCCAAACTGATGTTTGACCAATGACATCAGTCTTTGAACATGCCCTGTTCAGTAGACTACAAGTGCAAATGCATAGAATCTGAAATAGGACAAAGGCCTTGGAACTGGCAGCAGAACTCATGTGTCATGACATTATACTTGGAGCCTATCTAGGATTCACCCACCACAAAATAGAGTATAAAAGGTACTCCAGAGTAGACACCCCAATGCAGGGAATATAAAATTGCATTAACTATCATGGGCTTAGGAAAGAATACAGGATTTTACATGATGAAAGCTAGAGTTTTAAATTAAAAATTGTGATAAAATACTAGTTCTATAAAGGAGAAACATGATAGACACCTTGTGACATGTCCTACAATGCACTACACTAAAAGAAATCACTAAGTGTATGGTTTGTGGCCATAGAAAGTCATGTATGGCAATTCCCATGTGTGCATCAAAAGTGATGTGTTGTCAGCCACAACCATGAGAAAACACAAATATAGAAAGAAAACAGTTCTGGTTGCATCTCATGCAACAGGATGTCTTTGTTCCATACAGAAAACATATGATACAATATTTTAGAGAGATCTATCATACTCTGATGAAGAGATAAGGATTTTCTATTGGGAATCTACCAATAGAATCATGAGCCAGAGGTTGATGGCAATGCAGATCAGTGCATCAGCATACCTATCAAAACTCAGATAATATGTCAAAATAGTATCCGAGACTATAGAGAAGACAAACACAAGAGATCAAAGCAAGATAAAAATAGCTACACCAGCTATTACCATGTATGCATCAATACTGATGCATTCTGTGAAAACACTACAAAACCTGTAGTGTCCCTTGAGAAAGACTACAAAATATTATGATACCCTGGTAAAATAATTTGGTTATTCGGGTTTCACATTTGTACCTCAAAGAAACACATGTAAAACACATAGATAAGGATTTTTGTATTTAAGGAGTGTGCAGCTATGTCAAATACACAAGGAATCATCCCACATTGACCAGTTAGCTGCACTCCAAGTAGAGACTTAGGAGGTGGGCAATTGTATACAATAAGGAGGTTACTTTGTGGTCAGGTAGTACAGTGTGAATGAAGCCAGCATGCTTGGGAGTCAACTTGCTTGAAGGCATTTGAATTGAGAGTTTTGAAGAGACTTAGAATTTGAACGTCCAGAGCCCCAGAAATGTCATAACTTTGTTCTATCGAATTATCCTATACCACACCCTTCATGTTAAATTGTTTTCAAAGTCTTAGGACTACAATCTGTGATTAAATACATTAAAACTCATATTAAAACAATAGTATTGAGACTTTTGAAAACATAAGTGATATTTTTCAATATCAAAGGCCCCAAACTATTGTACTGAGATTGTGATAGTGTGTGTGTGTGTGTTAGTGAGTGAGTATTAGGTGTTTAGGGTTTTTCCTGAGGCACTTGATCCTTGTTTTGTGTTTTGCACACTTTCACATTCATCCCCATGCAATGTGTATCAGCGGGACCTATTGCTCAGCTCCCCTGCTGATGCACATTTCACATATGAAGGCCTATCTGGGTGATGAATCATTGAATGAAGACCTTGCATTTTGACAAGGTCTGACTGAGTGACTCTGGTCATGGCAATATTCCTTTATCTTCACCATCTCTACCTTGAACCTCCTGACCATCTGAAACTGTGGGCAAAGAAGACAGAAGGGCCACCTTGTTAGATCTCGTTGTTGATAGTCAAAATCTCTGCACTGCATCAGGGTTGACATTGAAGACAACCCTGATGAAGGTGGGGATAGGACATGCTATGAAGCTCTTCACCTAGTCACTGCCTCTGAGCAGCAAGCAAAACTTCCCATGCAAAAATCCCTATCTTTCTTATCGATCTTGTAAATCGATGCCTTTTGATGGGATAAAACTATTTAGAAACCCTCCCTCCTCCGTGGAACCTAAGGGAACCTAAATTAGTTGCATAGAAACCTGGGTTACAATGAGGAGTGGCTGATAGCCAATGGTCAACATATTTGAGGTCTGACCTTCCTCAGCAGTGGCTCACTTGCTGTTGAAACTGTGTACCAGGTTTATCTTGTAATTACTTCATCCCATCCTACATTGCACTAGAGCTTGGAGCACTGAAGGTTCATATGATTTTGACCAGTACCTAACACATTGAATGCATTATGACTCAGAGGTGATTCTTATGACATGAACTCAGAAATGTTACAGGCAAGGGATTAATGGGCAGGTGGAATGTGTATGTATGGTGGGGTATTGTAGTGGGGTATTGACAATTGTAGAAGGGTGGAGGCTTGAACATACCCTCTACATTAGTAAGGGTTCTTACACCCTCGGTCTCACCCAATGAAAAAAATTTAAAAGTTGGTCTTGTTTGCTTCCCCCCATGACCCAACACTCGGCTCCTCCTGTCCTCCTCTGTGTCTTTTTGGGCCTCATGATGATCTTTTGCATTTGTTTGTTCTCTGGCTACTAGAGTGGAATCTTCCCTGGCAGTTATTCTACCTCACCTTTTCCTTCACTTGATGATGCCACTTGCTATCATCACGGCAACTGCGCCTTCAAGGACAGGTCATCGGGTTCATCAAAGCATCAAGGTTGGGCAGTAGGAGGGTAAATTTCACGAAATTGTTCACATCCAACCAAGTTTTTTTTACAAATACACAATACATTACTGTAATTCATGTGAGATAAGCTGTAATAGGAGTTCAGAGATGCCACAAAATCAAACTTCCCCTATCCTGCTGTCATTCAAGCTCAACATGACCATCAACAACTCAAAGCTCACATTTTGCGAATTCTTCTTTGGAACAGGTCAAGATGTTCAAGATATTGTCTTTCAAAGTTGCTCCATGGGCGCACTAGCATGCTTTGGTCAAACAAACCACAAATGCCGAGAATCCATCCAGGACTATCTTTACATTGGAATATGTCACTTCCTAAATCTGTTCATAGATTCAAGTGTGTACTGCATAATAAATTCATTCAACTTTCACTGACATATTAGAAAGAACATATTACCAGTTTCCTTAACATTCTTGCCACAACCAACAGTGCAGTGATAGGATCCCTCGTGCTGAAAGTTATGCTAGTTGGGTGTGGTTCTGCATTGGCGCTAAGGAACCTGAACATCATGACACCTTGCAATGGCCTTCAGGCATTCTCAGGTTTTCTATGATGCATCGGTTATCAACTTAACAATACTGGCATATCCAGGAATGAAGCTGCAGGCACACTTACTCATTCAGAATACATCAAGTCAGATGGCAAGATTGTAACAGTCACCAAAGGAAAAGAGAAAGACTCTTTCTTAGGCATGATTCTCGGATTGAACCACACCACTGCGATGAACTTTATAACCTTGAGCTATTGTTGTGTGTTATATCCAACCCAAACTTTGGAACAGCAAATAACCTACACATATCGTTGCCCACCAAGCTCAGTGGGTTCAACCAAACTTGAATCAAGGAATTTCACTGTCATAACAAATTCAATCAACCATCCTGCTGATTTATCCATGTGTTGTCCCAATGTGCAGCACCAGTTCACTGAATACTCTGGTATTGGCCTCTTTGAATGGAATACTGAGATGAACACAGACAATCTTCTGTCTAGAAGCTACACATGGCGGCTGGGAGATGTTTGCTTACATGAAGGTTGTAGAGCAAAGAAAATAAGCCATGTATTAGTGAGAAGGAATAGTCAAATGACAGAGAAATAGGAAAGCTATAAGATCCAATACACACCTGTGTCGTACTGACTAATAGTCCATTTTTCCCATGTTAAGTTACATACTTTTCGGTCATGTGTACCGACTGCTGAAAGCATCACGTATATTACTTGCCGATAAAGGATTAGTCTGTTCCATATGTGCTAAAGAACAAAGAAAATTATTGAGTAGTGGGTTTTGCGCCCAGAGGTGCGCTACTTGATTATTGTAGATAACAACGGTCAATGGCTGTTGGTGGCTGACAGAAAGGTTATACAGTGGCACACGGTGGGTGTTCGGCACAGCTGCAAGTGTAACCAAACAATCTCCCTCAGCTGACTGAGGCCGGGTTTCAAACGGATGCAGAGAGACCCCAGGGTTTTCACTGAAAATGGGGTTTTTGATTAGAATTATCCCTTTTGATGAGGGGGGGATTTCCTCTGGGCCGATTGACAATATCTTCGAAACTGTCTATGAAATTGGCCCTTGATGGATTTGGCAGTGCCCTACAAAAGTGCCATTTGGCATATGATTTATTGGTTAAATATTCCTTGAACCTCACACTGGAATGCTGAGAAAGACTCCATTGTACTGTATTCAGATTTTCCAAACATTAATTTGGCCGATCTGAGTTCCTGTACCATCCATAAATACACCCTCTCAATGATAGGTTGTGTTTCTGGCTTTTCATAAGACAAAATTTTGGTCCTGATTATAAAAATGAGCTCAAATACACTCAAAGATCCTTCTAAAAAAAAAATTCGGCCTCCGGCCGATTTCACAGTTGTCACCTAGAGGCAGTGACTAAGTGAAGAGCTCCATATAACACCTCAGCAGCAGCAGCCAAAAAGGAAAAAGCATATCATGCAACAAAAAAAAGGAAGCAAGCCCCCAACTCAAACAACCCACTCTTACCTCCCCCCAAAAGCCGCATCAACGCACCGACCAACACCCCTCCTCTCGTCCTCCCCCTCCCCCTCCCCCTCCCCCTCTTGTCCTCCCCCTCCACCTCATTAACCCAGCAGGCTCTCCCAGCCGTTCAACACTAGCAAACGACACATACCCCTCAATCGCAAGACACCTTACACTCGCTTTACGCGCGTTAAACTGGGGTGATCCCCCACCTTCTCCTGCGAGACTAGGCGGAGAAGGCTCATAGCCATAGGGTGACGGTGGAAAGGAGTGCAGAGAAGAAGAGGAGGTAGAGCACGTGTCATCGCCTTCCCCAGGTTTAGGTACAAGCGCCTGTGTGAGTAGTCGGAGGTAGTCGGAGCGTCAGCCTTGTTTTGGTGGGGTATGGAGAGGGGTGCTATAGTTGGAAGGAGATGAGGGTGTTGGTTGGTGGCCGCGATAAGAGTCTGGCATGTTCAGGGACTGGGAGTAGTTGCTCCGTCAGGGGTGCCTTGTTGAGTGGGGTGCACGAGGGGGTGTGGGCGCCGTTGCGTTCCGCCTTGGTGACGCCGTGGTAGAAGAAGAAATGGGAGGGGGGACAGGGTCCGTCTTGCTCCGATTCCTGACATGTGTTTGAAATTGGATATGTTGTTGAGATTGGTTGGGGATGATGTTTAAAGGAGAGGTCGAGTGTGGTGGAGTTGCTACCAGCTATGTTCATCGTACGCACATGATAAACGGAAAAGAAAACGAGACGGAAAAGAAAAAAACGTACCGAAGGACTATCATACTCCCTCTCCCTCCAAGGCCACCCATCAACTTCATCTCGCACTTCATCACTCCTTCTCCCCCTCTCCTTCTCCCTCATCTCCTCCCTCGGATTCCTCTGCGTCGTCTGAGCAGCCTGACTATCCAAAACGACGCAGCCGGCAGAGAGCACCCTCTCCAAGCACGCTCTCAACACCTGCTCATGCGTCACCATCCCCATCGGCTCACCGGGACAAGCAGAGTGGGAGGTCGGTGTTTCGCCTGACTTGCACCGCGCGGCCTGCCAGGTTGGGATACAGAGCCCTGGCGGATCACCCCAAGTGAGGAAGGGAGAAGTGGGGATCGGTGCAAGGAGTGGTTTTTCGTGCTCAGGAGAGTCGCAGTAGTGGGACAGAGTATGATTGAATGTGTGGCATGAGGGAGAAGGGGAGGGTAAACATGGTGCATTCATCGCAGTGCGGAAGAGGTACGTTCCACGGGCGTGGTTGTCTTCTCCTCCCTGGGCGGGGTGTGGGCTGGTATTGACTGAATATCTCCTTCGGTGTGTCGGGAGACACTCTTGCTCGTCTCGTTTGAGTGTCTTCCCGTAAAAGGCGTTCAGAGCGGGAGGGAGGACGGTGGTGGGGTGTTGTTGGTGAGGGAGGTTGGGTGAGTGATAGAAGGGTGGTGGCCATGTCGAGGTGGGATGCGAGGGGTATTGGTTGATGTAGTGGTAAATTTGCAGGGCGTGAGGATGGTGTAGGTGTAGGCGAGCGAGGTAGCACAGCGTATGATGGTATGGGGCCGAGTAGACCAAGGGACTGTGTATGTCGGTGCAACCTCGCGTCTTTGCAGTCGAATGAGGTAGTGAGCACAACAAAGTTTTCTTGCAAGGGTATGCTTACCTTTCTTGGGAAGAAAAGGAAACAGCCTCGGCATGCCCTGGGTTATTATTCAGATTCGACGGGAGACGGGTCCGATTCGCTGCGTGTCCAGGAATCGCGAGCGTGATGCTCGAAATGCCATTGTCCTGCGTTCGACCAGTGATTGGTCTTTCCAGCCGCCGTTTGATGAACGTCCTCGTTCTCCAGTCACCCCGCTCTAAGTAGAATCATCGAGTGAGCTCCAGATTCTTGCGCATTTCGTTTGGACTCACCCATCTGCCACACCCTGATCACTGCCTTCTTCCATCCTCGACCTTATTGAAAGAGCGGGGCGAAAGACAGACCAACGGCTGGCAGCTGCACTGACCCTATAAACACTCCCTTTTGCATGTCCCATACCCGTAGAGGCCCGTGCCTGCAAAGATGGTTGACGGGTTCAGTGAAACAACGCCTCTGTTGTGGTCGTGGAGGGACTGTTCGATGGGTAAGTATGTTGAAGGGAAGTACAATGCAGAAAACTGACCTCTATGACGACGATACGACTCGACGTCGCAGTTTGTCTTTCAAGAATGGTAGTCTTGCGCAGAACTGAACCAGGTTCAGAGCGCCCAAAGGGACAGGTGACAATGTTGAGCTGTCTTGAGCGAGCGCTAACGTGATCCGAAAGATGCCTCATGGTCAGCACGTGGCAGGATGGGGTTTGCTGCGACCCAAGGCCTCGCTTCTTTCTTTCGCCCCCATCTATTACTCCTCCAACATGAGTGAAAAACATGTCTTGCAAGGTGCTCAGAACTTCAGTATTAGTGGCGGCACATTCATTGCTGCCGATTCTGTACGTGAAGCTCTCTGATGCCTCTTATCAAAAGCTAATCAATTGGAATCTTGTGCAGGTCAAATATTATGCTAGCGCTGGCGACAGGGCGACATCGGATGCAGCGATTCCCGTAAAACCAAACTCAAGCATCCGGTTCACGGGCCGCACCAACATTCTCGCAAAATTGAAGGAACATTTTACTGCTGAAAATAATGATAGACTCCGCCGTCGAAAATTCTTTTTGTTGTACGGCATGGGGGGTATTGGGAAGACTCAGATTTGTTTGAGATTCATTGAGGAGTCTGACTGGTAAGTACTTTATCATACTAGCTAATGCTTACTGATTGGTCCCCAGCTTTTCCCATGTTTTCTGGATTGATGCATCTTCCACTGAGACAATCACACAGGGCTTGAAGGGAATCTGCAACCTCCCTGAGGCTCAATCTTCTGCACTGGTTGGTTCACCTCAGTCTGCTTTGTGGTGGATCAGTTCTTTGGGAGATAACTATGCAATGGTCTTTGATAATGCTGATAATCTGGCACCTGAAGAACTGGAGCAATATTTTCCATCTGGGCTAGGGGGAAATATTCTGATAACTAGTCGCAACTCTGGTCTGAAACATTTGACTTTACATGAGAATTCTCTTGAGGTGAAAGAGATGGAAGAAAATGATGCCATCTGTTTACTCTTAAAGGCTGCTTGCTTGAATGAGTCTCAGGAAGATTTACAAGCAGAGGCTTCCAAGATTGTGAATGAGCTGTTTTGCATTCCTCTGGCTATTGATCAGGCTGGTGCTTTCATTGCTTTTGGAGACACAGATATCAGAGACTATCTTAAGGAATATTCTCGATACAGACAGAAATTATTATCCTACCCAGCTTTCAAAGGGGCATCCAGATATAACAAATCTGTGTATCAGACTTGGGAGCTGTCATACAAAGAAATTCAGCAAAGAGCTAAAAGTGATGATTCTCAAAGAGCTGAGGCAGCTAGTAGTGCAATGCTTCTCCTGGCAATGTTTTCCTTCTTTCATTTTGATGGGATTAGTGAGGAGATTTTTTCCTATGCTGCTATTCAAGAGCATGAGAAAAATGGAGATAATGAGCAGATATCTGCTTTACCTCTTGCAAGTTCTGTAATAGATCACACACTGCTTCAGCTTGATGAGGCAGGAAAGTGGGATAATTTCATCTTCAAAGAGGGACTTCAAGTGTTATTTGCTTTCAGTCTCATTCAGCTGGGCTCATTGAAGGGTGTGTATGCTGTCCATCCACTTATTCATGTATGGGGAAGAGACAGGATGTCCTCACAAGATAGACATAAATACAGTTTGATGGCATATGGAATGTTAGCTTGCTCTCTGTCAGAATACTTCAACAAGCAGCCATATCAGTTCAGAAGGACTTTGGTTACTCATTTGAGAGCCAATCAACAGCACAGTGTATTGGCAAAGAAGACGATGGTTGAGAGATACTTTGATGATGCTCATGAAAAATTTGGGAGATTGTTGAGGGAACAGGGGTATTATGGTGAGGCAGGGAAGTTTCAAATTCAGCTACTGGATGCAAGAAGCAGAACTCTTGGAGAGGAGCATCCAGGTACAATCAGTGCCATGAGTGACCTTGCAAATACATATGAGAATTTGGGAAAGTATGCAGATGCAGAGAAGCTACAAATCAAAGTTCTAGATCTGCTAAACAAATATCTTGGAAAAGAACACCCACATACAATTGGTGCTATGAGTAACCTTGCAATTACATACAAGAGTCTAGGAAAATATGCAGATGCAGAGAAGGTACAAATCAAAGTTCTAGATCTCAGACAGAGACTTCTTGGAGAAGAACACCCTGATACAATGGCTGCCATGAGTATCCTTGCAGTTATTAATGAATATCTAGGAAAATATGCAGATGCAGAGAAGCTACAAATCAAAGATCTAGATCTAAGAAACAGACTTCTTGGAGAAGAACACCCTGATACAATCTTTGCCATGGGTAACCTTGCAAATACATATGAGAGACTAGGAAAATATGCAGATGCAGAGAAGCTTGAAATTAAAGTTCTACATTTAAGAAACAGACTTCTTGGAAAAGAACACCCAAATACAATCTCAGCTATAAATAACCTTGCAATTACATACAAGAGTCTAGGAAAATATGCAGATGCAGAGGAGCTACAAATCAAAGTTCTCAATCTAAGAAAAAGACTTCTTGGGCAAGAGCACCCAGATACAATGAAAGCCATAGAAAACCTTTCCAATACATATGTGAGTCTTAGAAAATATGCAGATGCAGAGAAGCTACAAATCCAAGTTCTACACTTAAGAAATGAACTTCTTGGAAAAGAACACCCAAATGCAATCTCAGCTATGGGTAACCTTGCAATTATATACACAAGTCTAGGAAAATATGCAGATGCAGAGAAACTGCAAATCAAAGTTTTAGATCAAAGGAACAGACTTCTTGGACAAGAGCACCCAGATACAATCATAGCCATAGAACACCTTTCCATTACATATATGAGTCTTGGAAAATGTGCAGATGCAGAGAAGCTTGAAAGCAAAGTTCTACATTTAAGAAAGAGATTTCTTGGAGAAGAACACCCAAATACAGTCTCAGCTATGAATAACCTTGCACTTATATACAAGGGTATAGGAAAATATGCAGATGCAGAGAAGCTACAAATCCAAGTTCTAGATCTAAGAAACAGACTTCTTGGAGAAGAACACCCTGATACAATCTCGGCCATGGGTAATCTTGCAAATACATATGAGAGTCTAGGAAAATATGCAGATGAAGAGAAGCTACAAACCAAGGTTCTAGATCTAGAAAAAAGACTTCTTGGAGAAGAACACCCTGATACAATCATTGCAATGGAAAATCTTGCAATAACATTTTACTATCTACAAAAATACACAGATGCAGCTAGGCTGGAAGGCAAAGTTGTAGATGTAAGCAAGCAGGTTTTTGGAGAGGAACATCCAAAAACAGTCAAAGCAGTGGCATCACTTGCAGAAATTAGATCTCAAGCCAACAGAAATACCTCAGGAATTGAATCAAAGAAACAAAGTAACTTTTATTTACTCTGGAGTCTAGTCAGTTTGCTTATTCTTAATTTTAGGTGACTATCTTTCCAAAATTGCAAGTAAATTTTGGATTTTCAGTAGGACATAGTAGATGTTACCTGCAATGTTCCAAGTTCATTCTTGTATATAATATATATCCACCCTCCATGTACTCAAACTATACAGGCAGCATTGTTCATTACATATTTTGAGCATTTCAAAAGGAGATGGTTTTAAAAAAATACAATGTAGTGAGGAAGGAAGTATATAGTACAAATGTCATGGACATTATTACCCTTACAGCCCTTGCCATATATTTCAAGTATGGAGCATCCATGTACTTGGATTCAAACCCTCTTCTTGTGGTAAAGAGATGTGGTTGCCTTTTTGCAGAATGCTGTAGTTGTCTCTTTTTCAAATATTCAGGGTTTAAAGTTTATCCCCCCTGAATTTGTTTGCATTTACCTTTTAGCTTCCTTATATTCAGACTGCAAATAATTGAAGAATCAAAGACTCAATTGGGCAGATAGTGGACCATGTTGTGTATGGCTGTCTGATTGAGGAAGTATTCCCAGAGTTTATCTGTTTGTGCATGAAAATATATCATGTGTGCAAAAAAATTGTACTGTTATGCAGAAGTAAAATTGGTACACAGAGAAGTCTTGGTCTCCCAAAAGAAACTTTTAGTGCATGCACAGAAACTTATTCACCTCCCTACAGAAATTTATGTGGTACTGTACTATTTGGACCAAGTGTTCACAGGGTGTGACATGTGACCTATTGTGTTCACAGGAGCAGGTATTCATGGGTGTCTGTGATGTGTGATGGCTGCAAAAGTGTTCATGAAGACTTAACTGAGCCTATTGATTCAAGCATGTGTGTAAGGTTTACATTGGCAAGGGTAAATTGGAGGATTGGGAGGACTACTGAGATGATGCTAATGCTTGTGACCAAAATTTATCCATTTTACTTGGTGTTCACTAGCTGGTGTGACCTGTGACAGTTCCATAAGTGTTCAGTTCAAAACAATTTGTGATGTGTGACATGAACACTTGGTTGAAATAGTACAGTATACTCAGTGTCACAAAAAGTGATGTCACTGACATTTTTCCCACATCCACATTTTGTCTCACATATTGAATAACAATTAAATGACCATGTTTTTCATCTATGTAGATTTTGAGATAGGTACCACTGAATAATATTTGAGAATGTACATAATGAAAATGGAGTACATCCACCAAGTGCTGCAAGAACAGCCTTGACACCTTTCTCCATTTTTCCAATATGGTAATTGTTTGTTTCAATGGGTATCTCCTCCCAAGCAGCAAGAACTACATATTTCAAAGTGTCAAAAGTGGTAGGGGGATGTGGTAAATGACATATGATGGTTTTCAGCTCATGCCAAATGGGTAGTGTTTAAAGGTCCAGTCCATACAGTCGTGGACAACCAAAGCCCACTAATTTGGTATCTCGACAAATAATGTATTTCAAGTCAAGATTCTTTCAGATTCTGGTTCTGATTTGCAAAATACGTCGAAAAACACACCTCCGAAGTTTTTCCCACGAGAGATTGGCGTGGCCAGAATTTTGGACTGAAAAACTGCAACATCTGGAGTGAAAAACGGGTTGAAATCAACCAAAAATCATCAAAAGTTGGTACCTGTGTTGGGGTTCGGGTGGAAGCTAATCAAAAAGGGTAAAGAACATATCAAAAAGGGATTTCCCTGCATTTCTGAAGCCTAGTTGCTGATTGGTGATGACATTTCTTGGTCCTGTGATC
>Ga0307507_10008719_pt1 | contig 13872 bp, 20 predicted proteins | sample 7_EM_MG_FD_207223 | JGI IMG/M metagenome (GOLD analysis project Ga0307507, IMG submission 207223) | Populus trichocarpa ectomycorrhiza microbial communities from riparian zone in the Pacific Northwest, United States - 7_EM | ecosystem: Host-associated > Plants > Roots > Unclassified | place...
TTATCCATGGTTACCCTTAAAAGCTTCTCTTTCTTTCTTCCAAACTTCACATCATTTTCTCCTTCATTATTAGAAGCATGATTAGGCAAAGGGTTGGAATTGATGTTAGGGTTATCTTCAAAAGTTATTCATCTTGCTTTGAATAATTGCAAGAGCTTTCTTTTGAATGCTGAACAAATATCAATATTCTGGCTAGGGTTATTAGCATGGTACTCATAGGTTAGGTTTGGTTTGTACCAATTTAGAAAATGAGACCTCAGTGGTGGACATAGAAGAGGGGCCACATGACTCATGCTTAGCAATTTTATATACATTTCTCCTAAGGGCATAAGTAGAGGTGAGAGTTGTTCCTGGTTTCTTTGGTATGCTCTCGTTGGATTGTTTTCGACTTGGTTTTCTAGCGGGTTAGTATGCTGGTTTATCATAAGAGGCTTAACAGAGTTAATACTGAATATTTGAGAAAACGGGGTCTGATAGTTTTGGGTTTGGTAATTCTTCTTACCTTTATACCTTATTTCCACATTACTCACTTTAGCATTCTTTTTCCTCCTAGTAAACCCCTTCTTCTTGGTAGGTTTCAATATGCTACAAGAGGATATTCTATTCTCTCAGCAATAACAACAACATCATAAAAATGTTGGGTAGAGCTACCCATCATATGCTCATAATATAAGAACTTTAAAATATTGGTAAATAGAGTCACCATCTCTTTCTCCAAGGTGGTTGTACATACATTGCCTTGTTTTTCCACATATGGGTGTACTTTTTTATGGTTTCCTTATTGCTTTTGTCCATCACCATTAAACTCATTCGGTATGGAATGATGTTAATATTGAATATGTTATTTCAATAAAGCATTAGCAAGATCCCTTTATTTCTTGACCCTTGTGTTATCCAAAGTTATATACCAGCTTAACATATAACCAATCAAGTTGTCTTGAAAGAAATGGATGAGCAACTTCTCATCGCATATGACTTCTGCTATTTTTTTTACAGTTGACCTCATGTGCACATTAGGGCATTTCAGTCTTATATATGTGACAAATTTTGGCACCCTAAACTTCTTGAGCACCACTACATTTAGCATCAGCATATCCCAACTGCTCTAACAAGATCATAGACGTCAAATCCCTCAACAACCCTCAATATTTCTTCTCGGGCAACCCACTTTTCTTGTTCGAGAAGATTGGAGGATTCAACCCCGTAGGATCCCTCCATTGTTAAATCTATTATAGTCGACATTGAGTAAGTATAATCAAGTGAGTCATTAGAATGCTTGTTGTTCCTTGTGGTCTAGTAGCAGGATTTGCCCTCAAGTTTTGTGAATCGAGGATAACTAGAGTTATTAGCGGCGGTAACATGGTTGGCTACTGACTGGATGTCCTTTCCCTAGACTACGCTCGTAGGAATTACTCGAGTAAACTAGTTATATAAGCCATATTATTTTTAACATCTTCCAACTTTTTTTGGTAGTGGGCTTCAAGGTGAGCCCCGTTTTCATTTTCTATATTTTTGCGAAGCCTAGTATTATAGACTCTAGCAGGGGAACCTATATTTTAAATATCTATCATGCACATTCTATAATTTATAAATGCATATGGATATATGATTATGCATGATGATGTATATTTGATATTGAATAGCTATACCCTAGGCTAATATATAGCCACCATTCCTATATAAACGGATAGGGTTCTGATACTTTCGTAGTTGTCGAGACAATTTAATCTGAGTCAATGCTTAATAAAATATACTCATCATAAAGAAATATTGCTCAAAAGGTTAGGTCTAAGACCTTTTCATTAATACTTGATGAAAACTTTTACATTTGAAAGCTAGTCTACTCATCATCATCGTTTATAGGAAGAAAGGCAAAACCTTTATTTTCTATGTCTCTAAGAAAAGCATTAGTCCCAACCATACTTTATTGATATCGATTGACATCCCTTTCAACCTGCTAGGCATTGTGGTGGATTCTTCAAGCATATACAGAGGCTTGGTTAACTACTCATCCATATTTCTCATGTTCTCCAAGAGTAACACGTTCTTATTCAGTTGATTATTGTTGGTGTCAATCATCTGGTTATGGCACTCGAGCAGTTCGTTCTTCTCTTCCAAATGGTTTTCCTTGCCTTTTTTTTTTCCTATTGAGCTTCTTCTCTAGTAGGTTGATCTCATTTTTCTTATTATCCAAATCAGTTTTAAAGACCCCGACAGTTTTTTCTTTAGCTTTAGCTTCAGCCAGCTCACTTTCCAGCATCACATGCTTCTTGTAAAGCATTTCATACTGCTCAATCCGACTTTTAACTCAGCTTGAGTCCTTGAAGACATATCAGCCTTTTCTTGGCAATCATTGAAATTGGTTTTCAAAGCCTCTAGCTCAGTACTGGTTTGCATCCAATGTGTTCTCAATTCTCCTCGCTCTTTCTTAGCTTGGTTTCTAGTTGTCTTTTCTTCTTTCAATTGTTTTTTTAAGAACATGATTTTCTTGTCCTTTTCCTCTAATTGTTGCTCTACAAACTTTCTCAATTTCTCTCAGTAAGGAGTTGCTCCTCAAGGGATATCCTGAGGGCTTTATTGCCGTCCACCTCTATTTAGAGCTTTTCCAATTGTTCTCTTAACTCTTCTTCCTTGTTAATCCTTTTTCTTTTAATTGGTTCAATAGCTTGTGAAGTCTCAACTTCAAATCCAAAAGTCACGAGGATGGTGACTAATGATGAATTTATCCATTTTGGATATTTTTCACTAGTAACTGGATCTCTAAAACCATCTAATTCCTTTTTTACTAATATCAGAAGCTTCCAAACTTGGTTGATGTTCTCCACAACTTTCAAAATAGATTAGTCCTTGAATGACCTGGAGAATTGGGATAACTCAGTTGTCTTTGACACATGTTATATGCCTTTAAGTTGCCTTACAACCAAAACGGACGCGTAGCTGACATATCCAGTCACTCCAATCAGAGGCACCCATTGTCTTTGCCCACAACTCATCAAGTAATTTATTACTCTCATCCACAGGGCTTTCCACTCCACTTCTTTTTATAGGGTTCCTTGCAATTTTACTTTCTAGTTTTCCTCGCTCATGTCCTTCCACTCCTTTTCTTTAACTATCTCTAGTAGTTTTTAACTAAGCCATTAGAAGTTGTTTAATACCGACTTCTTGGTTTCAATATGGCTAATTAGCCGTATGTACAACAGTTTATTCATAACATCTCATCGATCCCTTGTCAACCCTCCTACAATGGTTGAGCGCCAAGATAGTTTCTGCTAGTATCACCACAATGAGATTTATCTGAGTGTTTTCATATACAACAAAAACTGCGGTTGCCTTTAAACTGATTATTCTAGTGAGGTTTGAAAATAAAACCAACCCGAAGATTCCTAAAACATGTATTATGTTCTTTTCTTTAACATATCTATAGTCATTCTTTTTCCTTACGAGCACATCTTCAATCATCTTCCATTTTTAACCATTAGGACTTTTCTCTAATATCTTATTATGATCTAGAACTTTGATCAATTTGGTTAATTCAATTAGCACTTTGTCACGCCTTTGGTTGGAGTAAACTTTGTATATATTTTAAGGGAATTCAGTCAGTAAACCATACTCTTACAAAATAGAACACACGTCTACATTTCTAAAAGTGAAACACCGGTACTCGTGGTTCTAAAAATGTATCAAGGCTTTAGTTATTGAATTATGCATAGACACTTTTGTGATTTCCACCATCCTCTCATATTTCTTCAAAAACCCATCCTCACGGATGCTTTTCATGTGTGATATGAGCTTCTTCAAGTCATTTCCAGAGCAACTCACATTTCTGATGGATAGCGATTTACTATCATTCAACATCAGACAATCCTCTTCTAATAGTTATAGGGATTCAGAATCCAACCCGTATTCAACAAAGGTCATCTCTTTAATAGTAGCCATTTTATCAGTCCTAAGTCCTACAATTCAAAATGTTTTTTAGGATTGAGCATGTCTTAATGCAATAGTGTTTAATTGCAGAACATACATCCTACAAGCAAGTTTTATGTCTTTTATGTGAGACATTGATAAGTACTATCTAGTCTTAAAAGAGTCTTTTATTGTCCCAATGATTACCCTCGTGAAGGTAATATAGGGGTTCAGTGGGTAATGGGATGGTACGTATACCAATCATTATCAGTCCAAGCACTCAACAAAAAGTTGAATGGTTTCACGAACTTAAACCCTGATTGAAAGTCATAGGGTAAGTCGTTACTCCCACACCGAACCTAGAGTTTCCAAGTGTGTGTATTCCAAAGCAATATATCACAAATGGACTAGTGATGCATGAAGATATTCATCCATATCCAATATACATGCATAAGTAGGATAAAATATGCTAAAACGTAAATAAGTATATAAAAAAGTAAGTCAAATGTGAAAATTTCAAAATATCAAATCACATAAAACACTCAAAGCCTAGTCCAATACTGTAAAAAATAGAAGATCCCCAGTAGAGTCGTCATTCTGTCGCACGTGCGCGCACGGCATAGCAGGACATTGGAGGGTCAAGGAGTTGCCACCTAGTTTGGTTTAGGGTTACTAGGAGACCCGAGTGGACTGGTCTTATTTGAAATTCCTATATAAGGGGCTGGTTATACCAAGGGAAGGTATTAGCACCCCCAATGCACCTTACCTGAGGTAAGCTGTATTGTATGGTCTGAATGTGGCTTAAAGGCGTTGATGGATTCCTAATTGGTGGTTCGTCTATGGCTCGGAAAAAAAATTTACGCTCATGAACAAAACTAGCATTTCAAATTTATTATGGGCTCGTATGCTCAAATAAATCCTTATAGGAAGAATCCATGTAGGTGCCCTGACATGATTCACCTATCCTGGAAGGTAAAAGCGTTTTCCACAACTCGTATATTATGGTGAAAAATACTCCCAATTAAAATTAGTGAATATTCAAAAAATATCTAAGAATTTTGTAATCAATTCTTGATATTTAAATATTAGCCTAATTATAAATCCAATATTTATACCAGAATGTTGACCATTAATTTTCAGATGAAAAAAATTTAGAGTTATTGAAATAGTGACCAAATTCTTAAAAAATCTCACAAACATATTTAAATTCCCAAAAAAAAATATAAAGAAATAAATTCTAAAACAATGCTAAAAAAATTCTATTTTTTATGAATAAAATACAATTTTTTTATAAGGATTAGATCGTATGCAACAAACAGAATTTTTTATTTTTTTTAAAGGCCATGTTTTGCAAAGCTCATTTTTTTCTAAAACTAAAATTGTTAAAATAGGCTTATGAGTTATTTGCCAAACACAGCCAAAAGAAAACCCTTAGCAAAAACATTGTCAGCCAAATAAGGTTTTAACCTTTTACCTGATTTTGACTCGACCGGGTTAACCCAAAACTTTTAGTTCGACTATAAACCGAACCAAAGTCCGCTGGTTTCACCTAAAAAACAAACCAAAACCTATACCAGAATCCAAAATGAAATTAAACTTAAAAAAAACATAAAAACTCAAACTTTTATCAAAACAAATCAAAACCCAAAAAAACGAAGAACACCGAAGAACATTCATCATGAACCCAGTAATGTATATTTCAAATCAGACCATATATAAACAAACCAAGGACATAGGCATGTTAGAAAGCATGCAAGCATCAATAATCTAACATTCATACACTTTGATTATCACTCAAACACCGTGATTTTGTCAAAATAAATTTCAGTTCAAAACTAACACCCTAGGGTTAAAACCTACTGAGAACATGTTATTGATGCAAATAAACTCAAGATTATTTACTACTAAAGTCTCCCAAAGGATTTTGTGTAAAGAATCTGATCAAAACTAGTCAAATCATGGAGCTAAGACAATGTTCTTTCTAGGAACACGAAGAACACCGCCCAACAGCCCAAAAATAGCCCAGAAACCCAGCACAGTTTCAATCCTCCAAAACTGGAATTTTTTACTTCTAAAACATGCTTTATTTGTTCTAACAAGTTACACAACCATACCTAAACAAGTTTGAATAAAAAAAAACTAACAAATAACATCAAAATCATGCAAAAGGTTTTAAATTTCAAAACTACCAACTTAAAATAGCATAAGAAACATCAAATTTTAATTCAAAACTGACTCTTTAAATACTTGAAATCCAAACCATGCCCTGGAACCAAAAACACATTAACCAGCCAAAATAAAATAAAATCAATAACCCTATTGTCAAATTTTTATATCACTATATTTTGTTTAATATAAACATTCAAGCATATTTTAAACATATGGGAACATTAACAAATAACCCCAAATAAAATCAAACAAATAAAAAAATAATATTATATGCATTAATTAAAATCAAAGCTAAAACTCAAATAATAATTGTATTACTCTTTATTTCCTTCTTTTCTAAGTTTGTTACTCTATAAGTTGTGGACAAGGAAAGTTGTGGAAATACTTATGCTAGGCTCTTAAACATTGATTTTAGAGTTCTTTATCAATCTTTTCTTCACCTTTTTCTCTCCTCCTACTCTTATTTTCTAGAAGTATTTATAAGATTTGTTAGGGTTTTTGATAATATATATTTACAATCTTTGATTTACAAATCCATTATACATGTTAAGATAACACCAGACAAAAACTAGAGTAATCGGATTCCCTATAAATATTTGTGAACAAAATAATGTTCATATTAGACGGAAGAAAAAATATTGAACGTCAACATCTCAACTTGCAGCAGTATCATGCGTAGGGCACAGGTTGTACGGATATCAATGCAACTAAAGGCCTCAAATAAATCCAAAACGAGCCTTAAACATATACGCCACCTAAATTAGAGGCAGTTCTAAATATCAATACTATAACAATGATGATGACAACATAGGAATATAAAAGAACAAAAAAAATAGTAAGAAGCTTAACAATTAAACATTCAGAATGAAGGAATAGACGGTGGAGCTCTTATGTTCGAAATACATCACGATCCTCAGCCGATTAACATTTCTCTTCACATGTTTTCCAAAAGTCAGCGTCTTAGAGATGCTACTGTGGTCTTCTGGTTCTTTGGAATGTAAGCAAATTGGCTAAAATCAACGGCATTATTCGACCTTCCATGGAAAGAAAGACACATCATAGATGGAGAAATTGCGTAAATTTAATAGCACAACACAACTCAGCATTAGGACTAAATATATTACCTATTGGTACAAGTGTTCCGAATGTCTTTCAGAGGGGCTCGCAGTCCACTGGCACGAGAACCAGATGAGTTGTATCTAAATGAAGATATCACAGAAATAAAACTTTCCATTGATTTCTCTGCTATGTTGGAATAATGGCTTATATGTGAAATGTCAGATCCAAACTTCCGTTCCTCAAGTTTCGTCCCTGCTAATGTCTCCTTGAGGTGAGGATCGCAACCTTAACAGTGATGAAAAGAAAAGGCAAGAAAAAAAAAAGGGAAGGAAAGAAATGAACATGAAATGTTTTCTTTTGAGTTGAAAAATTGTTACTTTTAGAGAATGAACAAATGGTTGATGTATATTCAACACCTAACCCAATGCATACAGGTTCATCTTTTATGCCTAAAGAGTCGCAATTCACAAGTCCTTACATGAAGATACATATCATGCATGCACTCAATATGTCTGACGGTGAATCATTATTTTTCATTATGTGTATTGTTTTGAGGACTGGAATTGGAAAAGAGGTGAGGTGAGGTGTCAATCACTACAGTATATATTAACATATCATTTGGCACAACAAAGACTTGATTATTAAATTAAATAAATTTACCCGTAAAAGTATTAAATAACTTCCAGGCAATTATATCTGAATACCTTGACCCTTTATACCGCATCAGGTATTGACAAAATCTTAGTGTGTATGCGTGCTTCATTCAATATGCCTCAATGAGTATTAAGAAGCCATATTAAGCTTCCAAAAACAAAACAGAGCATTATATGATGATGACAGTTTAAATATAACAATTGCAGTTATGGGAGAGGAAAGTAGCTATCACTTGTTGGCCTAATAATTAATATAAGGCATATAATTAGTTTGATAAGCTTGATAAGTAATCAATTGACAGTTCAATGAAAAAGAAAGGTGCCTTACTCAAAAAATTGTACTTTCCATGGTTGAGTAAACTAACTTGAAATCTAATTCATCTGAGATTTCAAAAAGAACAAATGGATATGATTAATTTGTTTCTTGATTCCAATTGATATTTGGTCAGATGCCCAGTTTAAGTAGGTCTGTGTTTGAATGACATCTTGATATTGCATACCATTATACTACTGTGTCCATGCCTACCATAATATTACTGTGCAAATCCATATTGGATTTCATTTCAATGCACAAAAAGTTATTTTCAGAATGAATTCTGGAAAGCAATCTCATAAATAAGACATACCATCATCAGGAAGAGATGCATCTGTGCGCATGTGCTTCACTTCCATGTTCTGAACAATCAAAACGATGGAGTCCTGGTATTAATAGATAAATTTTGAAAATGAAATGGAAAAAAAAAGGTGAAAGGTGAAAGCGCCTACTCTTTGAACATTGTCATCTGGGGATGTCTTTCTTTTCATCATGATGCCATTTGAACATTTATTGTCAGAAGGGCTCTCAAGAATGAAATCTTTATAAATATTGTTGGCTGAATCATCCCTTTCTAAGAGCTTTTCTTGTTTATTGCCTTGATCATTCTCATTAACTGACTTGTGCTGGAAAAAAGAGCTCCTTATAGTGATCTCTCTGTTCCCTGTTCTATTTTCAGATCCCTCAAGGATGCTATCTTCAAACGTATCACTGGCAACATCATCCTTGACTCTGATCATTTCTTGTTTATTGTCTTGGCCATTCTTGTTCATTGACTTGTGCTGGAAGAAACGACTCCTAACAATGACCCTTTTGTTCTCTGTTCTTGTTTTCCCCTCAACAGAAATTGGAGCGTTCTCATTATTACACTCCTTTAGTAATGCTTGACAAGGTCCACGCATTGAATGACCAATTTGTTGTAGCAAAATACTTTCAGGAGGCCCCTTCTCATCCACCATGCCTTCATGTTTCAAAAATACACGTGTAAGCACTAAATGCTCACTTAACTCGACAATTTATACCTGTATGAACTATGAAGAAAGCTATTTCCTTAATCCTTACCAGGACTTGGAGACTCCGTAAACTCATGAACTCCATCTGGAAAACAACTTTCCACCTGCAGGAGGAACTTCCGAAATTATAAATAAAGACAAGAAAAGGAATTCAACTGAAACCAAATCACATCAATTGAATTTATCATCTCTTATAGCATTACTCACATTGTTGCTGTGGAGGTTGTTTCTGTCACTCTTAGAGACAACTAAGGATGCTGAAGAGCAGCTGGTATTACAAGAAGCAGCCTCCTCACTACCATTATTGCTGGGACTCGAAGAAGTGTGAATCACTAGACTTGGACTTGTAGGTGACAACTGAGGTGCTCTGAAGTTTCTCTTTGCTTCCAGAGATGAAAAGCCTTGTAGCATTAAGGAAAACTAGAAAGAAATAGGATTTATGCATACACAAAAAACACATTTATGCACATAAATATATCATCTCCATCCAGAATTCCATCTTAGAAGCCTTGCCCTTTTCTACCATAACCTCAAGGCACAACATCTGTTTGCACCTCAATGCCAGACCTTTGATGGAGGTAGAACCATCACAAACAACTTAAAAAGACATCTCGTATAAACACAGAGAGAGCGGGACAGATGAGAAGCATTACAATGATTGGCCAAAAATTAAAATACCCTGTATCTTTTACCCTTGTTTGAAAACATTCAACGGGCAACTAATCTAGTACATGATAATTGCAGTGGATTTCAGTTAAAACAAAGTATGTAATAATTTTCCAATTCACTTTCTAAAATATTCAGTATATACATATGAAAACCAAAATCATCTAGCCAACTCTTACAGAAAATTCTTTGATTGGATACAGAAGTACTTAGTCAGCAGATTCTTCTGGACAGGCAAATCTAGCTTTTTCTTTCCACTTTCCAGTTTATAATTTTTGCATTTGGGAGTTACATTAGGTACCGGCACAGAACTGCTACTTTCACCCTGTAACTGCGGAGAAAACTAAAATTTAAGAAAAACACTGCTAGCAATATTGAGATGCTAAGCGAAGTGTTAGTTTGTTATGTTCTCTTCCTTGAGGGAAAAAAATACTCAGCAGAAAATCCCTGATAGGAAGTATCACCGCATAGAACAAGCCATAAAGAAATGCAATTGGAAATCATGTAATTGTGTAATTGAGATGTTATAATGTCATTTTCAGAAGACAGAATAGCTCACTGAAGCCCTTCATTTCATAGTCAATTCATTGTTTTTTCTATATCTAAGTTCCTCAACTAATATCTTCACTGTTGTTAAAAAGGAAACTGTCTGTACGCCAAATTAAAGTTTGGATGACAGTTTTTTAAATGAGAAACTCCAGAGCACTGAACCAAGGGCTTATAGAATTTTACCAGTCAGAGAAGCAGGTCAAATCCTAACAGCAACAGTTGCAGATGCTCTAAATCTTTAATTCTTAGTGGACTGCATCTAGTGGATAATTTTGCATTTGCAAGTGAACATCAAGAATGCAGGCTACTCATCTGTTATAACACTTAGATTTTGTATATTTTGTTGATCTCTCTAATTTTCCTTTTCCTGATTTTGTTAATTAAGCAACATCATTGGCCATTCCACATACAATATATGTAACAACAGTAATATACCAAAATACTATCTGAGCATTTTAGGTGTTGCAGAAATAAATAAGAGTTGCTGCTAACTACCAAAATAAGTTGACTAAATCCATGGTCTTAAAGAAGAAGCATCTACAATCTTGAAACTTGAAGAAGAGGAGAAAGAAGAGATGAAAACAAAGAAAATGTAGACAAAGAAGCTACCTGGAATGGCATTTGAGTAAACGGATCCAGATCCCCTCTTGCTATACCTGTAGCTATCTGTTGCGGTATCAATGTATTTCACATTAAGGTACAGCCCAAAGAGCTTCAAAAATAAATAAAAAGTTGAATGCATAAGAGAATAGTGACAAATTCTGTTTGAAGGATATGGGCCCAAAAATTCCAAATCATTGCCAATATTGTCAGGCAGGTCAGACAAATGTACAATATCTTTCATAGTAGGATCATAAACACGTTGATGCCTGAAAGTCAATATTGCTTTCTTGAATGATTCTTCATAAAGTGGAGGAACAGACACTGTGCTATATCTCAAATGTTTGATCACCTAAAAGGCATTGATCGTCAATTGGTATATTGCAGAAATAATAAAAATCTACTGAACAGAAATTAAAGCACTTGAGTAATAGGGCAAAAGTCACAAATGAATTCTAGCATCCAATCACAATATGATATACATCCTGCTCGTTTGCAAGGAAACTTTTCTTATTACACGCACAATAAATTCACCTTGTCATAGCTTTTGAACTTTGTAATTAATGCATGTGCCCTTTTCAGTCCCATTCCTGGTAATGATTGTTGATAGTCACAACCACTGAAAATGCACATCTCAAGAAGCATTTCGTTTGTGAAACCCACAAAACTTATATCCTTGTTCTGTTGAAGCCTGGAATTCTGAAACTCAACTCCTTGCCCATACTTGTCCATTTTGAAAATAATCTGAATTTAGAAGGAAAGGAATGGTTAAAGCGTCTTAGGGATGAAAAGAGTGCAGGATTCAACATAAGTGTAAAAGAGCAACAATAACAAGAAGTTTTTTAGACAATCCACTGCTAAAACGACTCACTCGGTGACAGCCAAAAGGTATTAGATCAGAGTCCTCGGTGATAACTGCATCCACTTGTTTGCATACCGACAAGAAGGTCATTTGGGCATCTGCCTCATAAGGGGCCACAACATATGATACATTCTCCTGCCTTAAGACCTTTCACATGCAATCACATCAATAGAGGTGTTAATATCAGCAGAACTAAGAATAACCATGAATGAAATTGCAGATAAGATGGAGAGCTTTGCTTCCCTGAATGCTAAAAATCTGATTGCAAATAGATTTGAGAACTCGTCTTCCATGATATACAGTTTCTACCTGGATTAGTTCGTGTGCAATTGAAGGGGAAATATCAACAGCCTTCTGATAGCACTCATAAGCAGCTGCAGAATTTCCATTTGACTCATGCTCAATAGCACGCACAAGGTTCTCTTTCCTTGTCCTGCATTTGTTAGAGTGCATAACATCTCAACGTTAGCAGTTTTGCATGATCACATGTTTTGGCCAGTGGAATGTCAAAACAAGTCCCAAATCCATATTAAAAGTGAGACTAAACAGTGGGATATAACTAACAAATGTTTAAAATCGATCAGGCTAAGAGGGGAAACAGTCTGGTGTCAGAACTGTAGGCCATCAAGTGAAGAAAACTTTTTTATAAGAGGAAGTGAAAAGTATCAAAGTGTCAGGAAGTGTTTTCACCAGATAGGAAACACGAAAATTAAACAGCTACAGACAGAAGACAAACGTTTTCAGCTCCCCATCTATACAACCACATACCATAAGCACATAGAAAACAGAGACACTTTAAAGCATTGGTACCCAGAGAAAAACTACAGACTTTACCAACTTACACTCCAAGAGAAGCAATTGTTGACAAGATTTGGAAGAAGAAAAATATTTCACTAAACCAAAGACAACAAATATAGGACTGCACAACTGACACCTGACAGTCAAAACATTCAAATAGTCAAAAGGAATACTTCTAGCCAATCTCGGCTGGAAGTATTGTTTTCAGTAAGTTTTTAAGCGCTTGAGCTTATGCATTTATAGCATTGTCAATTCGAAAGCAAAACTGAGATGTTAAAAGATATGTAACATACCTTGCACGTTTGTTCTCTTGTTCAATCTTCATTGGCAGAAGACCTCCATCAAAGACTAAAATTGGCTTAACACCATAATGCCGCAGCAAATTTACTCTGTGCATGCAATACTCAATGTGCCTAAAATACCAGACACAAAATGCAACCATTTTATAAAAACGCATAAGAAATACATAATTCTTTCACCATTTTTTTCCTTGGAAGACAGCAATTAGACGTTACATATCCATTACTTGTACTTTAGCTTTCCACCAAGAATGTCAAAGAAATTTAACACCAAGTCTCTGGTGTTCCTAAATTGATTTTCAGCAGAAAATCAGAAAAGCAAAGAGCTGAAATTTCAAAAAAAAAAAAAAAACTTCGCAATGATCCAATAAGACCAAAGCAACTTCATGGCTATATCAAGCTTTTCAATCAAAAAAAGGTAACACGTTAAATCAAGAAAACCCATTACCCCAATTCAATCAAAATTGTCACCATTATTTAGATTAAAAGAAAAGGAAAAAAAGAAAAAGAAAACCCTAGCTCAGATAGGTTAAAGCTCGAAACTTTTCAACTGGGTCATTACAAAAATCGAAAATGCAGGCATAGAAAGAGGAACCTGGAAGTGGGTAATCCTTTGCAAAGCTGAGTGCTGCAAGACAGGGCACCTTTGTGAAGCCAAGAATAGGTATCAACCGCAACAGAACAGCCCTCTAATTCCTTAATATGGATTGGTACCATTATTGATTTCAAGAGAGGTAAAAGCCCTTGTATTCCCATTTTCTCTTCTGCTCTTCACCCTTGTTGACACCCCCCAAAACCCAGAATTAATTAAAAATGACGTAATTCTTTTTGCTCTGGTGTTTCAGCTATCAAAATATTTACCTTTATGCGCCTAAATGTTTTGGTGCTGGCGGGAACCTTTATTTTTGGACGTCAAAGTGTATTTTTGGGTTTTTCTGCACGACTTGTCGGTTGAGAGCAGAAAAGTGTGAACTGTGAAGTTGGAAGG
>Ga0307507_10008721_pt1 | contig 13867 bp, 8 predicted proteins | sample 7_EM_MG_FD_207223 | JGI IMG/M metagenome (GOLD analysis project Ga0307507, IMG submission 207223) | Populus trichocarpa ectomycorrhiza microbial communities from riparian zone in the Pacific Northwest, United States - 7_EM | ecosystem: Host-associated > Plants > Roots > Unclassified | place...
GTTTCCTTTAATTCTTTTTCTTTGCTTAACAATTCTGATTTACAATATCCATTTTAATCATCATATATGTTAACCCTTTATCTCTCATCCTCTCAGGGATCTTAAGCCTCATAACCTGTTGATGGACCGCAAGACAATGATGCTTAAAATAGCTGATCTTGGACTAGCTCGAGCATTTACACTTCCTATTAAGAAGTATACCCATGAGGTAATTAAATTAAATTAATGCATGCTTGCTACCACCATTCTTCTGTCATGCTCTTACAATATCAATTTGTTGAGCTAATTGAGTGGGATTTCTGTTTCAGATATTGACTTTGTGGTATAGAGCTCCTGAAGTCCTTCTGGGGGCTACCCATTACTCAACTGCAGTGGATGTATGGTCTGTTGGCTGTATATTTGGTATGAATTTCCTCGTTCTTTTCTCTTGTCCTTAATTTTATCCACCAATCTGCCAAGTCTAGAATTGCTCAATTGTTGTGATTGTGTTTTGCCTCAACTCTAGCTGAACTGGCCACAAAGCAACCACTCTTCCCTGGAGACTCTGAACTACAACAGCTCCTGCATATTTTCAGGTTTGGCAAGACGATTCTTGCATAATGATGGAGGCTTTGGTCTTGCTTTATCAATTGGGTTTCTCTTCATACGTTTTGAAACTCTTGTGCAGGTTATTAGGTACTCCAAATGAAGAAATGTGGCCAGGAGTAAGCAACCTGATGAACTGGCATGAGTATCCCCAATGGAAACCTCAGAGTTTGTCGTCAGCTGTAACTAATTTGGACAAGGATGGGCTGGATCTACTATCAGTAAGTCATCATGTTCATCAACAATGAATGGTTTCTGATAGTTTGCACAGATCAACGCTGTAACTTACTTTGTTCAAATGCTTGTATTTGCAGCAAATGTTGCAGTATGACCCTTCAAAGCGTATCTCAGCAAAGAAAGCCATGGAACATCCTTACTTTGATGAATTGGAGAAGGAATGTCTCTAAGAAACACAATGGTGTGATTAGGATGGGCAGCCTTGTTTTGATGATCATAGGACCAGCTAAAAGAAGTTCTGTCTGAAAATCTATTTGCTTCACTCAAGCATACTACTGATCAAATCATGTTATATTTGTTTTAGGATGATTGCTTAATGTTGAATCTTCATCAATTTAATGCCATTATTGCTTGCCATTTCTATCGAACACATAGTAAGTTTTGCTATTTACTTGTACAAAATATTTTTGCGCATTGCACCCGCGAACTTCTACAAAATATTTTTTACAGAGTGTTGAAAAATGGCACAGATCTTCAAAAACAATGTTCTCTTGATCAACTTGTAAGGTAGCATTTCCATTACAAGTAAACCTGTGCATTTATGTATCATTATCTAAGACGGTAACCTACAAAATATAGTTATCTTTCCTACAAGACATGACGCCTTATGTTAGGGCAATCAAGCCACCAGCCACATAAAGAAGGTTGACCAAAGAGTGAGTGAAATTGAAGCCAAGGCATAAGCCCAGAGTATGATAACAGAACATTCAGTCTCTCCCGCTCCAAACAGTTGGGTGATGGTACCTGCCAAATTTGCAGTAGCAAAGAAAAGCTTCCAGTTTTCAGTAACTGGCCCGGCTCAGTGGTCTGCTAGAGCATGCTTGAAAGAAGCATGCATCTCATGCTCAAGCTACAAGAAACTCGTGCATATATTGCCCACGAGGGGCAAGGCAATAACCGTGTGAAAGAATTGTGAGAGATGGTGCAGCAGCAAGATATGCATATATTACCCATGTTCATTGCAGGTGGAACTGCAAATTGAAGCAGAAGAATAAATTGATACAGAGGATCTTGAGGAATAAAACCGAACCGGAGAGCTCCTCTAACGATGAAAATGCCAATTAGGGGCAAGGCAATATAACGGGCAACTATGATGCCAAAAATGACAGATTTCTGAATTCCTGACCCTCGTAAGCCTGAAAGAAACACCAGTCAATTTGAATAAACAGCTTCTAGAAATCAACAAAAACAGCCAATTCTACAAAAATCTGCTACCTTTCAAAAGGTTAGCCCCCATTATCAGGTTGAGGGTTGGGATGGCTCCATCTCTACAGTCAAGGGGGGGAAACTAAGAAGCTCAGTGAAAAGAAGAAAGGAGGATAGATAATGAATGAGCAACTAGTTGCAAGTTAAAATACAGGTTGCTAAATCAAGTTAAGCTCAGCTAGAGCTGAGGGCAGTGTGTAAAATACCCCAACAAGGAAGCAGAGTCTTGAATCACGCGAAGAGGAGCATCATTGCCAACCATTAATTTCCGGGTCAGTGGGATGACTCCAATTACAAATCCAACAATCTGCCCATTGAGTGAGCATGGTGAGAATTAGGTCAACGTATAACCAAGTGTTGCCTAGTCAAATCAGAGAATACATTGAAGTACCTACCTGTAATTTCGTATAGCTACAAGTTCATGGATCAATAGAAAATGTACGATGACTAAGTTGTAATCCCATTATTGATCAGGTTGTCTCTAAGGAAAGTAAAACCAAACCCATCCAAATGATAGGAAAAAAAAACCAAGATAATAAAAGTAGTTTTCATGGCCAAAATCAAGTCGAAGAACTCTACAAATCCCCATACAGATTCAACCAGAAGTGTATTCACAGATAAATGTGCACGAAAATGTAAAGTAATAAGCTCATACCGCTGCAATTGTAGAAGGAGCAAACAGCGACTTCCAATTGATATTTCCGAAGACCACCACGATCTTTTGCTTCAATCCGCTGCGAACCACCATCTGCCACAGGATTCCAGGGATCAATCTATAATTTCCTTGAAAGATGGTGGTTGTAAGTAAAAGGTGAAAAGGTTGAAGGAAATGATACAGTACAGGAAACAACCTCATCAGACGCTGAGCTGCGCAGTGCATATTGATCCGCCTGGTTCTCAGAAGCTAGTAGTGGTTCCTTGCAACTCCCCAGCTCAGATTTGGGTGTTTCTATTGAAGATTCATCAACATGGATCTTATCGAATTGCTTAACGCTCGGAAATGAAGATGCCCGCACAATATTAAACACATAGGACCATAGATAAACAGCTCCAATCTGTAGAGTTGCCATGAGCAATGAATAAGATTAATACCAGAATTAAATCTTCAAAGTCGGACAACATGATAAATTATGTTTCCTGTACCAGTATGTTATGCTTTGGGGGATTAATATTATACAGGTATAAATAGTTTGCAACGCGAGCGGATAGGATTACTATCAAGTACCTACCGCCATTGAAAGTGAAACATAACCCAATCCAAATGTCTCGCAGATATCAGGAGATCCAAAGGGGCTTCCTTTTTCTTTACAAATTGCTGGGATCATGATAAGAAACATATTCCCCAAATTCCCTGCTCACATCAACATGGAAGTCAAATCAGAAGAAATAAATATTGTGAAAAGGATTGTCACAAGAGGGTAAACATGCGCTGGAAAGAACAAAAACAAGTGGTAAATTCATCAAACTAGAACCACATTGATTGATATCCAAGTTATACAGGATGGTTCTGAACAAAGGCGATTCATCTACTATTGTAGGAGAAAAAACAAAATTCAATCAATAGGATTTCCTGTTTATCGCTTGGTTGCGACTCTAGGTGTAAAGATATTTAAACCAGGCATGTGAAGGTCCAGGTAAAGCTAATGACTCTCTGGCCGCTGCCTTTCAAATCCGAGCAACCCGAACTGCTATCACGAGGAATCAAGGGGCAATGGAATTCTATGTCTCTGGCAACTTAGCTATGACAGAAGTGTCTTGTGGCTTAGGATATGGCATTAAAACATTGAGACTTTGAAAGACCTGCACCTGGAAAAGGCCAGATAGCATGAAGCGAGTGTTTACCTGCGGCACAGCAACCCACGATGAGGCCATGCAGGTGTGAGGGAGGCCTGGTGAATTGGACAACAAACCAGCCAAGCAAGGAACCAATGACAAATGTGATGAGAATATTGAATGGCATGAACCACCTGTATATTCAATCAAATATTATTAAAATCAGCAGCTACAATCGAACATTGAACAGCATAGGATATAACACAAATTAATCACATAAATATGACTCACATCTTCTTCATGCTGTCATATGTAATAGTTTCAGCAAGGTTGGAGGACACAAGGGCTGGATTGAAAACATAAAATACAACCTGTTCACACAAACAAACAAAAAATGTAGTAAGTGATTCAACAGTTCTCAGCTGGGTTTGAATTCTCGGGAGCTGTCTTGGTAGACAAATTAAATACAAGCGTCAACAGCAGCTTACATTATTTACATGCTTTCTAGCATCTTCTCCCAACACATCAACATGATCAAGAGCAAGATATGATCCAATTGCTGTTATCAAAAGCACTTTCAAGACAGGAATCGATGAAGCAATCAAGAGATCCAAAAGCCCCATGTAAAAGTTTCTTTATCGAATATAGAGATGATTTTCACCAAGCTCCTGCATAAAAGACCAATGACTTGAATGAGATTCTTTTAATTGCCAACTAAAACATCACCAAGAAGAAGAAAACCAAACAAAATAAGGGACATTTGAACCTCGTAGGAAGGGCGAAATTAAATGTACAAAGGCTGTCGTTGACTTCGGAAGTTATTCAGGTAACATGGAGGCAAGAAGCAGCACTGCCAAATTCAAGACAAGGCGTTTATTTCAGATCCCAAAATACCATTATTTTAAAGCAAGTGAAAGCAGAAACAAAGATCCATGGAAACATTTGTCGAAGAAAGCTCCAAAAAACTAGCCAATGATGTACGATAAAACATAAAGAAGAAATTCAATGCTAGCTTTTGTCTCCAGGGAGGATTTATTTACCTTGTCATGCAAACTTTATGTGCACATAACAGTATAGATATAGAGATATATATGTGCGCGTGCGCGTGCAAGGAGTCAGTCCTATTCATGAAAATGGATAAGAACCTGCCAAGAAAAAGAAATTTTGAAGGATAGAAGTCAACAAAAATTCAAAGAAACGTTTACCTCTCGCAGTCCCTCCTTTGTTTTCCTTTTTTGGAAGAGAGAAAAAGGAAATAAAACTAGGAAAGCAACACGTAGCATACAAAAAATGGTGGAGGTTGTCTGCTTTCTCTTTGCCATTGGTGAATAAGGAAGTCAGAAAGCAGCTTACCATATTAGCCACCATTGATTTATGGACAAGAACCATCCACAATCCTAGTAACAAGTAAATGCCCATTGCCCACCACTCACGAACAGATTCTTTTTATAGCTTCACTTATATACGATATATTTGAGTATTTCTCAGGTTTATTTTTAGCTTCAATTGCATATAGGTTGAACACGGAGCAAATCTTTACCAGCTGCATTTTTTCAATGCCTTCAACCTTTTTTCCCCTTAATTATCATTTAGAGCGGAAAAGGGCCTGAACGTAGCATTGTAAATTTATCACTTCAAATGATTGTATCTAGAGATTTCTATCTCGACACTACGAAACTTTCCACCAATTAAATCGGTCATGCTTGATAATAGAAAGAGAAATCAGGACAAAAAAGAAAATAGAAAAATAAAATTATGATTGATAATAATAATTTATAAGATAAAGTGGATAATACATAATAATCTCTATATCTTATTTAGTTATAGTGAATAATACATAATAAAATATATAAAAAAATTATTTTATCTTTAATATGTATTACAATCAAATATTTATATTTTAAAAAATAATTAGTTATTATTTTTTTCTTATTTTTCTTTAGTTTATATTAAATGTTAAAATTAATAATATTATAATAACTCTAGTTATAAAACCAATACTGATCTAGTGAGTTGACTTAGAACCGGGCTGACCTGGGACCTGGACTGATCTAAGTTAAAAAAATAAAAAAATGATTGACTTGACTTATCTAGTCAAGAACCCGGGTCAATTTGATTATTTTTTAAAAAATATTTTGGGTCAACCAGGTTGACCTTCCTGACTGATGACTTGAATTTTGTCTTGGGTCGACTCTTGAGGCAAATTTTAAAACTGTGATAATAATCATTTTTATTCATATCTTGAATCACGTCAACATGACTTGATCTTTCCAACCCGTGACTCGGGTTTTGCTTCGGTCGAATCTTGAGTCGGGTTTTAAAATAATGCGATAACAACTTTTATCCTTACATTGATCCGGGTTAACCCTCCTAACTCATGACCCAGATCTTACATCGAGTTGACTTTCAAATCGGGTTTTAAAACTATGATAATGATAATTTTTATTATTATATTAACTCGGGTCCACCCGAGTTAACTCGGCCTGTAACTCGAACCTTGATCAATGACCTGATTTTTGTCTCGAATCAATTCTTAAGTTGAGTTTTTAAAACTATGATAATAATTATTTTTATTCTTATATATCTTAGTTTGATAATATTAAAATTAAGAGTTCTTTACGACGATAATTTAAGAATAAAAAATAATAAATAGTCTCTGAAAATATATCATTTTTGTACCTCCTGTTTTTTTGAAGTACAAAAATTCACTCCAAAATTACCTCATTTAAAAATATAAAAATTCACTTTAAAATTATTTCAAAAACAAATTTATTTTTATATATTTATTTATATATCTTCAACCAAACATATTTTATTATCCATTATGTCTAGAAAGGTATCGAAACACTATCTTCTAAATTATAGAGGATTCGAGAAGGAAGAAAACACAAATCTTATAAATTATAGAGGATTCGAGAAGAAAGAAAAGACAGACCAAATATTATTCAATAGCATTTAGTTATTATCTCAGGAAATAAAAAACCAACAACATATACCTTTTATCCGTTCGGTTAAAATGACAAAAAATCATTTCAAAATTATCCTAGAAGTATTTTATTTTATAGCCTTGTCCTCCAACGAAACTATTCTGACACCGTAAACAACCTAAATTATTATTTAATCCACATATAAAAACTTTCTACGGGATTTGGTGATTTTTCTTAAGCTTCTACATTCCAAAAACTTGCAATGGGACTCAGTCAAAAAAAGTTCAATATAAAAAACAATTTGTTTAGCCTCTGCTGCATTCAACCAGCTGCACCTTGCTTGAAACCAAAACATCAAAAAATTCCTTCCAGTTCCAGGTCAACAAGACGTCCATCCCTTTATCCTATCAGATTTTCCATCATAGAAGGCCGGCGTTTAAAATGTGAATTCGCAGAACAGATTCTTTCTCATGATAGAAATTGTTGTGTAAATGGATCAAAATTTGGAACTGTTTTCTATTAATAATCGTTACTAATCGAGCTAAACAATTAAGCTGTTTCACATCCATTCTAGTTGCACAGTCAGAGTAGCCGATAACCCAATCCAGGCAGAACCAGGGGTCAAAAAAGAATTCCAGGACACCAACAATAAACTTGTTGCCATCCTTCTATTCTGGTTTATGCTTTCTTCATTTGGAGTAGCAAGCCTCTCCGAGATGTGACTTTTGGAGTTCTTCTACTCAGAACTGCAAAACCCAAATAAGATATCAGATCCCAAAGGCGATGCAACAAGGAAAAAAGAAAGCAAAATATGCTACCACAGGAGCTTCAAACAATCCACTTTGTTAACCTATAGGAACTAGAAAGCAGAAGCATCGCACCAGATCGCCATCCCTTCAACAGCCATCTTAGACAAAGGAAATGTAGGCAGAGGATACATTGGACATGCCAGCATAGGCTTAAAGCGTCCCTCGAGCCACGGGGAAATGAAACAAAAGAGGAAAAAAACAAAAAGAAAGAAAGAACACGAATTAAAAGGGAAAAGGAGACATGGAAATGGACAACAAATTTAACAGCTTATGGATATCTTGAGAAGCTACATGATACAATAATAGCAGGAGAGGAGAGACAGAAATTAAACAAAAAAAGGAAACGACTGATTGCTTTAGGCTCATCATCCTCTACAAGGGCATTGTTATGTTCTTGGGAAACCCCGTGAACCAAGTATCTAATCCTTCCGACTTCCACGCAGAGAGGAAAAAACATTAACTGTGCAATTTTCAAACTAAAATAAACACCATTCAAGCATTGCCTACAAGTCCCAACTCCACGAGCAAGAAGAAAAGGAAACTAAAATTAACAAAACTACGATAAATTATAAAGATATATGCAAAAAAGAAACAAAAAATCAAACATCATTGTGTAGTCAAGTTCCAAACTGAAATAAGGAAGGTTTTAGTTGAACTTACACTCATACAACCGAGTATTTTCCTGGTTGAGTTCCACCAGGAAGTTGGTATGTCTGGTTCGTGATGTCTTCCAAAACACGTTTTAGGTCAGCTTTAGCTCTCTTGACAGACTGTTCAGTAGGACCCTCAATGAACAAGTAGAGCTTGCGCTCTCCTGGTCCCGGCACCTTGCCTGGTGGAAAAAACTGCCCCCTGGTAGTAATGGCAGCCCCAGTCCAATCTGAAATTGGGCCCAATGTTTCCTTGTGGGTAACCTTCCACCGAGCATTTTGGGGAAAATCATTGATTTCCAGCTCTGCTTCATAATGTTCAGGCATTGCATCAGCTTGGATCCTTGCCAGGTTGTGTTGCAAATTCATGGCAGCTGCAAGTGCTGCTGCCCTGGCTGCCCCTTCATTATTTGGAACAAAAGGCAGCCCAGTAACAGAAACAACAGCTGGACCTGGATTGGGAGGAACAGGTAATCCACCATTAGAAAGCAATTGAGCAACAGAGTGAGAAATTGGTGGTGCAGGCATGGGGACTTTTGAGACAGCAGCAAGAGCAGCTATCTGCTGAGCAAGGGCAGCCTGCTGCGAGACGTCACCGACTGACTTCCGAACAACTTCATCTTCATCTTCTGAATCAGACTTCTCATCCTCATAGCCGTATTCTTTTGCCTGTGCTTTCTTTGCCGCCATTCTCTTTTCATCCTCCTCTTCATTGAATTTAAAACCACTTCCACCATAACCTGTTCCATGGGCTTGCTCAAGACCCTGATTCACTTTTGTCATAAAACCATCAGCAAGAGCTTTCAAATCTTGTGGAACAACTTGCTCAGAGAGTTCCAACGCTTTTACAAGATCTGGTGCATATCTCGCATCATCCTCGGAGATAAATGTGATGGCACAGCCTTTGCGACCAGCTCGGCCAGTCCGACCAACACGGTGAACATAATCCTCATAGTGGTTTGGAACATCATAATTGATCACCAATTCTAGATCCTTCACGTCTAAACCTCTGGCTGCAACACTTGTTGCAATCATCAAATTGCAGACATTGGTCTTAAAATCCGAAATGGTGGATTCACGATCTGTCTGATCCTTAGCCCCATGAAGTGAGAGGCAAGGGTAACCAAACTTCAGTAAGTTCCTAAACAATGAATCACATTTGTCCTGTGATTGGACAAATACCAAAATTTTTCCCTTCTGGTACCATTCACCAAGTAGTTCTAAAAGCCTAAGCCACCTTTGATCTTCTGTTCTTAACTCAACCAGCTGAGTGATGTCCTTATTCACCACACTCCTCCCACCGACCTGTATTTCCACAGGTTTGTTCAGTACTTTACGAGCCAAAGTTTCAACCTGTCGAGGGAAAGTGGCAGAAAAGAGTACAGTTTGACGATCTGGGCGAATATTCTGGACAATTCTAGTGATTTGAGGTTCAAACCCCATGTCAAACATCCGATCAGCTTCGTCCATAACCAGATATGTAACTCTGCGAAGATTAGTGATTTTTCCTCCACTGGTGCACAGTATGTCAATCATTCTGCCTGGAGTACAGACAACTATCTCTGTCCCCCGTTTTAATTCACTAATTTGTTGGGCAACACCAGAACCTCCATAAACAGGCACGCATCTGATACTCAGGGCCTTAGCAAACTTCCTTATATCGCTGTGGATCTGCTGCACAAGCTCCCTTGTGGGTGCCATTACAAGCCCAATCGGTCCTTCTCCAGCTTCCACAGGAGGCTGGTCCTTGATATGCCTCAGCATTGGCAGCACAAACGCAAGGGTTTTGCCTGAACCAGTTTTTGCAATGCCTATGCAGTCCCGGCCACTCATGATTATAGGCAGGGCCTGAGCTTGAATTGTCATTGGCTTCTCATAATTAAGTTTCTTTATCGTCTCTAGAATTTTACTTGTGAGTCCTGTCTGGTGCCAGGTTTTAATTGGTTTTGGCACATCCTTTCCATGTAATTTTAACTCCAGTTCTTTCCTACACGCAGCAACCTCCTCAGGAGTCATCCTCGAGATCTCCTTCACTTCAATATAGAAATTCTTCCGGAAAGGATTGTAATCAATCTTGGAGTGGTCAACAATGGACAGTTTCTCAGCTTTTGTTTTCTTCACCCTCTTCATGAACTCGTCATCATCCTCCTCTTCCAGAGGATCTTCACCATTTTCAAGATCCCCATAGTCTGAATCAGAATCTTCCCCTGGAACAATTCTCCCTAGAGATTTATGAGAGCCTTTCTTCCTCTGTTCTCCATTGATTCGCTCTTCCTTCTTATCCTTATTCTTCAAGTCTGCTTTATTGTCATCAGCAGTATGAGTAACCAGAGTACTGTTTAGCTTCTCAACCTCAGGTAACACCATAGAATTCATAAAAGCATCAAGTGGATCAATTTCCTCATCCCCATTAACGGCATCATCGTCATTTTGTGGAGCAAAGATGTCATTCTCAGTGTCCACTACCATTGCATCTTCAACTTCTTCATCAGGTTTTGCATTTTCCTCCAGGTCCATATCCGTCTCAGATTTTCCAGTGGGAGGTGCTTCTTCATCGTCGGATTCTCCTTCAAGAGTCCAGGTTTTACCAGTCTTGGGTTCATTAACATTAGCTTCTTCCCCATGCTTTTCTCTCTCAGTTTCTTCCTTCTTCCTCCTTAGCTCTTGCCATTCCTGGACTCTCCTCCTCCTCTTCTCCATCTCCTCGTCCAATTTCTTCTGCTCCTGTTCTAACTCCTCTTCTCGGGTTTTAATCACATTCTTATCAGAGTCCTCCTCGTCACTCTTTTTCCTCGGGATCTCTTCACTGTTATCCCTGTGCCTGTTTGACCTGCTAATGCTCTGTTCGCGCACTCTCTCCTTGTAGTCATCATCATCTCTTCTTCGCCGCTTCTTATCACGATCCTTGGAATCATCATCACTGTCACTGCTCAATTCCCTACACTTTTCCCTCTCCCTAGTCCTCCTCTCCCTCTTCTCCCTCTCCCTTTCTTCTCTGTCACGCTCCTTCCTCTCCCTTTCTCTATCTCTGTCCCTTTCACGTTCCCTCTTCTCCCTTTCTCTTTCCCTATCTTTCTCTTTCTCCTTTGCCCTCTCCCTCTTCTCTTCTCTCTCTTTGTCCCTATCCCTCTTCTCCTCTCTGTCCTTGTCCCTATCCTTCTTCTCCTCTCTGTCCTTGTCCCTATCCCTCTTCTCCTCTCTGTCCTTGTCTCTATCTCTGTTCCTGTCCTTAGCTCTCTCTTTATCACCATCCCTACTCCTTGCTGCTCTATCCTTATCCCTGTCTCTATCCCTGTCTTTATGCTTCTCTTTCTCCCTTTCCTTTTCATCAGAATCAGTACTCTTGTCTCTCTCAGAACGCCTGATGCTTTCACGTTCTCTCTTCTCTCTGTCTCGATGCCTCTCTCCATTCCTGTCCCTGTCCCTGTCCCTGTCCCTATCCCTGTCTCTATGACTCCTCTTTGAATCCTCTTTCTCCTCCTTCCGTTCCGAATCATCTTTTCTAGATTTATGTTTCACGTCCTCCATAATTACTCGCTCGCTTACTTATTTTAATGCTCAATCAATGAAACATCAATAAGCATAACCGATCCCCCTGCTTCTAATATAATACGCCGAGTTCTTTCTTCCCCTTGGGGTCTAGCCAGTCAATTAAGAATAAAATCAAATGGAACACTTGGAAATAAACCCTAGCACGTCAATGAACAGAAAATGCAAATAAATTTCAATTGTGTCCACAAAAAGCTTACGGCGGTGCAGCCAGCCAGCCACCCAACTACGTTAATAAACCACCCGATTCAAGATTAGATTGTATCAGTCATCGAAGAAGAAGAAGAGCAAAGAGATGAGAACAGATTACTAGAGGAAAAGAAAAATTACCTGAAACGTCTTTGAAAATGAAGAGAGAAAGATCTCTCGAAAACCCTAATTGCTTACTGCCACTTGATTTTGGGGATCGATCTTTCCTTTCCGTTCTTCTCTTCTGTTTTTCCCCGTGTTCGTGTTCGTGTTTATATTACAAGGGCCGGCCTCTTTTATTCTGTTAAGAGTTAAGACTCCACGCCCCTCGCCGTATGCTATGTACACGGGCCAGTTGGTGAATGAGGATTCCGTTTGGTTTGCATCTGGATTGGACTTGGGCTGGGTACATTTGATAAATGGGCCCTTGACCCAACAAAGACAGAGATGGGCCTAATATTTTGATTCTCTAATATCAAAAACAGGATTTAATCGGTCATGACCAGCCTTGTCTTGGGCAATAATTGCTCCTTCTCTCCAAGAAAACTGAGACATTTTTTTTTTTTAAATTGCATGATTAAGGGCATGTTTATATCGGTTTGAAAGGGTAAGTCTTCTATTCTAGATACTTGATAAATCTAAGAAAATGATTTTAAGAAATAATTAGTGTACGAGATACATATATTTAAACAATACATCAATCTAAACAATTTACAAGATATCAATCTAAATAAAACCAAATCAAATAAAGTATAACTTAATTAGTCATCCGAGCATAATCCCAAGCTACCTCACCATCCATCATAACAACATCGAATGCTCTTCACGCCTCCATGGAGCTCCTAAAACAGTGCCAGAGTACTTTTACACCTAGTAAAGTTGTTCCTATACGTCATCGTTTTTAATTTGTTAGCAAACCATGACGTTTAATGATAAATATTACAGTATTTTCTCTACCTTACCTTTCTATTCATGTAAATTGACATTGCTCATGGTTATATAAATGTCCTGGATAAAATATTTTAATTTTTCAATTTACTATTTAAACCTTAAGAATACACGTGCTTGCTGTGCTTACAACACGTGCTTGCTGTGACAACATCTCACGACAAACTTGATCACCCAAAGGTTTCCAATCCATTAAATAAACTTGTTCAAGGGCATCTCAACACAAAATTATCAACCGCCTCCTCTCCAGCTTGGAGCCCTCCCTCGTGAATTTAGCACCTCATCAATAATACTCTCAAGTTTTGTTAGTAAGGTTCAAAGCGTTAACCACAGCCAAATGGGGTTAAACAGATGAATTTCCTTATTTATCATTTTTTTTAAAAGGAAATTTGTTAGCTAATGTAGGAAAGGAAGGAAGGGCACAATCGGAGAAACACAAGGGCAATATGGTCTTTATAGGGGCACGGTAAGCGGGTAAGGCAGATCAGCATCAGCCCCGCAATAAAAATGCGTCCAGCCAGGTGTTTGATTTCCTCGAGAGTCAAAGGAGATTTATTTATATCAAAGCAGAGAGGGAAAGAAAAGAAAAATCCTCACTCCCACCCCACAGCCATGGATTTGCTCCCCTACTTTCCTCCTCGTCTCTGCTCTCTCAACAATTAACCCCGTCTTCGCCGATAAATTCGAAAGAATTCGCAAATCGAACCGTCCTTCCTTTGGGTCTGGCACTGACCACACCATATCTTCTACGCTCGTCGGATAAGAATCGATTTCACCCTTCTCTGCCTTCCTCTTCACCTGCATTGCCCGCTTCTGCTCAAATTCAAACCTTAATACGCTGCCGTTTTCTCTCTCCTCTCTCAACCTCCGCCTCTCCAATCTCCGAAAGGCAAGCTTTTACCACTTTTTTTTATTTATTTGCCCTTTATTTTGAATCTTGAATTGTATAACAGTTAGGTTTAAACATTGAAAATCCTTTTTAAAAAAAACTAGA
>Ga0307507_10008722_pt1 | contig 13864 bp, 2 predicted proteins | sample 7_EM_MG_FD_207223 | JGI IMG/M metagenome (GOLD analysis project Ga0307507, IMG submission 207223) | Populus trichocarpa ectomycorrhiza microbial communities from riparian zone in the Pacific Northwest, United States - 7_EM | ecosystem: Host-associated > Plants > Roots > Unclassified | place...
TATTTACTAGTATAGATATAAATAATATTACCTATACTCTCTATAAGTAGGGGCCTATAAGTAGTAGTAAAATAGCTATAGGCTAAGGAGTCCTTTAGTAGTTCTAAATAGTATATAAGATCTAATAGGAGGATACTAAAGTATATATCCCCTTTTAGCCCTTTAGAGACTAAATACCCCCGCCTAGCCGTAGGTAGTACGCTAGTAAATTACTAGATACTCCTACTACCCCCCCCTCCTTAGATCTTCTAATATATCTAAGAAGTATAGTATATAAGGTAGACCTAATATTAGCGACTTGGTCAATCGAGGCACGAGTATAGCAAGAGGGTCGCGCAAGCCTATATAATTGGATTGTCTATAAACAAGGATCCAAAGCTAAAGAAAGGAAATAAGAAGAATGGAAGCACCGCTTAAAGTTATATACAATCTTCTAGCTATGTGATGGCAACTTGCCGCAACTTGCTATTACATAATAGCAGTTTACAGCAATCTAACGGCAATTTGCCAGTGCCGTAACATTACCCCCCTCTCTAAAAAAGCCTGCCCTTAGGCTTTGTATATTTATATTACCCCCATGGGACGTTCTTATCTTTATACTCTACTGGTAATTTATTGTCTTCGCTATGCTAGCACTCCATCCACTCATCTAAGTACTTTGGCGGTCTAGGTTTATTAGAATAACGGCTATAGAACTCTTATAACTTGTGGGGGCTACTATAAAATTCTATATAGGGTACTAGGTAGGGTCTAGATTATATCCTTTCCAACTTATATAGTACTTTAGTGTTCCTTATACAAGTTTATAGGCTAGTATTTCTTTAATCTCCTATTTATTATTGCTATTGACTTAAATTAGTAGGGGCGGTTTATTCTTTTGTCTAGGTAATAGGTTGTTTGCAGCTTTCTATAGCTTATTTAGCAAGAAGATAGGGTAGACCTTAATTAAATTCGGGAGCTTTACTTTATATAAGTTGCCTCTTTTCTTAAGGATCTTATATAGTCCTGCCATCTAATAGTCTAGCTTATAGCTATGCCGTTTTGTCTTCTAGTTCTTTGTTATAACCCAGACCTTATTACCTACAGTAAAGTTAGGCTCTTGTCTATACTTATTTGCCTACTATTGCATTAATTTCTGGGCCTTTTCTAGATTTATATAGGCTACCATTTAGGCTTCTTTTAAGCGCTTAGTGTACTGCTAGGCTTCCTTATAAGATAGTTTTTTATATATAGTTTGGGGTCCTTCTGGTCTTTCCTAGTCAAAGCTTATATAGGGTAAATAGCCTATTTCCAGCTAAATAGGTGCAAACCCCGTAGAGTTATAGGGTAGGGTTACCTAAGTATAGTCTATTAGGGGTAGCAGTTTAGCCTAATTATCTTAGAAGTAGTTAACAAAGGGCCAAAATCTTTGGTCTAAATATTAATTTACAATCTCTGTCTAACTGTCTATCTAGGGGTAGTATGCTGTAGAAAGCTTTAGCTTAATGCCTAAGATCTAGGTAAACTTATTCCAAAAAGCTAATATAAATTGCGGCCTGTAATTGGATATAATGGTATCTAATAGTCTATAAATTTGGTAGACGTAGTGGATATATAGTTAGGCCGCCTCTTTAGCATTAATATTCTTGTAATAAGGGATTAAGAATAGGCGCTTGCCAAAGCGGTTAACTATAATTATAGCTATATTATATCCGCTATGGTCTGTAGGTAGCTTATAGAAATATAGAGAAATATACTGCTAGGGGTGCTCTAGTATTAGAAGTGGTTTTAATAGTTCTAGGGTTTTATCTTATGGGATTATAGATCTACGGCAGCTATCGCAGTTCCATACATAATGGTTAATATCTATAACCATTCTGGGCTAGTAGTAGCGGTTACTAATAATCCTATAGGTCTTATTTTTTCTAGGGTAGGCCGTAGAGACCTAGGTATATGCTTTGGCGATAAGCCAAGTCCATAAGTTCTATTCCTCTACTACTACTAGCCGTTCTTAATGCTTAAGTAATCCATTTTTAAGGGACTATAGGCTGTTAATATTCTTTGCCTTTTTATAGTACTCCTATAGAGAAGGGGCTGTATAATTTGCTTGTAGTAGCTTATTAATAAGGTTAAGTTCTATAGTGTTAATAGGGCATATCTTGGCCTTTATGGGGTCTATATTTAGTTCTGCCTATATTTAGGGGTTAAGGTGCTCTGGTTATAGCAGTATCTAGGTCTATAATATAATCTTTATAGCTATCTAGTTATCTAAGTCCTATTTACGCCTTATAAGGGCATCTGCATAGTTGGTTGCGCCTAGCCTATATATAATTAGGAAGTAGAACTAAGATAGGATATTTACCTAGCGTACCTACCAGGCTATAAGGGCTTTTATTATTATAAAGTATTCTAGGGCCTTATAATCCAAAACCACCTTAATAGGCTTAGGGGTCCCTTATAGCTATATATACTAGTGCTAAAAGCTAGAGATAATAGCCAGCATTTCTTTATTATAGATATAGTAGTTTAGCTTAGCATCTATTATAGTTTTTAAATAGTATATAATAGGGTGCTATTCTCCATCCAGTTGCTTCTGGGAAAAGATACTAGCTATTACGCTGTCTAAGGTATTAGTTTCTAGTATTAAGGGCTATTCTAGGTTAAAGTGGGTAAGTAGGGGAGCTAATACTAGCCGTTTTTTAAGCTTATTAAAGGCCTGCCTATATATGGCGTTAAAGTAAAAGGGCTGGTCTTTCTTAGTAAGATGGTTAAGGGGCTAGGTAATTCTACTATAGTTCTTAATAAAGTATTAGTAGAAGTTATAGAAACCTAAAAATAATTATACCCCCTTTACGGTCTGTGGGGGTATTCACTAGTTAATTATAGCCGTTTTTTCCAGGTTTACTTTAATTTGTTTATACTAATAATAAAACCTAGGTACTTAGCGCGCTTAACACTAAATTTTAACTTCCTAATATTGGCCTGGAGGCTAGCTTCGCGGAGCCGTTATAGGACTTTATGGATATACTCCTTATATTCCAGTTTATTCTCTAAGTAAATTATAATATTATCTAGGTAAGCTGTGCAGAAGTCATTAAGGTAGTTAAAAAGTACGTTATTTATATACCGTTGGTATATAGCTAGTCCGTTAGTTAGTCTAAAAGGTAGTACTTTATATTTATATAATCCGTAGCGGGTCTAAAATATAGTAAGATCTTTAGATCTAGGGTTTATCCTAATTTAATAAAAGGCCTAGCGGATATTAAGCTTTATAAAAATCTTAGCCTTACTTATACGGACCAGTGTTTCTTTAAGTAAGGGCAGCGGATATTGGTCTTTATGGGTTATATAGTTTAGTTTATAGTAGTTAATGCAGAAACGGAGTCCGCCGTTTAGCTTTTTAGTAAAGAGAATAGGTAAGGCAAAGGGGACTTAGCTAGGCTTAATAAAGCCCTTATTAAGGTTATTAATAATATACTGCTTAGTAGCCTATAGCTTATTAGTAGATTGCAAGTAGAGGGGCTATAACTAAGGGTGTTTTCTTTGTTAGGCTTAATCTTAATCTTATAGTTATACAGTTAGTAAGGCGGGAGTATATTAAATACTGCCTTAAAGAATACGTCCTTAAATTCCTAGTATTGGCGGGGTAGTTTCTATTCCACTAGCTCCTTATCTATAAGCTCACTTTCCCTACTAAGCTGGTTATAGGCTAGGGCTTCCTTGTCTTTAATTATCTAGTTAATTTTATATAAGCTAGTTATAAAGGCAATAGTATTAGGCCGTTTTAAGTTCTGGTAGAACCCTATAGCACTAATATAGTAGATATTAACTAGTGGGAGGTTTATAGGTTTCTGTCACGGGACGGGGGCAATGGCTATAAAGCGTATGTATTCGGGGAGTCTACAAGACGTTGCGCGATCGATCGTAAGGGTTGAGGGCGTAAGGAGGTGATATACCCTCGCGTAGCTGACATAAGCTGTACGCGAGGTGTACGCGAGAGCACGGGGTTCTCCTATAGAGGCCCCTGCGGTCGGGTTCCGTGACAGTTTCTTTATAGATGTTCCGTGGACTGTATTTTGCGGTAAAGGGTTTATAACTGTCATGGAGTAGGCACGAGCTGGAATACAATGTACTAAACGGGGTAGTAATTGAAGAAGGCTACGTACGCGTAACTATGCGTGTTAATACAAAGACATCTGGATGAAGAAGAAGAGTCTTTATGTGCTAGGTACGGGTATAAATAGGGGTTGTAGGGGAACGTGCGTAGGTGTCTCGGGACGAATGTAAGCACGGGTCAAGAACGTCAAAGACGCGCAGAGACGTGAGAACGAGTAAGTCCCGTGACAATAACCCTCTTTAGCTCCTATTCCATTTTCTGTAGGTTATCCTTTTAGTCTATATATTTAGTACAGCGTCTGATATTCCTTACTGTTTTTTATAGCTGTATAGGGCCTAAGCCAGCTAGCTTATTACTAACTTCCTAGGTTTTTAGTGCTGGTAGTGCAATATTAGTAGTCTAGGGGCGGCGTAGTATATGGATCCGTTGTGAATTAAGCTATATATCTCTCTTAAAGGCCTAGTCCCTATGTATAGCATCGGCTTAGTAAATAGTATCTATCTATAGCCGTATAAGATTTTCTATTATAATGCTAATTTCCTTTATAAAAGAAGGTATTAGGGGTAGGGTTTTAGGCTAGATAGGCTAGCTGTTACGGCGCTGATAGAAAATGGTGGGTCTTGGCAGACGTGGATTATAGTAGACGCAGGTCACGTGACTTAAGGACCGCATAAAATATTAAGCGGCGCTGCTATTCTTCTCCTTCCTTTCTCTAGCTTTAGATCCTTGTTTATAGACTACCAATTATACAGGCTTTCGCGTCCCTCTTGCTATACTTGTGCCTTAATTAACTAAGTCGCTAATATTATCTAAAGCTTATCTACTCTTTTTCCTAAGAAGGAACTTAAATATATCTATCTACAAGACTATAAATAGGACAAGGACACAGAATAGGACCCTAAGGACATTACTAGGACTACAAGGATAGGACAGACCTAAGAACTAAAAGAACACAAACAGAACGCGAAACCTAAGAATAGGACACGTATAGACTAGAACCCCTAGAAAATAAATAAACACTAGAAATTACCTAATACCCCTACTACTATGCCAAGAAATACAGCAGCTGGCAAAGCCGCTGCAGGACCTATAAATACCTCCAATAGTAAAACAGTCGCCGTCTTAACCCCCTAGGAAGAGCTTATAGCAGCTAATACCGAAATTAAATAGCTTTAAGAGCTGCTTAAAACCAGAGACACCCCTATACCTAGTAAGGAGTTATTAGATACCTAGAGACTTGCTATAGTCCTTAAGGCCCTAGCCTAATGCATAGTATTAGTATTTGTTCGTACTAACTTAATAGCACAAGTAAGTCGTATCCCGGGGCACGAAATACGTATAGTATTGTATGCTCTTTGGGATGGTGGTGACTGCCGATTGTATAAAGCAGACTACGTGGTCTATATACTGATGCGTCCTCCCCCTAATTAGTTAGTGCTTCATAAGTGCACCAGACGCGTAAGCGAGTGGTTGGTGCACTAAACGCGTAAACGCGTACCTGGCGTACCAAACGCGTAGGCACGCGGTTGGTACAATAGGTGCAATAATTATACACTAGCGGTACTTAAAAAATGAAACCACTTATGTACAGCCTCCGTAATTGCTTTAATAGAACCATAAAACACAAAAGAAAATACATAGGAAATCTCCCCCAAGGTGCCATCTAGGCTGCCTTCCAAACGGTGCCCCAAGCTGGCCGTAAGTTCTGCTTACGGTCCGTAGAATAAACCGTACAGCCTTTCAACGGGTAGTAGATGAGCCATAAGTTAGATTATAAGGACCGCCAAGGCGCTAGTGCTAAGCGAGCCAATAGCGATTTTCTATCCCAGGGATGGAAAATCGTAATTAGTTAATTCGACTACCCTACAAAATTTGGCAGGTTACGTAAGTCCACTAAGTTCCACCGTAGCTTTCCACCGTTTTCCACCTATACTGTATAATAAGCCGTACGGCCTTCCAACGGGCCGTAGACGTACTATAGGTGCTCCATTAGTCCCGTTCTACCCATTCTATAACTTTTAGGTTAAGCTTATTCATGTTAATTAGGGTTTTAAGAGCTTAATACGGCTTTGCCTTAGTTATAGCGTCTGCTAGGTTATCTCCGCTGCTAATCTATTTAACCTCCATAATCTCGCGCCATTTGTAGGCCTAATATAAGCACATAAGGTTAACCATAAGCCTCTTTTCTTATGTTGTACCTAGTTTGACTAGGCAGTTATAGAGGGACTTTAAATTAGTGCATAGAACTAGGGGTAACTGCTTCAGTTATAGAATCTTCTAGACCATTAATTTAATTGCGGCTGCTATATTAAAGCTATAGGCTAGTGCATATAGCTTAGAAGCTAGTACACTATAGGTTACTCGTTTACACTTAATTAAAGACTAGTGCAGTATATTTGCATCCTAATTGCGGTCCGTAAGTACAATTATAAAGCCGATTTATAATGATAGGTCTTTGTTATTAGCAAAGGAGGCATCCATAAATGCCATTATACTAAGGGAATTTAGGTCTAGTGGTATAAAAGTAAGTCCTCTTATTACGTTGTTAATTTACCATTAAATGCGCTTATTAAGCTGCTTGATATTTTCTTCTTATAGATCTACTGCCTGGGCTGCAAAGGACAAGTCGTAGGCAGATTCGGGTTGGCAGACTGTGGCTATATAGGCGCCTCTTGCACGCTATGCAGCGTATTAGTCCTTTATATTTACGGTCTTATAGGTCTCTCCGCGGGAACTGGTAAGGTCCGTAGGCTTTGCTATAACAGGCTTTAGGTTTTAGGCTTGGCATTCCTGAGTCAGCTTAATTATATTGCCCTTTTATGTAATTAGGCCTCCATTAAACTTAATTAGATTCTACTTAGTTAGCTACTTTTACGGCTTTACCAAGAACTTGGCCTTTTATAGTTCAGTTTCTTTAGCGTCCGCAAAGGTCTGGTCTGCTAGGAATAGGGTATTGTTTATTTAGAGTCCAACAATACCAAGGCCGTTTAATAGGCTGTATAGGAGGCAGGGGTTGTAGGTTGACTGTTCTATTTTAAGTTTACTAACATAGTGCTGGTAGTATATCTTAAACTAATGGTTTCCAGCTTCTGGTACTCTGTATAGAGGTTTTACAACCTATAGGATTGTTCCTAGTTGTAGGTTAAGCTCAGGGGGTAGCCGTATAAAGATATCCCTACTTAGGTAGGTATTAGACTATATATAGGCTTGCAAGATATCCCGTAGGTAAAGAGCTACGGGTTTGCTTTGCTATAGTCCAGGCGTAAGTACAAGTATAATCCATTGGCTAACTTATTAAATTATAGGCGATTACGTAAGGACTAAGCCTTTCCCTTGGTCATTATAGGCTTGTATAACAAGCCTTAATTTTTTAAAAGCTTTGTTAGTACCCAGGTGCTTAATTTCGTTAATGAAGCATAAGTTGAATATATGGACGCCTTACGGAACGTCTTTCTCCGTTATAACCGCAAAAACGCCCTTTTTAAGTAGTCCGTTAATCTCTTTACGTTATAAGTCCATAAAGGGGGTTTCCTATACTAGAACTAATATATCCACAGGCAAAGATTGCCTTGCAGATATTCCTGTGGAGGTTAGGTAAGTCTCCATTATAGTGTTCTTAGTTATGGGGTGCTTTTAGGGGCGTCCTTAACCACGCTTTACAGTAGGTATAGTAGGTTTAGTGGGTTTCTAGAGGACTTCTAGGGTAGGTAAGGGTGCTTCTAGCTCGTCTAGTTTGGCGGTCGCTTCTGGTTTGTCTGGTTCGACGGTTACCTCTAGTTTGTCTGGCTTAGTAGTTGCTTCTAGTTTATCTAGCTCAACGTCATGGGTGTCTTTAGGCCAAAAGTAGGGTTTTACAGACGTGCTCCTAAAGCTAGTCGGGCTGCTAGGAAGTTATATATAGCACGTCTCGTTTTCTACAGCTAGTAAACGGTAGGGTCTAGTCCACTTACCGCTTTTACGCTATATAAGGATTTCAGAGTTAAGCAGGAGGTCGTGTACTGGGGTCGTGTTGGGTCCATTGCGGTGGTATAGGGCGTTATTAACAGCTTGTTTAGCCCGTAGCTTAACTATCTCAGCTATCGCCTTCCATATTGCAGCTGCTTGTTCCATAATAGACGGGGTAGGAGGATTTAGGTTACTTATCCTTAGGTAGGCTCTGTAAACTAAGAGGGTAGGTACTAGTCTATCCAGGCCAGTAGTATCGTTAACGGCTTTTACAGCCATCTGTAGAGCTAATTCCTTTTGGATGTCCTTACACTCATCTGTAATAATCTGGTAAGCTCTTTATAGGGCTAGGTAAGCTCGCTTAATAAGCCCAATAGACTAATGCGCCTTAACTAGAACGGCTTTTGTTAATATAGCCATGGCTATAGCATACTGCTGGAATTTCTTGCTAATAAAGTTCCTACTAGCGTCATGGGTGATATACTCAGGAGGTCTAATGTATATGTTAATCCAGCAGGTCTATAAAATATCCCAAGTATGCTTTGCGGATATATTTTGCAACTAATAGGCAGCTTAATAGCGGGTTGCCTTGTTAATTATATATAATACTAGGCTGCCGTTAATATACATAATGTCTATGTACACTGAATGGTTAAAGTTAAGATCCTTATAAAGGGTGAACTTAAATCAGCCTAGGGAACGTCCGTATTTCTGGCAGTAGGAGCAGTATTTAGTTAGGTAATTAACTGCCTTCCTATTAACATTATTGTGTCCAGAGCGTTTAAGGACTCTATATAGCTTTTCGGCTAACGGGTGGCCAAAACAACAATGCAAATAGTAGATCTCTATACTAGTAAGGTAGTACGGGTTATAGTCAAAAGATTCCTAAATGTAGGTCCATAAAGTCTCTCCCCATATAAGGAACGGGTGTCCAAATTGTTGTGTAATTAGCAGGGTAATATGCTTGCTTCCTAGGGCAGTTATAGGGCCGATTAAGTTGTCTATAATATTGTTGTAGTAAACCTATAACCTGTCTATGTCCGCAAGGCAAAGTAAGAAAGGGGTGTCTGCTTTTACTATATGGAAGTTAACTAGGCTAATTGGGGTCTTAACTGCAACTAATCTAATTAATACAGTTAAGCCAATGCCGAATTGGATGTTTACGGCCCTAGTTTGCATAGTGTCAATATCCGTATTATTATTTGCGGTGGTCCTATATACAAGGTATTATCCATAACCTATAGTAGACTTCTTAGAGGCGCCTATATTAATCATAACACCGTAGAATTCCTTAGGGGTATAGCGTTCTGTGGTAATATATGCAAATGGGTCCTGCTTATAATCTATAACGTCTATAATAGGGGTGCTTGCGGAATGGTTTTTGGGCGCAACTGAGTGTATAAAGGAACGGTCGGCTAATACGGTCGTGATATTAAAGGCTTGGCTGTCTGTAAAAGGTCTAAAAGTGGTTAGGAATATCTCTAAGGTCTTTTATTCCTAAGCGTTTAAGTTAAAGTTAATTATAAGGGCTTCTATTAACTTATTAAGGGGCTCTTCTACTTCCTCTCCTTTATATTCCAAAATGAACTGGCTAATACGGCTATCAAGTCTCTTCCTGGACTTGTTATATTCTTCCTAGGTATACCTTATAGACCAACATCCTTTCTTGCCGCACACGAAGCACTTCTGGCTGGTTTATCTACAGGGGTATGTTTTCGTACGGGGGTTGCTGCAGGGGTTATAGGTAGGACTTGGTTGGTATAGGTGCTGCTGGCGGTAGCGGCGGTCCGTAAAGTAGATGTCTAAGTCTGTTTATGGATATTAAATATCTGTAATAAAGGCTTGCGTGCTACCTAGTGGGTTTAAGACTTTATACATTACAATAGAGGAGCGTAGATCATTAATAAGGCCAGCTAAAGTATCTGTAGGCTTATAGCAGGCGTACTTACAGGGCTCTACTTCCTAGCAGGCCGTAATAAGTTTATTATGCAGGAAGTTGTCTGTTTAAAGCTTAGCGTTAAGGCCGTGCTATAGGTACCGGAGGTCTTTAATAAGAATTTGCAGGCACTCTATAGTCAATTTTTTAGTATTCTTGTTAATTACGGTCCGTAGCTTAGTTGCATTCTATTAGGTAAGGATATTACGCTTATATTCCAGTCCTTTAAAGTAGTTACGGGTAGCTTTGTATAGCTTATTAAAGGGAACACCAAGGGGGTTACTCTTAAAGTTGGTATAGTAGTGGTTAAGTGCTAGGCCGCGCAGTATAGTAGAGTAGGCTTAACTAAACTCCTATTTAGGAATATCGGCCTTCTGACAGAGGTCTGTAAAGATAGTTAGTTTGAAGTCAAAGTTGTCATTTTCACCGCTATACTTAGATTTGTCGGTGTAGAGCTTAGCTAGGTTGGCTAGCTCCTTGCCGTAGGTCTTTGCTTGGGTATATTGTAGATCTATAACTTATGGATCTGTGGCTTGCGGATATGTGGCTTATAGATATATAGTTTGCGGATATATAGCTTGCGGATCTATAACTTGGGCAGGTTGTGGATCTATAGCTTTGTTGACGGAAGGGTTTTGGTCCATATTTTGGTTTACGGGGGTATTACGGTCCGTAACTTAGGTACTGGGTGTGCTTTAGCCTATAAGATTAATTCCAAAATCGCTTGGGTTTATAGGACGAATTTAGTTAAGTAGGTTAGGTATAAGGCTAGCAATGCCATTAAGTTTGGGAGAAGTAGAGAGATTATTTATAGCTTTAACCTAGTCTAGGATTTTCTCTTTAGTCCATTCCGTTTGGTCCTCCTCCTATATTATATTATATAAGGACCATGTAATAGTAACTCGTTTATCCTTTTTAACCCATACACCTTGGTGACGTAAAAGGGTTCGTAGGTTATGGATGGTAGTAGGGTTACAAGCCTTAAGAATAGCTTCCGTAAAGTCCGCAAAGTCTTCCTTATATTGCTCCTATAGGTCGTTATTCAGAAGCTTATAGTGTCCGTATTTAAGGATTTTAAAATTAATATAGTTATTAACATTGTCTGTAGACGTAAGGTTGACTTCTTGGCTCCACTTCTTTTGACCTTCACTAATTTGCTTGCTTGTATCTGCTATATTGTGTAGCGTTGTATGTCTATATAAGCTGTAGCGGGTTATAGTAGCTTATAGCGGGTGGGGGAGGTCTTGTAATGGTCCGTAAAATCAATTAGCAGGTCCGTAACAGTTTAAGGGGTCTTGTAGTAGTCCATAAAGGTAATTAACGGGTCCGTAACGGTTTGTAGAAGGGTAGAGGTCTCTGTAAGGGGTCCGAAAAGAGGTTAGGGGTATTAAGGGAGGGTATAGTAGGAATAGGGGTTTAAGGTTTAAAGAGGGTTAAGGATAGGGGGTTCCGTAAAGGTCTATATTCGCGTCTATAACTTTTAGTAAACCATACTAAGGCTTAAATAAGTATACAGAGTTGGTAATAGTCCGTAATCCCCAACTTCCAACCTTCTAGCAGGTCGTACTAGGAGTCTAAATGGGTGGTCGCTGTCGTATATATCGCTCAGTAGGAGGTGTCAAGTGATTACTAATCTGTGCGTGCTTACTAATTAGTGTTCATACTAACTTAATAGCACGAGTGAGTTGTATCCCGGGGCACGAAATACGTATAGTATTGTATGCTCTTTGGGATGGTAGTGACTGCTGATTGTATAAAGCAGACTACGTGGTCTATATACTAATGCGTCCTCCCCCTAATTAGTCAGTGCTTCATAAGTGTACCAGACGCGTAAGCGAGTGGTTAGTGCACTAAACGCGTAAACGCGTACCTGGCGTACCGAACGCGTAGGCACGCGGTTGGTATGATAGGTGCTGTAATTATACAGTATTGTTATAGTCCGCGAAGGTTGCAGACCCCCTATTACTTACAGACGGAACTAACCCTATATTTAATAACTAGAAGCTTTAATTATAGGATAAGCTTAAAGTCAATATAGACCACTTCCCCACTACTTAAGCTAAGATGGCCTATGTCTTTAGCCGTACTGGCGGAGATATATAGACGCACCTATGTCCGTAATACGCCCAGGACTTAGTAGATCCCTTCCTCTCTAGAGATAAGATAATTAATTACTTGTCTTCCATTTATAAGGACCCCTTTAAGGTACAGAACGCCTGCCTTAATTATAAAGCTCTTAACATAAAGATGATAGAGACCTTTTTAGCCTTCTAGACCCGCTTTCTGTACTTAGCTGGCTAAGCCTAAATTCCCCATAAAGACCTAATGCTAGACCTCTTTAACAAGCTTACCCTAGACCTATAGCGTGCTGTACTGCCAGTTTTTACTACTATATAGACACTAAAGGTACTTATGGACCACTGCCTATTTATTAACTAAGGCCTCTGTTAAATTAAGGCACAAGCTAAGTGGTATAAAGCTAGAAACTCTCTAAACTAAACTGTAAGCACTATGTAAACGGCCTATAACACTCTGGTATAATCTGCAACTCCTACAGCACCAGCTGTACAGCCCGCTGTTAATTTAGCAGCTAGCCGTACAGCTAGTCCTGTTGCGGGTCTAGCGTACACTTAGCCTATATACAACAACCCCTATAAATAGGCCCTTAGTAATTAAGGAGCTTGCTTTTTATGCGGCCAGAAAGACCACTTTGTAAAGAATTGCTAGACAAAGGCAAAAATGGGCAAGGTTTTATTAATTTAGAAGGATGGCATAGAGCTAAAAAAAAAGGAACCCTAGAGAAAGACTCCTCTCTAGAGTTAAAAGGAATTAATATGTTACATATTAATCTAAGTCGGCTAGTTAGTGGAAGAAGCTGCACTATCCCTTATACTTTATTTCGTAATAGATATTAAGTTTTAACCTCCGCTTTAGCTAACTCTGGAGTGAATGCCTTTACCTTAATAGATACCTAGTGCGCTATAAAGCTAGCTAAATTTTTAAATGTGCCTTTTAAAGAACTGCCTAAACCAGTCCCTATTTGCGGGTATAATAGATAGATAGGACCACCTATTATAACTATCTTATAGATTTACCTCCATGTTAATAAATAAAGGTAGTATAACATCCCCTTTCTTATTACAGACCTAGGAAGCTATAATATAATCTTAGGAAGAAAATAGCTAGCCTATTTAGGCTTACAGCTTAATATATGGAGTAGACAGCTTATCTGGCCTAAATCTCTACCCCTAACCCCTTCCTTTATAAAAGAAATTAGTATTATAATAGAGAACCTTATACGGCCCTAGATTAATACTATTTACTAGGCTGATGCTATGCGTAGGGACTAGGCCTTTAAGAAAGATATATAGCTTGATCCGTAATAGATTTGTATACTACGCCGCCTCCAGACCACCTATGTTACGCTACCCGCACCAGAGATCTAGGAAATCAGTAGTGACCTAGCTAAGTCCCCTATGGAGAACTTAGGCCCTATGTAGCTATAAAGGAAGGCTAGGAATACCAGACGCTATACTAAACTAATAGACTAAAAGGATAACTTATAGAAAATGGAATGTAAGCTAAGGAAGACTATAAACCCTATTCTGTAAAATACAGCCTAATAAAAGTCTGTAAAGAAACCTATGGACCTTCCCCTAGTTAATATCTACTGTATTAGCGCTATAGGATTCTACTAGAACTTAGTCCAACCCAATACTATTACCTTTACCACCAGCTTATATAAAATTAATTAAATAATTAGTAGATTCTTTGATTAACGTCTAATACGGATCCTATCTAGGCCCACGCAGACTACTCCGTACACAAGGGAAAAGTAATATTGACGGGAAAAAAACCCTTGCTATTGGGGGGGAAGGAAAAACCCT
>Ga0307507_10008723_pt1 | contig 13864 bp, 15 predicted proteins | sample 7_EM_MG_FD_207223 | JGI IMG/M metagenome (GOLD analysis project Ga0307507, IMG submission 207223) | Populus trichocarpa ectomycorrhiza microbial communities from riparian zone in the Pacific Northwest, United States - 7_EM | ecosystem: Host-associated > Plants > Roots > Unclassified | place...
AAGAGGATAAAAAGGTAAAGCGATCCCCGCCGTTTTGCTTCATCATCAAGTCTTCCACAGATCGCTCCCGATTATCTAGTTCTTTGAATATCGATACTTCGCAAGCTATTAGCGGTTCTATTACTCGACCCAAATCCGATTAAAACACATCAACATGACTACCATGAAAGCCGTCAAGCACCAACCTCAGGGAAGTATCTCCGTCGTTGAAGTTCCAATTCCAGATATCAAAGAAGGTCAGTATCTCGTCAAGGCGGTAGCAGCAGCTCACAACCCCATCGACAAGTGAGTTCTCCTAGCCCTCCTTTCGGGGATGCTGAATTACATGTATTAACGAGTAGCACTAGTGCAATCATCGACTATGTAAGCTGTCTCTTCTTGCTTCCGATTCTAATCTACTAACCAAAGATAGAGTCTTGCTGGTGGTCCTGGCTCTTCCGTCGGCTTCGACTTCGCCGGCACCATCGAAAGGGCCGGCCCAGGTACATCCGGTCGTTTTGCCCCAGGTGATAGAGTTGCTGGCATGGTTCACGGATGCAATACGCATACCCCAACCGAAGGGGCTTATCAGGAATATATCCCGGCGGAGGAACACGTGATGTGGAAGGTTCCAGATAATATCGACCTTATCCAGGCTTCTGCGCTCGGTGCTGCGGTGGTGACTGCGGCGTTAAGTCTTCATTACCAGTTGAAAATTCCTGTTCCGGGAGAGGGGAAGGTTGAGGAGGGGACTTGGGTGAGTACTTAAACGCCGGCCTACATTGAGACCTAGGCTGAGAATTCGCAGTTGCTCGTTTATGGCGGAAGCAGCTCAGTTTCGCAAGCTGTTATTCAATTCGCCAAACTAGCTGGGTTTAGGATTGTTGCTACTGCGAGTAAGAGGAATCATGAGTTAGTGAAGGGTCTTGGTGCCGAGTATGTTTTTGAGTACAAGGATACCGACGAATGCATTAAGAATATTAAGTCAGTGGTCGGGGATGATCTTCGAGTAGGTTTAACTCCGACACTCCCTCCCTCCCTCCCTCCCTCCACCTCCTATCACTAATAATCTTTAGTACGCCCACGATAGTATCAGTGAGGGTGATTCCACTAGGATTGTTCTTGACTGCATCAGCACCAAGGTAACCCTAACCCATCTCTCTAACCACCCACCACCAAAACTAACACCTAAAAAACAGGGCGGAAAGATTGCCTGCACCCTCCCCGTCCCAGCCGAGAAGGCCACCAGAAAGGACGTTGAAATATTCGTTCTTGACGCCTTTGCTGCCCCTGGAAAGGTATACCTCCATATCCCCTGATCTCTCAAACATGTATGCATAACTAACGGCATCAGGCGTATTCCTTCATGGGAAACGAATACCCCGCATCCCCCCCCATCAAAGAGCTCATTAAGAAGTTCTCCCCTATCTTTGAGAAGTTGCTTGCAGAAGGGAAATTTAAGTTGCAGGGCATCAGGGTGATCCCCGGAGGCCTGGAGGGCGTCAAGGATGGGTTTGCGGAAGTTAAGGCTGGGAAGGCGAATCAGCTGAAGTTGGTTTATGCCCTTTAGACTCCTAATATAGAGTCTATAGCTTGGGGGATTTGGGGATAGGGATTGCGAATTATCACCAAGGGGATGGTGATTGTTTTGGTAGTTTTTATGAATTGATGATTTTATCCGAACGCTAGAGTGGTTGTAGCGGGGGCTTCCCTCGGGCGGGGGGTGGTATCGTAAGGAGAGGCTCTGAGAGTTGTGGACCCTTAATTATCTATACTGCCATTTATTTTGTAACTTCAATACCTGTAGAAAGATATTAATCCCCTCGGCAAGACCGGAGCTACGTATATTCGCTAATGAAATGTAAAGTTTCTCCACCGGAAGGCAGTGGGCAATACATGGCTCTACCACATTAACTGATTAAATTCGGAATGGTGCTGAGGCAAAAGATCAACCTGTGGTGGAATTTTGAGAGGGTAGTGGGGCAAGCGAATATAAAAAAGAGAGCGAGTGATAGTTAGGTGACTGGTTGATCTTGGATGATATTCTGTATGAAATTTTGTCATGACTTGACCGCTCGTTGGTTTAAAAATTTATTTATCCTGCTACTCGAGCACGATACTCCAAGATACCTGGTGTTGGCATGGTGCCGGCGGCTTAGAACCAACCCTAACTCTCACGCCGAACCAAGGATGCTAGTCCTAATACGGTACTGTAGTATAATATTATATACCACACCTAACTAAGAATTTTCTTAGCTAATCATTCAGCAAAACCTTTTTTCCTCATGCAAAGTCACGCGGTTATCCTTCTCACACAATCTCCATTCCAATCAAAGAAATAGCCTCATCGTCAACCACCTCTCATATTGAAACGATGGCTCTCCCTGAACCGGCCTCGACCACCCTACCCCTGCCAGTGTTCCTAACAGGTACCAAATATTCAGATTCTTGCATTTATACTCTTCACTCCGGGCTTTCCTGTGTGCTTCTCTCTATGGCAAAGAAGTGGTCGGTAAAACTGCCTCGAATAAACCATGATGATAGACCATGGATTCCACAACAAACCTAAGAGTGGTAAACATAAAGAAGGGAGCAGAGAGTGGAGCGAGGGAGAGTCAAAACTGTAGAACATCAGTGTGAGTTCCCTCTGTGTAGCAATAGCCGAGAGGTGTTGAAAGTGGGCACCAGTGGTCGAGTTCGGAATTGACAAAGTCCCCACCCTTTGTCCAGTTCCAGAAGCCTGGGAAATGACGTTAGAGATTAGGCAAGTGTATTCCTACTGCGGATTAATGCTAAAATTCCAAGCTCTGCGAGTCCCCCTTGAGCTATGAATATCGATGCAGGCGAGGGATTCCCGGTATTGAATTGGTGCTTGAATATCGTCGTGTTTTTGGCGGCGTCCTAATAAAGTGTCAGCTAGAGAGCTAGGGGGGAGAAGTAGGCAAGAAACTAGAATACGTAATAGCCTTTTTACGTTGTGGTACTAGCCCTGGTACTAGAAATTTTGAAACAAGACTGTGGGGGAAAGAATTACCATTAGTGGCAATATAGTAATTGCCTGGTTGGAGCTTTTGCTCATCTCTTTCAACCAACTGTCCGCTATTGTTGTGTAGAGTGAAAGTATCGGTAAAGAAACAGAACATCTTGATTATGGAATAAAGATTCGAATTTGTAATACCTTCTGTAGCGCAATGACCTCTGAGAACCTTATCACGATTGTCGGAAGCGTCGATGGCCGTGTCACGCCAGGCGGAGCGGTCTGAAGGGGGCGTGTCTAATTGCCCTTCTTGGTCAGTCGCGGACATGGTGAGATGAAAAAAGGGAAATATTTGCGCCAATGAGAAAAGAGTAAGTGTTTGCATTGATACCGAGCTTGCGGATCCGGGGCAGGTGGATGGAAGGCGGCAACTGAGAAAAGCAAAAATATATAAACCTTTTAGGGCCGGTTGGGCGGGAACGGAAGGCGGGTCAACTGTTCCGTTTCGCAACGGTTTCGCATATAAAAATGGCTCTCCTTCCGTTTTGAAACGGCCAGAAACGGTCACTTTGTATGAGGGAACGGAACGGGTCCCTTCCAACCAAATAGGTTCTTAGCTGGAGACCAGGTAATCCCTGCTTATATAAGCACAAAACTTCGGCTCCTCTGATAATCTCATAGTGGATTTCATCAGTTTTTATGGTACGCACCATCGCCCTACATATCAAGGAACCGAGAGCGCATCGAACAAGTGTATTCTTAGATTTACTATTCAGGGGTTAACAGGCGAGATTACTACCACGGTTACCGACATTGAACCTAATGCTAGAGTACGAATTTTGGCTTCGTTAATCCAGTGCAGCGGTAGTGCCCTCCTACTAACTCCGGAAGGCAACATGTTTGCTCATACACCACCATAGCAAACAACAGCCATTCCAGTAATACGGTTTCGTGGTGTAGTTGGTTATCACACCAGTCTAACACACTGGTGGTCCCCGGTTCGAGCCCGGGCGAAATCATTTATTTTTTATCTAAGATTATATATTCAATTTTTACGTCATTAGCAACCTCTTTTATTCTTTCTTTACTTTTCCCGTCCATTGAACTTGTTGAGGAATCCCTGATTAGAGCCGACCTGAGAAAGCGTCACAGCCAAACTATTTCGCGATTCATTAAATATCCTTCCATGAACATAACTGATGCACTTGGTAGCTCTACTAACACCAACAACAGGACGATGGACACCCATACGTTCAGGTTACTGTAAAAATGGTCTAGTATGTCCGTGTATGATTTCTCAAAAACGTGCCATAAGAACTGGAGTAATTAGACCTCACACTTGGGCGTTGGAGTTGCCTCTCTTACTAAGGTCAGTTGTATTTTTCTTTCTATTGGTCTCAGTCGAGGACTGAAAGGCAGTTTTTCCGCTGTGTTTTTTCCCCCTAATCAAAAGGTGGGAATTCTAGGCATCTTAGCGTTCAATTCAATTATCTCAGTTTTTCCGGTATTAACTTGAATACGATCAACCCGCCTTAGGGTGCCAGGCTTTCCTTTCTAGACGCCGGTTTGGCAAAAATGGGACCGCTCCGGTCGGGGACCGTTTCTGCTGTGAAAAGAAGAGCGTTATCACGGTTTTGAAACGGGAGGGAAAGGGCTATTCGTATGGGCTCACGGAATAGAACCGCTCTTATGCCTCCGTGAAGGGCCAAGCCCACCTCGAGAATGCACCACTCCAAGCTAAAACGCTCCGGGAGATTAGTACTTATGTTGAGCAAGAGGATGCGCTCATTGGTGTCACTTGTCCCCCCTGCGCGTATGGCTGTGTGGCTCTGACAATGCGAGGACAGTGGGCACGGGCTTGGTTCTGGGATTCATGAGGGCCTTGCTATCTGGGAAGAGGAAGTATTTGAAGGATATTCTTATGGGTGTCACGTTAGATATTGAAAAGCCGGAGTTGTTCTTTAAGTGAAAGGGAGACCCAGCATTGGAATTCAATAAGGCGAAGGGGAGACGAGCATGGGGGAAGAATGTTGTGAAGGGCAACAGGAATGGCGATGGTGGGAGATATGGTGGGATAGATGGTGGAAAGTACTGAATGGGATTGAGAGAGGCTGGGCAGGAGGAAGGAGAAAAGGTATGAGGGCACTTCAACGATAAATGAGAACCTATAAGATGGGAAAAGGAATAAGGAGGACTCGTCTCCACCTTTGGTAAATGGTGGACATAAGGGGAGGGCCCAATCAAATTGACTAATGGTATTTAACAAACAAGCTGCCCCAGAGATTATCCACATGAAAAAAAGCAAAACTATCCATCCAGCGCCAGAAAGAAATGGTTAAGTGATGACAGGAACTAATGACCGAGGAAGTACTGGGCAACCCCAAGGTACTCGGCAAGTTGCTTCTGTCTAGCAAAGGGGGGAACATCTTCAAGCGGCGCGAGACCGAGATGGGTAGCTGCTTCGATACATTGCATTTCTACTTAACTGTTAGTATGAGAAAAGAGTGAATTGAGTGGGGAAACTGTAGGTACCAGTCATACGGCCAAGTTCGACCCTAGTACGGGGGAGTAAGGGGTAGGATAGTTGAATGGTCGGCGGGTAGGCAAGTTGTTCGTGCTCACGGGTCCCTGAGTTGTATAATCTCATTGGGAGCAATGTGTGACTAAATTATTGTAGAATTAGAAGATTTATCAAAATAAAAAATGAAACAAGTCAGGAACAAGGTTTACTTACTCAGACTGGATGGACTGGGTGGTGAGTTTGACCTGAGCGAGGTCGTTGCGGACCTCCCCAACGTGCTGCTGGATTTGGTGGATATTGTGGCGGACTCCCTCTCCAGCATTATGCAGTTTGGTGACATCGGTGCAGACTTGTTGGACCTGCTGCTGGATTTGATCGAGGTCATGGCGCACTCCCGCTCCATCATGCTGGAGTTTGGTGATATCGCTACGGACTTGCTCAACATCGCTACGGACTTGCTGAACATCGCTACGGACTTGCTCAACATCGCTACGGACTTGCTCAACATCGCTACGGACTTGCTCAACATCGCTACGGACTTGCTCAACATCGGTCCGGACTTGCTCAACATGCTGCTGGATTTTCTGGATGTCGCGGTGAACTTCTTCTCCGTCTTGGTGGACCTTTTTCAGAGTGAGTTTGGTCTCATCAACATCACCTTGAAGATGGTGGACCACAAGTAGTGTTTGTGAAACATTTTCATGAACCTTTTTGAGGTCCGATTGCATAGCCTGAAGGAGCTCGAAAAACTGGGTACCGTGAGAGACCACCGGCATGTTCGGAATTCTTTTGATCTGGTCCATAGCCGCAGTGACATGCCCAGCAAGGGCAGCAAAGTCGGGTTGGGGTCCAAGGTCTTGCTGAAAAGGCTGCGGGCGGGCTTGGGCAACAAACATTTTTGTTTTGTCTGTTATCCGGCTAAGTTTAGTTAGTTAGAGAGGAATTTATCACAAAAAAATATAGTAGGCGTGGAACCTACTATGAAGTTTATTGTTTGTTGACTTTGTTGTGGTGTTGGTTGGTTGGGTTGAAAGGAGGAAGGAGCCTTGCAAAACTTTTGTCAATGTTTTTATATTTTCTTTCAGTGCTATCGTGGTGACTGTGTTCCAGGGGCGCTCCACTCCAAGCCACTATGGATCAAACCTAACCCTGACGACAGCTCCCGCTGCAGTTTCTTACCCATGCCGTATTTCGGTAATGGAATTCTCCCCATGTCTCTAGACCTCTGCTGCTAGAAAAAAACCAAATTTTTACCTATATTTCCTCTTTACCCTGATTTAATAGCCTTTTTACTTTGTGAGTATACATGCCTATTTCGCTCCCCCGTCCCCAAATTATATGGTTCATAAAGCCTCAGCTTAAAGATTGTGCCCCTTTTGTGGAAACACACACAGGCAATAACCTCGCACTTCAATGAATAGCAGTTCAGAGCACATTGAGAGGCTCTCGAATGGTGGAGTCGGCTATAAAACTTTGTCGTGGTACTAGGACATTTGGAACATGGCTGCACTTCTATCATTAGGCACTACTGACTTAGATTAGGTTCGATTACTATCACCGACGAAGTTTCACTAACTCGTACCGATTCAATCCCTTCGGGAATTTGTGTTGAGCCATTTCGTTAGGCTGTGCGCGAGCGAGATAGGCGATGCATTGCTACCTACAGGCCAGCACTACGAGGGCATCGTGGGTGGTGGATGAACTTCAAAAGCACTCATATCTTTCCGTTGGACTATGAATAGCACTGGAATGATTCTAACTATAGTAGTTGGATCACCATTCCGCCCGCCGATCTGCCCATGGAACCATCAACTTTGTCCAGAATGGGACACCGCTAACGCGCGAAATTCAGTTTACCTTCAATAATTACTGCTGGTCGATTATCCCAGATGCACAAATGCCCCGATCTTCAGGTATTGGTGGCTAACAATTGGATAGCAAAACCACAAGATCGTGTGCCTTGTACCTGGCCTCGATCAGATCGCCGGTCACCATCTGGATCAAGAGTTTCTGGCTGATTCCCTTTGCCCCCCCAATGACCTCCTCCGCTGGCACTTTCCCCAGGCTGTTCTAACTGATGTGAGGCCGCCTAGAGAGCCTCGTTACGAGAGCGACTCCTCTTCCGACTTAGGTAATAGCTTTTGAGCTGTTTAGCCTTTTAAATGCAATCGGGGATTCCGCCCGATAGAATGGTAACTGGAGATGTAATGTTTCTTTGGTGTACGATAACATTTCCAATAGAAACTGAGCATAGCACCCATGATGGTTCATCAATTCACTTAGCAATCCCACAATCTCGTGGGTTTAATTTTAAACAAAAATTGAAATTGAAATGCTTCTAAATACCCTATGGTTGTTGTCTTATTTAAACGAAGGGGATCGGGATAGTAGAACTGGTTTTGTTTTAAGCGCTTGAAACTGACCATGAATTCGTTTAACTGGTGACACAAAACGTTGCAGACTTTGAAACACAAACGAGATTCCACCCCAAATAGTTTCAGTGACGGATACCAGGCAGATCACAGATGCTATACTTGAGCATGATATAGTGGAGAACACCCCATTCCATGATCAATGCAATAGGGGGACCCTGATCATGTGAGTGCCCATGGATAGTGCTCGAGCATCACAAATTCGCGCGTACATACCAGAGATGAAATTTTGTTTCGTATAGTTTGTGACGTAAGGTAAGCTGGCCGGAGTTTTGTGATTATATAAGCAAGGACTACCCGGTCTCCAGTTAAGGTTTAAATATTTTTGCTTTTCTCAGTTGCCAGATCCGCACCCTTGGTATCAACGCAAACACTTTACCTTACCCCTTTCTCATTGGCGCAAAAAATTTGTTTTTCCATCCCAGCATGTCTGCGACAGACCAAGAAGGGCAATTAGACATGCCCCCTTCCGACTGCACCGCTTGGTGTGGTACCACCATCTACGCTTCCGAAAATCGTGATAAAGTTCTCGGAGGCCTCAGGGCTACCGAAGGGATTACAAATGCGAATCTTTATTCCATGATCGAGGTCTTTTGTTTCTTTACCGATACTTTCACTCTTCACAACAATAGCGGACAGTTGGTTGCAAGAGATGAGCAAAAGCTCTAACTAGGCAATTACTATATTGCTACTAATGTTAAGTCTTTCCCCCACAGCAGTGTTCCAAAATTTCTGGTACCGGGACTGGTAACACACATAAAAAGGCTATGACATCAGCTATAAAATTCCGCCTCTGTACCGGGGGGGGTACCAGAACTTTTGGAACATGGCTGTACTTCCGTCATTGGGCACTCCTGACTTAGATTAGGTTCAATTACGGTCACCGACGAAGTCGCACTAACACGTACGGATTCAATCCCTTCTGGAACCGGTGTTGAGGCATTCTGTCAGGCTGTGCGCGAGCGAGACAGGCGATGCATTGCTACCGGCAGGCCAGCAAGTCTAGCGCACTCTGGGTGGTGGAAGCTCTTTGAAACCGCTCATATATTTCCGTTGGACTATGAGCAGGAGTGGAAAGATTCTAACTACAGTCGTTGGATCACCGTTCCGCCGGCTGATTTTTCTCATGGAACCATAAACTCCGTCCAGAACGGGATACTGCTCAAACGCGAAATGCATCTTGCGTTCAATAATTATTATTGGTCGATTAACCCAGATGTATAAATGCCCCGATCTTCAGGTATTTGCGACTAACAACTAGGTAGGATAATCACAAGATCGTGTGCTTCATACCTGATATGGATTATTATCAAATCGCCGGCCGCCATCTCGATCAAGAGTTTTTGGCCGACCCCCTTCGCCCTCCCAATGACCTCCTCCGCTGGCACTCTCCCCAGGCTGTTCTAACTAATGTGAGGCCGCCTAGAGAGCCTCGTTACGAGAGCGACTCCTCTTCCGACTTAGATAATAGCTTTTTAGCGGTTTAGCCTTTTAAATGCAATCGGGGAATCCGCCCGATAGAATGGTAGCTGGAGATGTAATGTTTCTTTGGTGTACGATAACATTTCCAATAGAAACTGAGCATAGCACCCATGATGGTTCATCAATTCACTTAGCAATCCCACAATCTCGTGGGTTTAATTTTAAACAAAAACTGAAATTGAAATGCTTCTAAATACCCTATGGTTGTTGTCTTATTTAAACGACAGGTATCGGGATAGTAGAACTGGGGTTGTTTTAAGCGCTTGAAACAGAACCATGAATTCGTTTAACTGGTGACACAAAACGTTGCAGACTTTGAAACACAAACGAGATTCCACCCCAAATAGTCTCAGTGACGGATACCAGGCAGATCACAGATGCTATACTTGAGCATGATATAGTGGAGAACACCCCATTCTATGATCAATGCAATAGGGGGACCCTGATAATGTGAGTGCTCATGGATAGTGCTCGAGCATGAAAACTTCGCACGTACCAGAGATGAAATTTTGTTTCGTATACTTTGTGAGTGTAAGCTTGATTTTCGGATTTTACGCAATTAGCTGTGAAAAGTCTACGGGCCGTTCCCAGATATCCGCAGGCTACCTGCATCAGGAAGTGGGCCCGTCTGCCCCCGATAAGCTTGGTTTGACAAGTCAACAGAATTGGTTCACTTAAGAGAAAATGTACGGTTAAAGTTCAGTTAGTTAAACTACCCGTAGGAGATCCCGCACCTCCTTGGTGAGGTTAACAATAGCAGGTCACCCCAACCCATGTTGCCGCAAGCAAACATCACCACTAAATCTTGCCCTATCTGCACAATCTACAGCAGAGGACAGAAGCGCATGGGTTTCGTCCACTGTCCAACCATCCACAAAAAAAACTCTTCCAATGCAGAATATAACCCACAAAGCACGCACCAGACGGGCGGGAGCAGGGTGGGTTGGCTCTAGGGGCAAAATGAAGGGAGAGACGGGAGTTTCAGAAGGCTCATATCTTGTTCATTCTTTGTTGGCATCCTAGTCTCTCAATTGTTTGAAAAATCTCTCAAATATTGAATTTTTGCATGTGTGATGGATGGAGCTAGGTCTAGAAAACTACACTGCTTGTCCTGTTCATGGTACTACTAGATTCAGAACATTATCACATATTGGTCCAACAGGTTGAGGTCGTTGATAAAAAGTATCAAGATATCCCCCACCATAAGTGTAGTAGAAGTGCTGGAACAGGTCCACTGCGAGTATCTACTGTGTATGCAATGTTTGCTGATGGTAGTCTCAAGGGTCTGGCTCAGAAGAAATGTAAGGATGGCAACCAGGGGGCTCAACTTCATGAAACTGGGAATGAAGCTGGACATGCCACTAAAGGACCATACGACGATGACAACGGCATGACAGAGTATTTAACAAAGTCTTGATGAAAAGATTGCGAGTATAGGAAATTCAGGATGGATTCACTCTGCCTCGCCCCCTTCACAACTTATTTTTTTTGATGTTTGCTACTTTTAACATGTTGGAAGGAGTGGTTTTTCATCATGCCTTGTGCCAGGAAGGTTTTAGTGACTTCTTCATAGAGAGAAGAACGCCGGTAAGCTGGGGTTGAAAAGTATGAGTGTAAGAATCGAACCAATTGGGAGCTGTTCGCTGACTGGAAGGAGGTACTAGAAACCCTTCCCACTGGTAATGGTGCAAACTTGCCTGAAGCAGGATATCTGATTGGAGGGACTCCAGGAGCAAGACAGGTCATATGACAAAGGTTTACCCAGCCCAGGATTCACTGTTTGTCAATGCTTCCTGTAAAACGGTATGACCCTGAAGTCTTATAGTTAAGGTTGTTGAATTGAGCAAATAACTGAAACTCATAGGCAGAAGCAATTGTTTTTCAGTCTAAACGTGCCTGCAAACGCCAAAATCAGAGAATAAAATGTGGTCTGGCGCAACCTTGAATCAACCACGTTATTGGTAGAGGAAATTGAGCTTGAAACAAAACGATGAGTAAAGAAAAAATTTCTAAACAAAGCTCTCAAAGCATTCTCTATTCCGTTGCTCACCAGAGTAAAGTCAGAAAACCTGGGGAATATCTAGCTGACACGGCAGAGCCCCTTGCTAACGCTACACAACTTATTCCTACGAGAATTTAACAATAATTTACCTTATCAGAGCTAGAACCCTCTGAAAACCAACAAAAGCACATGAAATAAAACCCCTGCTGTTATCCTGACAAGTCCTGTATAATGAATCGCTGCAGCCAGCCTCAATATACAGCCAGGAAACACAAATAACGTTAATGTTGTGAAACAAGCTGTCCGATCCCACCATGGAGCAAAAGCCAGACCTTTAGATGTAGACCAGATGCGAGAAGCCGAAAGTGGAGAAGAAGAGAGTGCACTGACCCTGCAAAGCTTTGGTTTGTGCAACTCCTGGCCGGTAAACCATAAGAAGAAGACAATAAGAACATCAGCATGGCTCCAGAGCTTCACTCTCCGGAGGAAAGCAAGGAACGTCTGAAGCCATATTCACCCACCCTTTATATTCCAGTAAGTAAGCGAATCAGGTGTTCACACCCAGCCCTTGATAAAACCACAGCACAAACCAGCTCTCGGGAGCGTCTTAAGCTAAGGTTTAAGCAAAAGCCTAATGGCAAAAACATCAGGCTTGTTGCTGTCAAACTTCAACAATCAAGCATGAACACGATCACCTGGGAACTTGTCACTAATGCAAGACGCGACACAGGTACTGATAGGGTATTAGTCAAACCTCATGCTGTCTGGGGTTAGTAGGAAAACACTACCACTATTCTAGATTAGGTAAATCATTGATCGAGATCACCTGTTACTTATTAGATCCTAGGGAATGACTTCACTGCAATTCGACTCCATTTATGATATGTGAAATCTGGATTAGGGCAGGATGGACCGTTCTCCGCCGTGGTATCTGCCATTCTCGAGAAGAATCAATTTCTGTCCGAGTCTCTCTCATACTCTGCTGAGTAATATGCCCTACCCAGTCAGAGCATGATATCCTTTCGCTATAAAGCGACCGCATCATCGACCACAATCTCTATCGCTCCTCCTCCAGAGTTAACAAGTACCTTCAGCAGTGCAAGCGGCCCAAACTGAGACTAAGCTTGCTTTGAAACTCATGAGGGACAACGCTCGAAAAATTCGAAATTAAAGATTTTTTGAAAAAAAGTAAATAAACCCTGCTCATGGTGGATTTGATTCCTGAATCCAAACCTCCGCAAACAACTTTAACCAGTCAATTTCCCCTCCAGATTGTCTTAGGAAATATTAGTACATTTTTTTTGGAATAAAAATTCCAGTCGAATCCTAAACTTTGGAAAGGCTTGCAGTGGACGATACTTCATGACCAAAGTGGGATCACGGACAAGTTGGTCCCACTTTTGCACCATTAGACTTCGAAGTTCAGCAGGTATTGTAGCATCAATGAACCATGTGCTCAAATAGGAAACAAGCAGGCTTTTTCCGCGGCCTCATCTGCTTCAATGGGTGCGATTTGACCACCCTTCTAGAGAAGCTTCGCTTCGTGAGCTATTGGAAGGGTATGCGGTTTTCCATCATCCCGCAGTTCTCCATCATCTTGCAGATCCCCTATTGCCTACAAAGAAGTCCTTATTGATCATGAAAATTAATGTCACGGGCAGCAGTCTTACCATTGGCTTCCAGGGACCTCAGAGCTATTAATTAGAAGAATGAAATCCGAGCCTTTAGAATAGACTCAAAATTATTGCTAAATGTACTGCCTGGTAAATGCAAATATAGTTCCCCAGAATGCTGTGTTGAGTGAGGAGAAAAAAGCTGGATTTAAATTACGTCAGTACTGAGCTATTAGGGTAACAGGAAAACCGGGATGATACTTGTGTCAGGCAAGAGGTACCTGGAAATAGTAGTGCGGAATTGCTGATGGCAAATGATTTTCGCCATATGTCTTGCGCACCCATGTGTTACAATCCTCTCCTCTTGTTGTGATACTTGCAGCAGGTAACATATAGTTGCCTAACGATCACTCCCTTCTCTGGCTAGCTGTTGCGATAGCTAAGTCCGCTGACTCCTATCTAGCAACGTTGATCGCTAGGCTCATATAAGACTGTCTGGTCTTGATTCTCGAAAGTGTGATAGATAAAGATCTTTGTATTGAAAGTATAGTGTATGAAAGTACTTAGATGGTTGGGTGAAGAACCCAAATCGCCTGCCTCGAGGGTGCCCTTATATAGGGGTTCTTCCCTCAACCCTAGCCCGGCGTGACTCATACCCTCGCGTCACGCGACTCATGACTCATAGTGAGTCATAGTGTAAAATCCATCAGCTGACTCGTCCGAGTCAGCTCCGCCCTATCTCGCAACCAATCAAAACTCATAAAACAAGTCATGTGCCCTAACGGGGTCACATGCGCAAAACCCATGACCCATAACTATGAGTCATGTGCGAAATACATAAACCACATGACCACAATC
>Ga0307507_10008724_pt1 | contig 13860 bp, 12 predicted proteins | sample 7_EM_MG_FD_207223 | JGI IMG/M metagenome (GOLD analysis project Ga0307507, IMG submission 207223) | Populus trichocarpa ectomycorrhiza microbial communities from riparian zone in the Pacific Northwest, United States - 7_EM | ecosystem: Host-associated > Plants > Roots > Unclassified | place...
GCTCCATCCAGCCCCGAGGACGAGGTCGTCAATGACGCGTTCAGGACGCTCAACGTCCTGAACGCGTCATTCACGACCTCGCAAACAACGCCACATTTGCCATACCCCTCAATAACTACCCGGCCATGGTTGAAGGGGACTTTCGTGGCGTCTGGCGCGACGAAAGTCCCCTTCAGCCAGCGCGTTGTCCCTGCCGCCGGCGGCCCGGGGTGAGGTGCCGGAGACGCGCAGGACGTCCTGAGCACGCCGGAAGCGCGCCTCGCTAGGGCACTTGGTCACCGAACCTCCTGCGGCCGCCTTCGGCATCGATGGCGTTCGGCCACGGTGCCGACCCGGGAAAGAGGGTTCCCTTCAGGGGCATCAGGTTTTGGTCGAGTGCCCCGGGAGGCCGACATGACCCACCGTCCCCAGCTGGCCGAGCTCGGATTGAACACCGGTAAAAAGGCCCGGCTGCACCGCATCCTGCACGAGCACGGCCTGCGCAACGGGACGGCGTTCTTTCTCCCGTACGACCAGGGGCTCGAGCACGGGCCGAGGGACTTCTTCGCGAACCCGGTGGCCGGCGACCCGCGGTACATCATCAAGCTCGCGCTCGAGGGCGGTTTCAACGGCATCGCGATCCAGATCGGGCTGGCGGAGAAGTTCTACTGGGACTACGCGGGCGAAATCCCGTTGGTGCTGAAGCTCAATGGCAAGACCGAGATCCCGTCCGATGCCGAGGCGCTTTCTCCGCTGCACGGCAGCGTCGAGGAGGCCGTCCGGCTCGGTGCCGACGCCGTCGGCTACACGCTCTACGTCGGGACGCCGGCGCAGGAGCACGACTTCGCGCAGTACCGGCAGGTGCGCGCCGACGCGCAGCGGCTGGGTATGCCGCTCATCGTGTGGGCCTACCCGCGCGGCTCGGCGATCGAGGCCAAGGGCGGCAAGGATTCGTTCTACGCCGTCGACTACGCCGCCCGCACCGCCGCCGAGCTGGGCGCCGACGTGGTGAAGGTGAACTTCCCGCACCCCGAGAAGACCGCTGAGGTCCCGGTGTCCTACGACCACGAGTTCACCAGCCAGCAGGCGATCGACGCCGTGGTGCGGTCCGCGGGCCGGACGCTGCTGCTCGTCTCGGGCGGTGGCAAGGCCGGCGACGACGCCATGCTGGAGAAGGCGCGTGAGTCGATGGAGGCGGGCGCGACCGGGCTGATCTTCGGTCGCAATGTCTGGCAGCGCGATCACGACGAGTCGCTGCGCTTCGTGTCGGCGCTGCGCGAGATTCTCGCGAAGTACCCGAGCGCGTGATGGTCGAGGTACGCATTCACGGCCGTGGCGGCCAGGGCGTGGTGACCGCAGCGGAGCTGCTGTCCGTCGCGGCGTTCGCCGAGGGCCGGCACGCGCAGGCGTTCCCCAGCTTCGGGTCCGAGCGAACCGGCGCCCCTGTCGTGGCCTTCTGCCGGATCGCCGGCTCCGTGATCCGGAGCCGCGAACCCGTCGTGCGGCCGGACGCGCTGATCATTCAGGACGCCACGCTGCTGCATCAGGTCGACGTCTTCGCCGGGCTGAACCCCGACGGGTACCTGCTGATCAACTCCTCGCATGACTTCGACGAGCTGGGGCTGGGCGAGTTCGTCCGCGGGTTGCGGCGGGAGCGGATGTCGGTCGTCCCGGCCACGGAACTCGCGATGAAGCACCTCGGCCGGCCGGTCCCGAATGCCGCGTTGCTCGGCGGGTTCGCCGCACTGACCGGGCTGGTCCAGCTGAGGTCGGTGGTATCGGCGATCGCGGGCCGGTTCGCCGGTCCGGCGGGGGACGGGAACGTCGCCGCGGCCACCGCCGCCTACGGGTTCGTCCGCGCCCAGCGAAAGGAGCCTGTCCGTGCTCAGGCAGATTGAAGGCTCACGCGCGGTCGCCGAGGCGGTGGCCCTGTGCCGTCCGGAGGTGATCTGCGCCTATCCGATCTCGCCGCAGACCCACATCGTGGAGGGCCTGGCGGAACTGGTGAAGGCGGGCGAGCTGACGCCGTGCGAGTTCGTCAACGTCGAGTCCGAGTTCGCCGCGATGTCCGTGGCCATCGGTGCTTCGGCGGCGGGCGCGCGGGCCTACACCGCGACCGCGAGCCAGGGCCTGCTCTACATGACCGAGGCGGTGTTCAACGCCTCCGGGCTCGGCTTGCCGATCGTGATGACGGTGGCGAACCGCGCGATCGGCGCGCCGATCAACATCTGGAACGACCACAGCGACAGCATGGCGCTGCGCGACGCGGGCTGGATCCAGCTGCACGCCGAGACCAACCAAGAGGCCGCGGACCTGCACGTCCAGGCCTTCCGGATCGCCGAGGAGCTCTCGACGCCGGTGATGGTGTGCATGGACGGGTTCGTCCTCACCCACGCCTGGGAGCAGGTCGACACGCCGTCGCAGGAGCAGGTCGATGCCTTCCTGCCGCCCTTCGAGCCTCGGCAGGTGGTCGATCCGGCCGCGCCGTCGTCGATCGGCGCGATGGTGGGGCCTGAGGCCTTCACCGAGGTCCGATACCTCGCGCACGCCCGGCTGATGGAAGCCCTCGATCTGGTCCCGGACGTCGCGGACCGCTTCGCCGAGACGTTCGGCCGCAACTCCGGCGGCCTGATCCATGCCTACCGCACCGAAGACGCCGAAACGATCGTGATCGCACTCGGCTCCGTACTGGGGACGATCAAGGACACCGTCGACGAACTCCGGGAACACGGGATGCGCATCGGCGTGCTGGGCATCACCTGCTTCCGGCCGTTCCCCACCGAGGCCGTCCGTCACGCGGTCGAACATTCCCGGCGGGTCGTGGTGCTGGAGCGGGCGTTCGAGCCCGGGGTCGGTGGGATCGTGACGCAGAACGTCCGATCGGCGACGCCCGGAACGCGGATCCACACCGTCGTGGCCGGGCTCGGGGGCCGGGCGATCACGAAGGAATCGTTGACCGGATTGTTCCGCGACGCGGTCGCCGATCGCTTGCCGCCGTTGAGGTTCCTCGATCTCAACCGGTCGTTGATCGACCGCGAGCTCGGGCGGCTGGCCGCCGACCGGCGTTCGGGTCCCACCGCCGAAAACATTCTGCGCGACCTCGGCGCGGTCGCCTCGAGGATCGGGTGAGGATCATGCCTGTTCAACCGATCAAGTTCTATCAGACCGGCAGTTTCGCGGTGGGCAACCGGCTGCTCGATCCCGATCAGCGCAGCGTCCAGTCGGACCGGGAGCGCGTCAACTCGATCGACTGCGGTCACCGCGCGTGCCAAGGCTGCGGCGAGGCACTGGGCGCACGGTACGCGCTGGACGCGGCGATGCGCGCCACCGGGAACCAGATGATCGCGGTGAACGCGACCGGCTGCCTGGAGGTCTTCTCGACGCCGTACCCGGAGACGTCCTGGCGGATCCCGTGGCTGCATTCGCTGTTCGGCAACGCGCCCGCGGTCGCGACGGGCGTCGCCGCCGCGATGAAGGTCAAGGGCCGCACCGACGTCCGGGTGGTCGGGCAGGGCGGGGACGGCGGCACTGTCGACATCGGTTTCGCCTGCCTGTCCGGGATGTTCGAGCGCAACGACGACGTGCTCTACCTCTGCTACGACAACGAGGCCTACATGAACACCGGCGTCCAGCGGTCCGGCGCCACCCCGGCCGCCGCCCGCACGGCGACCACGCCCGCCGTCGGCGACGAACCCGGAGCCGAGTTCGGCCAGGGCAAGAACGTACCGAGGATCGCCATGGCACACGAAATCCCCTACGTGGCCACGGCCACGGTCGCCGACCTGCGTGATCTCGAAGCGAAGGTGCAGCGGGCGATGGAGTTCCGCGGCGCTCGCTACATCCACATCTTCGTGCCCTGCCCGCTCGGCTGGGGGAGTGCGTCACGCGACACCATCCGGATCGCCCGGCTGGCCAAGGAAAGTGGGTTGTTCCCGGTCTTCGAGGCCGAAGGCGGCGAGGTCGTCGCCACTTCGAAGATCCGGCGGCAGGTGCCGGTCGAAGACTATCTCCGGCCCCAGAAACGCTTCGCGCACCTGTTCGGCGAGAACCCGCGAACCGACGTGATCGCCCGGATCCAGGCGATCGCGGACCGCAACATCCGCCGGTACGACCTGCTGGGTGAGGTGTGAGATGAACCAGGAGAAGCCGTTCGCGATCACACTCGACGTCGGGTCGAGCCGGGCGAACAAGACCGGCGCGTGGCGCAGCGAACGTCCGGTGTACGTCGACCTGCTGCCGCCGTGCAACCAGGCCTGCCCGGCCGGGCAGGACATCCAGGGATGGCTCTACCAGGCCGAATCGGGCGGCAGCGCAGGCTATGAGGCCGCATGGCGGCGGATCATGGCCGACAGCCCGTTCCCGGCGGTACTGGGCCGCATCTGCTACCGGCCATGCGAAAGCGCCTGTAACCGGGGCCAGCTCGACGAAGCCGTCGGCATCAACTCGGTGGAACGGTTCCTCGGGGACGAGGCCATCAAGCAGGGCTGGACCATGCCGGTCGAGGCCGAGCCGTCGGGCAAGCGGGTCCTCGTGGCCGGCGCCGGCCCGGCCGGGCTGTCCGCCGCTTACCACCTCGCGCGGCTCGGGCACGCGGTGACGGTCCGTGATGCCGAGGCGGCACCCGGCGGGATGATGCGCTACGGCATCCCGCGCTACCGGCTTCCGCGGGAGGTCCTGGACGCGGAGATCGGGCGCATCCGGGACATGGGCGTGGTGTTCGAGCAGAACAGCCGGGTCACCGACGTCGCCGGGGCGATGGCGGACGGCGGGTTCGACGCGGTGTTCCTCGCCGTCGGTGCTCAGCTCGGCAAGCGCGCGTACATTCCAGCCGGTGACTCGGCGCGGGTCCTCGACGCCGTGTCCCTGCTGCACGATATGGAGGGCGAGGAACGCCCGCTGCTGGGGCGCCGGGTCGCCGTCTACGGCGGCGGCAACACCGCGATGGACGCCGCGAGGACGGCGAAACGGCTCGGCGCCACGGACGCGCTCGTGGTCTATCGCCGGACCCGCGAGCAAATGCCCGCCCACGACTCGGAAGTCGCCGAGGCGCTCGAGGAAGGCGTCGCGATCCGGTGGCTGTCCACGATCTCGCACGTCGACGGCGGTGGCATCACGGTCGAGAAGATGCGCCTGGACGACAAGGGTTTCCCGCAGCCGACGGGCGAGTTCGAGGAGCTCGCCGCGGACAGCGTGATTCTCGCCCTCGGCCAGGAGAGCGATCTGTCGCTTGTGGACAATGCTCCCGGTGTCGAGCGCAAGGACGGTGTGGTCAAGGTCGGCCCCGGCCTGATGACCGGCCGCCCCGGGATCTTCGCCGGTGGCGACATGGTGCCCTCAGGCCGGACCGCGACGGTCGCCATCGGCCACGGGGCGAACGCGGCCCGGCACATCGACGACTGGCTTCGCCGGGTCGTGCCGGCCGAGCCCGCGTCGCGGCGGGTCGCCGGTTTCGACGACCTGAACACCTGGTACTACAGCGACGCCGACAAGTCGGTCCGCCCCCATCTCGACCTGTCGCGGCGAGTGTCCACCTTCGACGAAGTCACCGGGGGACTGGACGCGTCGACGGCGGTGTTCGAGGCACGCCGCTGCCTGTCGTGCGGCAACTGTTTCGAATGCGACAACTGCTACGGCGTCTGCCCGGACAACGCGGTGATCAAACTCGAGCCGGGCGAGAAGTACGCGATCGACCTGGACTACTGCAAGGGCTGTGGGATCTGCGTCTCGGAGTGCCCGTGCGGCGCCATCGAAATGGTGCCGGAGGAAACTTGACCGAAGGAGGTCGTCATGCAGGAAAAGCACTGGCAGGTCGATGTCATCATCGACGAGGACGAAAATGGGCGGACGCGCGCGACCGCCCGGCTGCACACGCTCGACCGCACACACCTGTCCGGCACCGGCACCGCGCGGCGTAATCCGGCCGATCGGGACGTCCCGGAGATCGGTGACGAGCTCGCGGCCTCGCGCGCGTTGAACGACCTCGCGCACAACCTCCTCGAATGCGCCGCCGGCGACATCGAGGAGATCATCCACGCGCCGGTCCGGCTGCAGAGCTGAGGTGGTTCCCATGCGCATCCTGGTGGTGTTCGAATCGATGTTCGGCTGCACCGAGCGGATCGCCCGGGCGGTGGCCGAGGGGCTGGGCGGCGGCGAGGTCGTCAACGTGGACGACGCGCCGGAGGACCTTGCGGGTGTCGACCTGCTGGTCGTCGGCGGCCCGACCCACGTCCACGGCTTGAGCCGGGCCTCGACGCGGCAGTCGGCCGCACAGCAGACGAAGGAGGAGGTCCGGTCCAAGACCGGCGTACGCGAATGGCTGGACTCGCTGGGCTCGGTGCCGAAAGGCCTGTCGGCGGCGTCGTTCGACACCAGGCTGGACAAGCCGCGCTGGCTCACCGGTTCCGCGGCACAGGCCGCGACGAAGCGGCTCAAGCGGCACGGCTTCAAGATGGTCATGTCGACAGAGAGCTTCTTCGTGCACACGGGCTCGGGTGAGACCGAGCTGGCCGGCGGAGAGCTGGCGCGGGCGCACGCCTGGGGTGAGGCCCTCGGCGCGGCCATCCGCCGAACCGTGTCCTGACCGTCTGCTGTGGACGATCGGCTGCCGGTCACCGTTGGTGTGGAGGAGGAATTCGTCCTCGTGGACCCGGCGAGCGGGGAGGTGACGCTCGCCGGTCCCGGAGTTGTGGGGCTGCTGGTCGACGAACCCGCCGTGATGCCGGAGTTCCTGCAGTTCCAGATCGAGACGGCGACCGGTGTCTGCCGGACACTGAGCGAAGTCCGGACCGATCTGGTCCGGCTCAGGCGCCTGCTCTCGGGCGCGGCTGGACGCGCTGGTTGCCTGCTGGTGGCTTCGGGTGTCGCGCCGTTCGGAGTCACGCCCGGGATATGCGGCGTAACCCCGGATCCGCGATACCGGGCGCTGGCCGGACGCTTCCCGTCCCTGGTGGCCGACGCGGGAACGTGCGCCTGTCATGTCCATGTCGCCATCCCGGATCCGGAGCTGGGGGTGCGGGTGCTGGCAGGCCTGCGGCCGTGGCTCGGGACGTTGCTCGCACTGACGGCCAATTCGCCCTTTCACCACGGCGTCGACTCCGGTTGGGACAGCGCGCGGTACCCGCTGTGGTCCCGGTGGCCGACCGCGAGGCCGCCCGGTGCTTGGTCCGGGCTGGCCGAGTACGAGGCAGACGTCAGCAACGCGATCCGGTCCGGCGCGGCGATGGATGCCCGCTGCGTGTACTACTACGCCCGGCTTTCGCCACGCCATCCCACCGTGGAGGTGCGGATCGCCGACGTCTGCCTGGACGTCGAGGACGCCGTGCTGCTGGCCGGGCTCGTGCGCGCTCTCGTCGTCACGGGTCTGCGCGAAGCCGAGAGCGGCGTGCGTCCGCCATCGGTGGCGGACTCGCTGGTCGAAGCATCGCTGGCCGCTGCCGCCCGCACCGGGACGGCCGGCCCCGGAATCGACGTCTCTTCCGGTTCGAAGATTTCCCACGAGAGCCTCGTCGAGGCGCTCCTGGGCCGCGTCCGGCCGGCGTTGCGTGCGTACGGCGACCTCGATGACGTCGAGCGGCGCTTGAAGGCCGTGGGTGTTCGTGGCAACGGAGCGGCCCGACAACGCGCCCTGCGTGCGGCTTCGCCCTCGCCGGCGCACTTTGTCGGCCGCTTGGCCGAAGTGACCTTGGGTGAGTGACGCGGCCCCTGTCAAGGAAGGGACCAAGGTAGCCGGTCCGAGGGCCTTGTACCGCTGTTGTTCTGCTCCCTGCCGAGGGACGGTGGGGCTGGACATTCCGCCCACCAGGACGGGGAAGGACGGTAAGTGGTGTGAAGCCCGACGTCACCACGAAAATCGAGGGACTCCACACCATATCCGCCGACACCGCGGCAGACCGCCTCGGCACGGACCTGGTCCGTGGGCTGAGCACGGCGGACGCGGCGGACCGGCGAAACCGGTTCGGCCCCAACACGTTGAGTGCCGCTCGAGGGCCAGGCTCCTTCCGGCGGCTGCTGGCCCAGTTCCACGATCCGCTCATCTACGTCCTGCTCCTCGCCGGGGCGGTGACGCTGGTGTTCGGCGGCTACGTCGATGCCGGGGTGATCGGCGGGGTCGTGCTGCTGAACGCCGTCATCGGATTCGTGCAGGAGTCGCGAGCACAGCAGGCACTGGACGCACTCGCCCGGATGGTGCCGGTCGAGGCCACGGTCCTGCGGGACGGCCTCGCGCGGCGGGTACCGGCGGAGGACCTCGTGCCGGGAGACCTGGTGGAGCTGGCCGCGGGGGACCGGGTGCCGGCCGACGTCCGGCTCGCCGAAACCCACCTGCTCGAGGTGGACGAGTCGGCGTTGACCGGCGAATCGGTCCCGGTGCGGAAGTCGGCCGAGCCCCTGGCGGACCTGGTTCCCCTTGCCGACCGCGTCAACTCGGCCTACTCGGGAACGTTGGTCACCCGGGGATCCGGGAGCGCGCTCGTTACCGCCACCGGCAATGCGACGCAACTCGGCGGGATCCAGCGGATGGTCGCCGAGGCCGACGCCGTCATGACTCCGCTCACCCGAAAGCTCGCGAAGTTCTCCCGGCAGCTGAGCGTCGCGATCGTCGCAGTGGCGGCCGGCGCCTTCGCGCTCGGCATCGCCCGGGGGACGCCGGTGCCGGAGATGTTCACCGCGGTGGTCGCGCTCGCGGTCGGGGCGATCCCGGAGGGCCTTCCCGCCGCGGTGACCATCGTGCTGGCCATCGGCGTGGTCAGGATGTCGCGGCTCGGCGCGATCGTGCGGCACCTGCCCGCGGTGGAGACGCTCGGCGGCACCACGGTGATCTGCACGGACAAGACCGGCACACTCACCCGCAACCGGATGACGGTGACCGCCGTCGTCGTGGCGGGGCGGGAGGTGCCGCTCGCGGAGACCGATCCGGACACCGACCCGGTGACGCTCGAATGCCTCGTCGCCGGGGTGCTGTGCAACGACGCGCAACTGTCGCTTGTGGACGGTGCGTATGCCGGTGAGGGCGATCCCACCGAAACGGCACTCCTCGTCGCGGCCATGACCGCGGGCGTGGAGCCCGGCGGGATCCGTGCGGCCGCACCGAGAACGGAGACGGTGCCCTTCGAATCCGAGAGCCGGATCATGGTCACCGTGCATCGGATGACCGACGGTCACCAGGTCGGCTACGTCAAAGGTGCCGTCGAAGAGGTACTGGCGCGCTGCCACGACGAACTGGGGCCGGGCGGGTCGCTCGTTCCGCTCGACCGCGTCGCGGTCGAGCGGCTGCACCGGACGCTGACCGGTCGTGGGCTGCGGGTGCTCGCGTTCGCCCGGTTCTCCCCGTCCGGTGCCGCGGGACCGACAGGGCGGAGCGACCTGACGCTGCTGGGCCTGCAGGCCATGCACGACCCGCCACGCCCGGAGGCGATCGCCGCGGTGGCGGCCTGCCGGCACGCGGGCATCGACGTGAAGATGATCACCGGCGACCACGCCGGCACCGCTCGCGCGATCGCCGCGGCGGTGGGCCTGGTCGACGCGGCCGCCACCGCGACGGTCCTGACGGGGGCCGAGCTCGACCTGCTGCCCGAGGATCGGTTCGATGCCGCCATCGCGGACGCGAAGGTGTTCGCCCGCGTTTCCCCGGGCCAGAAACTCCGGCTCGTGCAGGCGTTGCAGCGGAAAGGTCACGTCGTCGCGATGACCGGCGACGGCGTCAACGACGCGCCCGCACTGCGGCGCGCGGACATCGGCGTTGCCATGGGACGCAACGGCACCGACGCCGCCCGCCAGGCCGCGGACATGGTGCTGACCGACGACGACTTCGCCTCGATCAAGTCTGCCGTCGAGGAAGGCCGAAGCGTCTTCGACAACCTGCGTAAGTTCATCGCCTGGACCCTGCCTGCCAACATCGGCGAAGGCATGGTGGTCCTGGTCGCCATCGTGCTGGGCGTGACACTGCCGATCGTGCCGGTGCAGATCCTGTGGATCAACATGACCACGGCCGTCTTCCTCGGGCTGACCATGGCGTTCGAGCCGAAGGAAGCCGACCTCATGCGGCGGCCGCCGCGGCCGCCGAAACGCCCCTTGTTCACGGCAAATCTCCTGCGCAGGGTCATCCTGGTCTCGATCGTGCTCGTTCTGGCTGCTTTCCTTTCGTACCAATGGGAACTTCGCGGCGGTGCGTCGCTGGCGGAGGCGAGGACAAGCGCCGTCAACGTGTTCGTCGGCGTCCAGATCGCCTACCTGATCAGCTGCCGCTCGCTCGACCGGCTCGTCCTGCGCGCGTGGCCTGCCCACAGCGGCATGCTCGCCCTCGGGATCGGCCTCACCCTCGTCCTGCAGCTGGGGATCACCTATCTGCCGGTGATGAACACCTGGTTCCACACGGCACCGGTGGGGCCGGGTTCCTGGCTGCGCGTGCTGATCGCCGCCGTGCTCGCCTTCATCGTGGTCGAAACCGACAAGGTCATCTGGACCGGGCTGGCGCGAAGACGGGCTTGAGGACGCCGAAAACGCCGCGTTCCGGGCTGGTCAAGAGGGGCTAGACTGGCTGTGTTCTCGCCCAGGACCCCGGCACTTGCTGTGTGCGGACTTCGGCGAACGGTGAGGCGCGATGTTCATTCGCATCGTCAAGGGCGTGTCGATCACGGTCGGGTCTGCCTTCGGTGCGCTCGGGCTGGTCGCGCTGCCGTTCGGTGCGCTGATCGGCTGGAGTCTGCTGGGACTGACGATCGGCCTGTGTGTCTGGCAGGGCGGTCAGTTTCCCGTGCTGCGAAAGCTGACCGGTTCAGGCCGATCGAGCCTGACAGCCGGAGTCATGGCCGGTGCCGCCGTGGTGGCGGTGTGCCTGGCGGTCAGCGGTCTGGTGATCGTGGCCGGCAGGACCGCGGCCGCCTCGTTGTCGGTCATGGTGGCCGCGGTGTGGGTGGTATGGCGGTTCCGGCGGGGTTCCGCTTCGCCGCGGGACGAACGCGGTCGAGCGGCGCGGGCCGCCTCGGTAGCCCCGGAGCCGGTCCTGGACCAGGCGGCGGTTTCCGCTCTCTCCACCAGCGAGGTGTGCTTGGCGTGGCGGCGAAGTTATCTCGAACTGATGCGCGCCACCGACGATCCGGCCCGGCAGGCAGTGGTACGGCTTCGGCGCGAGTATCTCGACGAGCTCGAGCGGCGCGACCGCGAGGGATTCGCCCGGTGGCTCGGCAGCGGTGCCCGCGCGGGCAGTGATCCGCAACGGTATCTGGCGGCGGGTGGATGAACCGGCCCGGCCGCCGTCGGCGGGGACGCGCTGCGCTCAGCCGACGGGGAAGTGGTCGTCGTCGCGCACCGGCGCCGCGAACCGGTAGATGAGTGTGGTCGTCAGCGCACCGATACCGAGCCAGCTGATCGCCGCGAGACCGTAGTTGAGGAACGCCCGCCAGCCGGCGCTCGCCGGCGTGAACAGATCGACGAACCCGAGCGACACGGCGTTCGACCAGCCACGGACGAACGCCGCCACGCCGTTGGCCGGATTCGCGTCGCCGATGACGAGCACGATGCGGGCCAGGAGCACTGCGGCGAACAGGCCGCACACGACGCGGACCAGGGTGCACGCTATCCGCGCTTGCCGGATACGGCCGCGCCGCCACTCACGATCCGGCCCTGGCGGAAGCGGCGGAGGACCTGCCGGTGCCGGCGCGCTCCACTGCTTGGTCTGGCTCAGGTGAGGCTCTGAATTCGTCATGACCTTGGATTTCTGTGCGTGACTCCCGGATGGCCTGTTGTCGATTCGAGTGTCCCCGCGCCGAAGCCGGACGCGCTGTTGCCGAAATACTCTTTCCGAGATGACCTCGGTGAGTAGGGCCCACGATCACGCCCGGTGGCGGCAGGCGGTATCCAAACCCTGCGCGAGGAGCGTAAGTTGGTGGGCATGGCCGGTCGATTGCCCGGCCTGGGGCTTTACGCGTTGGCCCGGACCCGCTGACACGCTGAGGGTCGACTGGATGTGAGACGCGGATGCCCGATACGTCCGAGAGCGGCTCGCCGGATGTCCGGGAGCTCGAGCTGCCGTTTCCCGATCTGCCGCGCCTCGAGCTGGACAAGCTGCTCGCGCAGCTCGCCGACCGGGCTCAGGAGGTGCTCGCCACCCAGGGACGGTTGCGAGCCTTGTTGCGCGCGCATGTCCTGGTGGCGAGCGAGCTGGGCCTGCAAGAAGTGCTCCAGCACATCGTGACCGCGGCGAGCGAATTGGTCGACGCCCGGTACGCGGCCTTGGGCGTGATCGGTGAGGACGGCTTGCTGGACGAGTTCGTCCATATCGGAATGGACGACGACACGGTCGAGCGGATCGGTGACCTGCCACGCGGTCGCGGGATCCTGGGACTGCTGATCAGGCATCCGGCCCCGTTGCGGCTCACCGATCTGAACGCGCACCCCGACGCCACCGGTTTCCCTCCGCAGCATCCGCCCATGGACAGTTTCCTCGGTGCGCCGATCCGGATCCGTGATCGCGTCTTCGGCAATCTCTACCTCACCGGCAGTGCGAACGGCGAGTTCAGTGCCGAGGACGAACAACTCGTCGTGGCCTTGGCCGCGGTCGCCGGGGTCGCCATCGACAACGCGCGGCGCTATGACGAATCGGAGAAGCGCCACCGGTGGCTCACCGCGTCGACCGCGGTGACCCAGCAACTGTTCGCGGGGGAGGACGGGCCGCTGGACCTCGTCCTGCGCTACGCCCAGCAGGGGGCTTCGGCGGATTTCGCGACGCTGGCGCTGCTGAACGAACCCGGGCAGTTACAGGTCAGGGCGGCCATCGGGGTGCCGGCCGGGTATGTGCCGGGCGAGCTGGTGGACATGAACCACAGCATGGCCGGGCAGGTCGCCCACTCCGGCCTGCCGCTGATGACCGCCGACTACGACCAGGAGGACGGGGCCGCAGAACTTCCGGTCCGGATCGGGTCCGTCGTCGTGGTGCCGTTGCTCGCCGGGGGAGCGGTCATGGGCACCCTCAGCGTGGGCAGGCTCGCCGGGCAGCGGGCGTTCACCGCCGCGGACATGGGTCATCTCGCCGGGTTCGCGGCCCACGCCGGAGTGGCCATGGAACTCGAACGCGTCCGCGCCGACGAGCAGGTCCGGCGGATCACGGACGAGTACGACCGCATCGGCACGGACCTCAACAGCCACGTGATCCAGAAGCTGTTCGCGGTCAGCATCGGCCTGCAGGGGCTGGTCAAGGCCGGAAACCGGCCCGCGCTGCGCGAACGCCTCACCGAATACATCGGTGTCCTCGACGACACCATCGGCCGGATCCAGGCGACCGTCTACGACGTCGAGCTCGACCCGAATGCACGGGAGAGCCTGCACCAGCGGCTCCTGGCCGCCGTCGACTGCGCGACCGCGCTGCTCGGCTTTCCCGTGCAGACCAGGTTCACCGGGCAGCTGGGCGGGCGGCTTCCTGCCGCGCTCGTCGACGACGTCGTGGCCACCGTCCACGAGGAGCTGTCCGCGATCGCTTGTCACGCTCACGCCACCCGCGCCGAACTCGTCGTCGGTCTGGAGCCCGACGTCTTGACCATCGAGATCATCGACAACGGCACGCGGCCAGGAGCACCGGCCCGCATCGACACGATGGTCACGTCCCGTCGCCGCGCCGACGACCACGCCGGCGCCGTCGAGTACCACCTCCTCGCCGGCGGCGGCACGCGCCTCACCTGGACCATCCTTGCCGCCGGAACACCCTCTTAGCGCCGGAAGCCCGAGCAAGAGGCGGAGGCCCCGGTCGGCGGTGACCTATGGCCGGAGCGGCACCGCGGTTCCCGGCATAGCTTCGGCCGAAAGAAGGAGACGCGATGAAACTCGATGAAATGATCACCTCGGTCCGTGACACGGTTTCGGTGCGGCGGGTGTTCGCCGAGCCGATCGAGC
>Ga0307507_10008725_pt1 | contig 13859 bp, 2 predicted proteins | sample 7_EM_MG_FD_207223 | JGI IMG/M metagenome (GOLD analysis project Ga0307507, IMG submission 207223) | Populus trichocarpa ectomycorrhiza microbial communities from riparian zone in the Pacific Northwest, United States - 7_EM | ecosystem: Host-associated > Plants > Roots > Unclassified | place...
ATAGTCTTAGTCTCTACTTCTGTTGCGTTATTAAGGTTTAAGTGCTCCTAGTTAGCCTCCTTTTTGTCCTTATTGCTGTTAATTAATAAGTACTCTAACTCTATTATTATTACTACTAATCTTCGTCCGCATGTTGCTGTAACATCTTAATCTAGCTTATAGAGTTGATCTTGTTCTTTATCTAACTCTCTGGTTCCTTAGAGTCCTTTTAACTCTAGCTCTTATAGCTAATAGCTTATACCGTACTTAGCGTCCTTATAAATTTAGCATGCGTTGTTGTAACAATACGCAAAACTGTTAATTAAATATTCTTTTGTTCCTTATAGTGCACTATTATCCCTTTATACGTACGTGCCGTCTACTGGCCTAGTTCCCTTTACCGCGTGGTTACTCTAACTACCTCTATAGTCTCTAGTAAAATGACCTTGTTTTCCGCAATTTATACAAGCCCTATCTTTAAACCATCTTTCTTACTGTGGAGTCCGCCTAAACGTCTTCTGCTGCTAAGATCCCTGGTTTAGCCTCTGCTCCTAGGTCCTTTAATTACTTAATCCTTAACCTCTGGGTTTTTATAGTTTCTTTTCCTATCTTTAGGTTTCTTTGGTACCGCTTAGGTCCATTAGCTCTACGCCATTCCATAGTTTTTAACTCTATATCTGTCGTTGCATACTCTACGCCTTATATAACTGTGGAACTCTATCTTGCCCTTTCTTAGCTTGTTCCCTTTAATAGATTCTATTATTAATCTTTATTAACTAATCTATTAACTCTCTTAGAGTATCCGCATCTTCTATTAGGATAATTGTGTCCTAAACTTTAGCCTTAAGTCCCTGTTTATACTATGCTATAAGCGCCCTATCGTTCCACTTAACCTATATAGCTAGTGTTTAAAACTGCGTTGTATACTTAATTATTAAAGTGCGTTATACTAAGTTTTAAAGCTTTCGTTTTGCTATGGTTGTGGATTCTAGGTCTTTAAATATCTGTATTAGTTGTTCCGCGAACCTATTCCAACTGGTGAATATATACCATACATCCTGGTTAGTAGTTGTTATGCCATTAGCCTATATCTCCGTGAGATATAGTTTAAACCACTTAAGTACTCTCCCCGTTAGGAACAATCCTGCGTAGGCTACTTAATCTAATAATATTACTAACTTTACTCCTTCCTGTACAACCTTAAAGTGCATCTGCGTAAGAAATCCTTTAAGCTTTAACCTTTCTCCTAAAAACCGTTCGATTGAAGGTAACTTGATCTTTGCTACTCTAATTCTATTAATGCGTTCTTTAAGTATCCTATTATTATCTTATAAGTGATTAACTATTTCCTGTAACTAACCTCTTATAACCACTTAAGAATCCCCCTCGTCTATACTGATATTAGCTGGCCCTGAGGTTATAGCTGCTGTCGACGTCGTTGCGACTGGTGCTTTAGGTGGCATGTTATTCAATCTCTCTATTCAGTACCGTAATCTTGGTAGTGAATGTGTAACGGAACCTTATAGCAGAAACTACGGTGGGTTCTATTATTAGGCCGGGTATATAGGTATGAACAAAATCAATAACGTAATAATAACTGGTAGAGTAGTTGCCCAACAGATTAACTCTAATTATATTCTAAGATTTACTATAAAGAGAGAACTATCTAGGTAAGGACTATGGTCCTTTAAATACACAACCTTACTCCTAAGAAATCCCTTTGCTCCGTTTACTCTGTCTACTCTGTCTACTCTGTCCTACAGATCACACAGATCACACAGATTATATAGATCACATCACGTGACCTCGGCTACCATTCCTCGTTACATGGTTCCACCGGATCCATCCTAGACCGTGCCTATATCAACCAACTAGCTTCCTACGACTCTTCCCCAAGTAGTCATAACATCGTACTTAAAGCGTCCGTAACACTATAGCCTCCCCTATATATATGCATTAGGTTATAAGCACCACGCCTATTAAGACCCTCCTATAAGTCGCCTGTGAGTTAACTATGGGTCAACTGTGAGTTGACTGTAAGTTGAATGCTATGGGGCCGTTAAAGCTGGCCTATGTTTCCGCTGCCTAGAGCTTTACCTGTATTTCTACCTCGTTAAGCCATCTGGTTGCTGTCGTGTTGCTATTGCATTGCTGTCACTGTACCAGGTCGCGTGTACTACGCCTATTAAGACCCTCTTCTAAGTTACCTGAGTGTACTAGATACCAGATAGGCCCTTATAGAGGGGCCTTAATGAGTTCTCTAGGTAGGGCCTTAACAAGTTCTTTGCGGTGGCCTTGGGGCCTTAATAAGTTTTATATAAAGTATCTGTAACGTGTTAACCTTAACAAGTTCTTATAAAAGGAGGATCCCTACGCCCTTATTATGTATACTTTGCGATCTTAGAGCTAGTGCAAGCCTAAGGGTGTCCTGTTATACGCCTAGGACGCGTCTACGTCAACTGGCTGGATAAGGCTAGTTTTAGGCCTAGCTGCGAGCCAGATAGTTGTATATCGGGCGGTTTTCGTATCCCAGTTTCCCTTGCTAGGCCTCCCTAGATGGTAGAATAAGAGCTTTAAGCGGAGGCAGTGAGGCTCCTGGTGTTGTTAAGGGCAATGCTTTATACGCGTCGCGGGCCCATTACTATAGAGTCGAACGACAGCGCTGCACGCGCTGCGACGGCTCTCTACCATCGCCTCTGCACTTGGCCATCAATAGGAATAGGATTCCAGATGATGTTTCCACCCGCGGCAACGTGGACGCGTGCAGTAGGGCTTCGCGGGCTTATAATATTAATTAAGTATATCTATTAAATATAAGGTAGAGACTTAATTCCTATATATATAGTAGTAAAAAGGTAAGAGCTACTATTTTATTATTATAAATTAGCAATAATAGCTAACTCGCAGCAATAGCTAACTTATATTTACCTATATTTAATATCCGGTAGCCTAGTATTACGTATAAGTATAATAATACTACGCATTAGGAACGTAAGCTTATTCTTTATCTTACTTAGAGAATCTTTAAACTTATTAAATTAGCAATCTATAGCTCGAATATCTCTTGCTATATTAGTTACCCGCTTACAAACTATATTAATACGCGTAGAAATAGTAATTGCTAAATATACCCTAATAGACCCGGTGCTAGTAGAAGCGGTATTAGTAATAGTAGCACCTGGTATGCTAGTAATTAATAAAAGGGTTAGAGGAGCGGTGGTAGAGTAGGTGCCTCTATGGCCGTACGTACTGCTATGAGTAGAAGTCTTAATGGGGAGGAAGGTCTTAGTAGGGGGAGGCGTAGTGGCGTAGGTGGGGATGGTATAAGAACGAAGCTATGCGGATATTAGCAATATCCGTATTATTAATACGTAGATACTATACCTTATTAGTAGGCGTTTTAGCTAGATTATTAGCAGAAGCTAATTTCGCATTTTTTTCTGCCCTAAAGTATAACTAGCTCTAGATTTAGTAAACTTTCCTATATGCGTGTTAGCTAATAGAATAATAGTATACTATTAACACATACCTTTCTGCATAGCCTACTACTTATATAATATCTTAAGTACATATCCTTAAAATAAGGCCTAGAGTCCGTCTTATAAACATAATATTTATAGCTATACTTCTCGTATAGAGTATATAGCGGATTACGCAGCTTACTAAAGCTACTCTTAATATTCTAGACGTGTGTTAATATCCACTGGCGACTATTCTTTATATTCTCCCAAATACTAGCTTTTAAAGTATACTATTTATTCGCTAACGGCACTTGGATAGGAAGGCGCTCGTTTGTGTTTGTGGTACTGCGGAGATTATAAGGGCTATGGAGATTGCGAAGGCTATAGAGATTGTAAAAGTCGGCGTTATTAAGATCTTTATCTTTGCCGCCATTTAAAGATTCACTGTCTAAAGAAACCTTATAAATAATATTTAGGTTACTATAAGAGGTAAATTAGTAGACAAGATATTAAAACAGTATAACTAATATATATAATTTAATGGCTATTTTAAGCTTTAGATTTATATTAGCAGCCTTTTTAGCCTACTTTTTTTTTTTTTAAAAAAAAAAAGATAATCAAGCCTTATCAAGCCTCTTTTTAGAAGCATTAGGCAGCGGTAGTAAAGAGGCGGACGGTAAAGTAGTAGATAGCAAAGTAGCCTATAGCAAAGATATAGGCAGCAGAAAGGCATTTAGTAAAAAGGTAAGCGGGTTTTTAGCGGATTTCGCTCTATTCTTATTATTATTATCTACCAAACCCTATAAAGAGCACTTCGGTATATATTTCCTAAAATTATATTAGCTATAGATATAATTTAGTATTGGAAAGCTTACTCTTTAGGAATAGAGTCTAAAGGCTTAGTAAGAGCAGCTATAGCATACTTAACAGCATTAAACTCCTTATTATTAACGTCGCGTATATTAAGTTCCTTAACTACCTAGTTACTATTATTTGCATTAATATTGTTTAAAGGTATAAATAGAGGCATTATAGATAGTAGTATTCTAAGGGATAGTATATAAAACAACAATAATAAAGTTCGCAGTGTAGTGCTATAAAATAGAAGGTTAGTAGAGGAAGAAGAGGTACGGAGGCTAATTAAAGGTAAATATCCACGCTGCCGATTTTATTAAATTAGCTTACTAACAAATAATCGCTACTATAGTGACTTATCTTAGTTTATGCGGATATTATCTTAGCTTATATAGATATTATAATATTAATTAAGTATCTCTATTAAATATAAGGCAGAGACTTAATTCCTATATATATAGTAGCAAAGAAGTAAAAGTTACTATTTTATTACCTTAAACCAATAATAATAGCTAACCCACAGTAACAGCTAACCTATATCTACTTAAGTTCTATATCTAGTAACCTAGCGTTGCATATAAGTGTAGTAATACCACGCCTTATAAACGTAAGCTTATCCTTTATCTTACTTAAAGAACATTTAAGCTTACTTAACCGGTAATCTATAGCCCAAACATCTTTTACTACCTTAGCCACCCGTTTATAAACTATATTAACACGCGCGGAAACAGCAATTACTAAATATACCCTAATATTTTCTATACTAGTAGGAGTGGTAGTAGTACTAAAAGCAGCACTAGACGTTCTAGGAATTAGTAAAAGAGTAAAAGGGGCAACAATAGAGTAGGTACCTCTACGGCTACGCATATTACTATAAGTAGGAGTTTTGGGGGGAGGAAAGGTCTCTAAAGGGGGGATAGTGTAGGTATAAAGCTATACGGATATTATACCTTCTTGGTAGGCGTTCCAGCTAAATTACTAGCAGAAGCTAATTATATACGTTTTTTACGCTAAGGTGTAACCAGCTCTAATCTTAGTAAATTATCCTATTACGTATTAGCTAACAGGATAGTAGTATACTATTAGCATATACCTTTTCGCACGACCTACTACTTAAGCAATATCTTAAGCATATGCCTCTAAAGTAAGGCCTAGAGTTTTGCTTATAAACGCGATATTTATAGTCTTGCTTAAGGCATAGAGCGTATAGTAGATCGCGCAGCATACCAAAGTTACCCTTAATATTCTAGACGTGGGTATATATCTACTAATAAGCTTCTTTTATATTTTCCTAAGTACTAGCTTTTAGGGTATACTATTTATTTACTAACGGCACTTAAATAGAAAGGCGCTTGTTTGTGTTAATATCTAATATTATAGCTTAAGCTACCTGCGTACTATAGAGCTTATAAGGGCTATAGAGACTATAAGAGGATAGAGAAAAGCCTTTAGGAGAGTCGGCGTTATTAAGATTGCTCTTTTTATTATTATCTAAAATCTCTAATATTTCTATTAGGTTGCTATAAGAGGTAAATTAATAGACAAGATATTAAAATAGTATAATTAAAATATACGATTTAAAGGCTATCTTATACTAAATATTTTACGCAGCAATTCTATTAGCCTACCTCTTAAGAGAAGTAAAAGCACGACGTGGATTAAACTTTTTAAAAGTAGTAGGCGGAGAAATAAGCGGCTTAAAGGCGGGCGGCAAAGAGGCAGGCGGCAAAGAGGTAGGTGGCAAAGAGGTAGGTAGCAGAGAAGTAGACGGCAAAGAGGTAGGCGGATTTCCAGCGGATTTTATAATAGCATTATTACAGTGCTCTGCTATATCCAATAAAGAGTACTTTAGTATATATTTCCTAAAATTATATTAACTGCAGGCATAATTTAGTATTGGAAAGCTTACTCTCTAGGCAAAGATTTTAAAGGATTAGTAAAAAAAAGAGCGTCCTTAAAAGCGTCCTTAATTATTTTATCGTTAATATTACGTATATTAAGTTCCTTAACTAAATAGCTGTTAGATGTATTTAGAGATATAAATAAAGGCATTATAGATAGTGGTATGCTAATAGATAGTAGATAAAACAATAACGGTAAGGTTTGCGGTGCGGTACTATAAGGTAAAAGGTTAGTAGAAGAAGAGGTGCGGAGGTTAATTAAAGGTAAATATCCACGCTGCCAATTTTATTAGGACAACGGTAGATTGACACCCCCTAATTGATATGTGGACACTCCCTAATTGATACACAGATACCCCCCACTGATTGAGTTTAGTTTCTTCCTAATTAAGTTAGAATATCACGTAGATTTAAGTTGTTTGCATCTGCATCAGTGCGCAACTATCGCGTTACCTTAGCAAGCTCAGACCATAGAATCAATTAGCGGACATACGTATATCCGCAAGCGGATATCGCTAACCTTTTTTGTTAAAAAGTTGATTCTATAGTCTAAGAGACTTTTCCAACGTTTCTTAAGCGATCCGACTTTGTTTGTATATAGAGCAGTTACCTTTTTTAACAAAATTAATCTACACCCCCACAGCAGCTATCATCTTAGAAATACTGTTAAATTAATCCGCAGAAGCAGCTCTATAATCGATTAATATATCTACCCTATTAGCCCCCGCAATATTAAGCAGAAAGCGCTGCTAAACGGGTAATATATTAATAATTAAATTACCTACTCCCACTATAAATACAATATTAGTTAACCAGTAGACATCTATCTAAATACTAACTAGAGCATCCACTAAGCGGATATTAAAGGAAGAGAAGGTTAGTGTTATTCTAGAATATTTACAGGAGTGGTAATGGTCCTTTAGTGATCTTTCTTTGGCGTGGCTATAGCTTAGTATTAATAAAAGATAAGGCGTAAGAAATGATGAGGCGTAAAAAAAGAAGGAAAAGAAGAAAAAGGTAAAGGGGCTTATTGCTACCCTTCTAGGGGATAAAGAAATCTGTAATACGATTATAGAGATTACGGATATCCATTTGGAGCTAATTAATATAGTTGTAAATATCCTTTGTAAAGAGCTTTGTGATCTTTAGCAGAAGACGGTTATCTTTAGCCTATAAAAGTTAGATCTAGAGTTTAAAGACGTTTAACTCTTATAGGGCTATAATGCAATTAGCTAATTTTCCCCTCTACTCTACCAACTAATAGAAGGATTATTGGCACAATTAAGAACTAATAAATCGCGAAATTTGCACCTAGGGTGGGTTATTCTTCTTACGTCTATTCTTTTATTAGGCCGCGCTTAAAGCTCCACCAACTATTTTGCTTAGCTTCTTGGTCTTTATCTTTAAGGTATAGGTATAAAGTGTTAGGTTCTATTACTGCTTTATAGACTAGGGCTTATTAACGGATATATAACGCTTAACTGCTAAAAGATGGAATTAGCTGAACGCTCTAAGGAAGGTTATAATACTAGTAGCGAATATACTGGCACTAATGTTATTAAAGACTTACCTCTAATTAATATCTGCTCTTAATAATATTTATATTATATATAATAATTTTGACTACCTTAAGCAAATGTGACATCAGTTAATTAGAGATACTGGTATTTTCCATTCCTATACTACTAGAAAGCTTATCCGCGGATCTTATATTCCCCCTAGTGGCCTTCTTTAAAGTATGCTATATAACTAAGTGCAGCTTTAAATTAAGGATATTACTAAGGCGCCAGGTAATATATATAATAGCATTTAAAATTAGATATCTATTTTTGTAATTGTAGATACTCTCTAAAGCACGTATCTGGTTGCTATAAATAGTATTTTTAAATCTAATACTAAGCTTAAATATCCGCGTATGCCTAAGATTGATATTCTGCTATTTATAAAAATAACCTATATAAACCTGGGCCCTATTATAGAGAGCGAGGCTTCTATAAATGGTAACTACTGTATACTTAAGATGATCTTCCTAGAGTAACTATAACTTAATTATAATAACGATTTCTAGGACTGATTATATCTGGCATATAGTAACTAGAAAACCGTAAAGCTTATCTATACCTATAAGTGGGAGCGGGCGGAGGCTGCGCTTTTATATAATAGCTACTATTAGGTACTACCTATTCTAGGTCTTTGGCACCTCCGGTTAAACTTCCTATATATAATTATAAGGACTTTCTTTGGTGGTGAGCAATATGCGCAGTAGTACTCTATGCTCTATACTTATATAAATTACCTTAGGTAACAAAATATTCCTATAGAGCGCCCTCCCTTCTACCATCTTAAAGAGCAAGTACTGCATAGTTTTAATGCGTGTATTGTTGCGCTCTTTTTAACATATATCTGTAATAGGCTTAATATCCATAAAGAAGGCGCGGTTAAAAGATATATTGGATCCTTAACGCCCGAGCAGTTTCTATAGCATATTAAGGATATCCGCGCAGCAGGTTTTAGCTCTAAAGTCGGCCACAAGGCTAATAAATTGGTTCCTCCGTAGACCTCTGCCTATGGAGGTTCTTGGATTATAAATTAATTACTTGCAGAACCCAGTTCCGCTACTATAAGCTAGCCCGCTTAGATTATTAACGTGGAGTTCTTTAATTATATTTGGTATCTATAGGTGGTTAAAATATATAAAGTGTTGAAATACGCTATTAAGTATGTGGATATTAGCCTTCTAAAGCGTGCAATTGCCCGCCTTTGCCTTTACTTTGCTAGATTGAGGAGTAATAACTATATATCTAAAATGATATACTTCTAGAGGTTAATTATAATGGAGGCGTGTGATCTAGTACTTTAGTGGGCTATACTTATAAATGGGTTAATTAATAATCGCGGAGAGCTAAATAGCTTTTTTAAAGCTGATTAACTTAATAAACTACTAAATCTTTAGCTAAAGGAGCTACTTTAATTATATGGAAACTTAACCTTTAGAATAGACTCTTTATTTAGGTGGAGTGTTCTTACTATAAGCTATACTGGACCTCTTTGTGCTAAGTTTAAGGGCGCATTTAGTGAGCGGACGATATCTAATTATATAATTAAGTCTCCTGCGGTTAATATCTAGTCCCTTATAGATATGATTGTTAAGGGCTTAATTGTATGTTAGTGTATATGGGATGTTGGGTTTAAGGCACCTGCTATTCTTTAACTTGGATTAGAGCGGCTCTTATAGGGTAGCATTGCTAATTTTAATATGCGGATGTCTTATATTAGTGGTTTACTATATAACCCCCCTAAGGACGGATTTAATAAGGCTATAGATAATATACTGGAGGACTTTTAAATGCTTGGGCTTATAGTACGTTTTTGTCTTAATATATTAAGCAAATTCTTTTTATTAATATTAATTCTAGCTAGTATATGATCTTCTTAGTGCGTAGTATATAATATAGCAGTTAGCTGTTTTATGGTGCAGATATATAAATATCTTCATTTTAGCTTATATGGATATCTTTACCTTAGCTTATGCGGATATTATAATATTAATTAAGTATATCTATTAAATTTAAGGCGGAGACTTGGTTCCTATATATAAGGTAGCAAAAAGGTAAGAGCTACTATTTTATTATTATAAACCCGCAATAATAGCTAATCTATAATAATAGCTAACCCGTAGTAATAGCTAACTTGTATTTACTTATTCGATATCCGGTAGCCCAGCATTGCGTATAAATACAGTAATACCATGCCTTAGGAACGCAAGCTTATCCTTTATCTTACTTAGAGAATCTCTAAACTTATTTAACCGGTGGTCTATAGCTTAGATGTGAACCTTCAAACCGGAAAAGTAACAGTCCGACCTCCAAGCGGGCTTAGACCGCCCGGGCCACGCGCGCTTAGGCCAAATCTCAACGTTGCCACTAAAGATAAGCCCCTTTCTCGGAAAAGTTAGCAAAATTCTATATACGGCTTAGTTAATGCCTAGAAATACCTAGTACGCCTTAATATAAGATAGGGCGCGGAGTTACATATACTCTAAAAGTATAAGATAATATGTCGCATTTTATGGATTTTCTAAGAAAAAAATTACCGTTTGGTCCTTTTTCTAGTACTTAATGGACTGTTATAATAGAACCTAGCGCTAGGTTTCCAAAGGCATGTAATTACTAGTAAAATTGGCTTAAAGCTTCTTTAAGACCAAAAAGTAACCGTCTAGTAACCGTCCGGTAACAGTCCAGTAGTAAAGGTAACTATTTTTAAGGGGTGCTACCGGGAATCCGGCCTTATATACTAAAATTTCTAAAAGCGGGCATGCGCCGTAGGCACGAATTTTTTTAACATAGTAGATACTAAATCTTATTATAAATTCTAAATGCGCATTTATAATTTATTGGAAAAAACAAGAAGTAAAACCGCAAAAAGGGTTTATTGTTTTATTGCGCTAATTAAGATCATTATTATCCCAAGGCCAAGATTCCCCTTTAAGTTCTCAGTATTTCCAAGTAATTTGGTAATTACTCTTATATACCTCCACCTTTGAACCTTTTTAATATATGAAAACTTCGTTAAAATCTAGCAATTTTCCTTAATATTTAGCTCTTGCCCTTATAGCATCCTCGGTATTAATTGTTTGACGTTTTAACCAAGCTTTTAATACTATTTCCATCCATTTTATACGCCTACTCTGCTTAGAGCTCTTATTAACCGTAAAAAAGTCCTCCTAAAAAGCAGTTTCACTAGAATACATGCTATATATTAACATAATAGTCTATAAAATAAAGTATAATTAGTAAATATAAGTAGGGCTTTTAATATAAATTAGATATATTAATACTTTTTGCTTTAAATAGCCCTTTTTTAAGGTTTCCTAAGACTCTTTTGCCACGCTACGGTATAATTGAGCCTAATATTTTAATGGAATTGGAACACCTTTCACTTTTATAAGTAAAGAGTAGTACCAATTATGAAATAATTAAGAAATATTATTAGTATAACTGATAATTCTGTGTGGCCATATAATATCCTTGTTTGAGAACTTTAGTAGTGTTCCGTTTATAGTAATTTCCCTAGATGGGCGGTGGTTTTCTTGGAGTGGCAGCGAAGATTCTAGGGCATTTAACTAGAAAATCGAGGTTAATACTTAAGGTTGGTTAAGGTATTGAACATTGGACTAAGATGGATTTCGTATAAGTTCTAAGAAAGTCTTTTAAAGACCTTGCTGTACTAAAGTAAAATCTCCAGCAGTTTTAATATTTAAGTTAAAATTAAATGAATTCTGCCTTTGAATAGTAACCTCTGCTTAGAGAGGCAAAGCGCAATCTTTTTTTTAATACAGCCGAGATATATTAGAGGAATTCTCGGAGACTAAAAGAGTATAAGAGTGGGTCTTAGAGGGACTAAAAAGTAAAGGTATTTTTTAGTATTTTTAAAGATCATTTACACGGTGTAGGTGAATTCTTAGAGGATTAATATCCTTTATATTAGATTCTTTAAGAAACCGCACCATTTCTCCTTTATCTTGCCTAAAGAAATTAATTATATTTTTCTATTAAGGATATACTCTCTTTATGGTTATACTAATATTTTTTTATAAATTATAATCTCTTTATATGTTCTTCTTCTAGATTAAATAAATTCCTTAGCAAACCTAAGAAGCTGTTTATTTTAAACGGTAACTATAGTATCTTAAGCTTTATTTCTTGTTAAACCTGAGGTTTCTCCTATACCCTAATTAAGCTGCTGCTTTTTTCTTTTTAATGGAGCCATATTAAGAAAAACAATTACAATAATAGAACTTTTAGAGATTTCATTAAAAATATCTCAAAATTTTAGATATTTAATTTTAGATTTATGTAGCGAAAATGGCTACATTAGTGGTTTTTTCTATAAACGCTAATTATTTTTTAGATTTCTTTAATAAAGGACTTACCCCACACCTTATTTTTACTAAAAACCTTCTAATTATTTTCCACACACTATAAGCCTTAGAAAAATTAAGAAATACTTCCTTTCTTCTTAGAAAATGTCTTATCTCTCTAAAATTAACTCTTTTCTTTTATTATTAGATACTAAAACTCCCTTAAATTCTATATAGAAAGCTATAGAAGATGCTGAAATTAACAAGGAACTTAATAAGTAACAAGAGATTTTAGTAGTAGAATCTAATAATTCTGTTGGAATTAACGAGTTGTTTGAAACTGTATATAAGGCTGTAGAGGGTGCATTAGCACCTACAACTTTATTAGGTTATATAGGGTATATTTCCTATATATTTCAAGAATTTAGTTAAAAATACTTCTATCTAATAAGATTATTCTAGGCAAATTAAAAAGTATATTAAATTTGTAAAAAAGGAAGCCCTAGAGCTTGAAAAGTTCGTTAAAAAGCTAAATAAAGATATTCCACCATTAATATGCCTGTGGATTTAATCTATCTATAAAAAGGCCGAACCTAGCTTATCTTCTTAGTTGCTATAAGAAAGTAAGAATAGAACCTAGTCACATACGCAAAAAATGTGTATAGCAGTCTCCTATTTCTACGCTCACGAGGTTTATCTTGGAAGTGATTAATTTTCCAAGAAAAGCAATAGAGAATGGACAGGAAACCCAACACTTTCAGATATTATAGCAAGATATATAAGAAGTCTATATAGACGAAAGGTATATTTTCTTTCTCGGTAATACTAATAATTATTTACTATTTACTATAACTAACGCTATTTTATAGACTTATACAGGAGAAACACAAGAAAGCGTAAAAGCAATTACTGCGTTAAAGCTTTGAGAGCTTTACGAATATAATGCAAATCTTGAATATACTTCTTAGTTATCCCGTCTTCCTATAGGTCAAGGAGGACGGATTTAGGGAGGTGTTTATTAGCGTATTATAATGAGCCTTATATATACGATAGCTTTTGCCTGTTTTTTTAGATTTGATGAGGTTCTGCGTATTAAAGTTCGGCATATTTGAATCCATAACCTCGTCACTAGAAAGGTTGAACTTATACTTAATTTTCGGAAAACATATTAAACAGGAGGTAAGATCTTAAAAATTTAAAACATAACTACCTAATTTTAACGGCTTTATAGAAATCTAACCCTTTTTTCTTTACTTTAACCGAGAAGAGCCCTGGCTTGATGTACCCACTCTTCTACTTAAATGGCTAGATATCTTAAAAGTTATGTTAAGTTACTTATTTAGACCATTTAATGCATTTAACCAGCCAATGGTCAGTAAAAATATTAAATTAGTAAGTTTTTTATTATTTTATAGAGAGTTTATTATTTTAATATTTTATTTAGGCCTCTGGAGTTTTTTTTTAGAATTTTTGACAGAATCTTGTTGATATTGGGGAAGATCCGCTTGTTTATGGGGGCCACTCCTTTTAAAGGGGTGGCGTTCAGTATTTTTCTAGTAAAAAACGCTGGGGAATTCGGAAATTATGTAGTTGGGGAGGCTAGAGCTTGGAGTTTGATTCTTTAACAATTATACGGTATCTTCTCGGTAGAAACGATGATCCAGTTAAATCTTACAAGGATTATATGAATCCTAAGGCTTAAAAAGGTACCTTATGTCCTTATTGTGGAAGATCTTGTGATTGTGCTTAATATATAGTTTTATTAGGATATCTTTATTTAATATGTATTATAGTAGATATTAT
>Ga0307507_10008726_pt1 | contig 13858 bp, 6 predicted proteins | sample 7_EM_MG_FD_207223 | JGI IMG/M metagenome (GOLD analysis project Ga0307507, IMG submission 207223) | Populus trichocarpa ectomycorrhiza microbial communities from riparian zone in the Pacific Northwest, United States - 7_EM | ecosystem: Host-associated > Plants > Roots > Unclassified | place...
ACTACCTAGATGGATCTTATCTAGTGTAAAAAGACACGATCCACAAACCAGATTTGGCTCTATAGTTTTTACTATAGAGAATGAAGAGAAAAGACAAGAAATCCTTAAGCAAAAAGAGATCTCAATTACAGGTACAGCTACTAAGGTAGTAAAATACCTCAAAGTCTCCCCTACTACGCAGTGCACCAGCTGCCAAAAATTTGGCCATATAGGAGATAGATGCTCTACTAGAGCCTATAGATTCTATGCGGCTGCACATTTATCTAAAGACCACTGCTGTCCTACCTGTATAACAATGGGCAAGCCCTACAAGCATACAACCCCTCTTTGCATTAATTGTAAAGAAAACCACTTTGCTAATAGTAAAGACTGCGAGACTCTTAAAGCAGCTAAACTAGTACATGAATAAACAAAATATAGGAGTCTAGAAGGAGGTAACTCCTACTAGGCTCTTAGTAAAAGATATTAAAGAGCAAAAGAATAGAAATAAATTGTAAAAGGACAAGGATAGGCGTTAGGATTTCTTATGGTTTTCTCTACCGTTTTCTTATTACCTAATAGTTGTAGTAACTTAGTATTTTACTAAGGAGCTGTAAACCTCAAGGGGTTTATAAACTACTAGGATATAGCTAGTAGGTAAGCAAATAGTAAGAAACAGTACTAGACAGTATAAGACGGTATACCAGGTAGCAGAATATAGCAGAATATGGCAGAATTTGGCAGGTAACGTGCTCTAGCACCGTTACAATATATATATAGCTTACTTTTAGCGTAACTACATAAAGTACTATTACGCTTTTCCTATTAAGAACTACAAGTAAGAGATACTACTCCCACTCTTTAAATCAATAATAGCATTTGCGAAGAAATTTAATGCTTAAGGTATCTATATTTGGTATATAGATAAGGAGTAAGGTATAGGTACTAGGGTAAAGAATCTTATTTAACTTAACAGAGGTATTATAGAGCAATTAATACTATATACTCTAGCTTAAAATAGACCTATAGAGAGGTTAGGGAGAGCTATTTCTAAATAAGTAAAGACTGCTATTATTAAAGTAAAGTTACCCATAGATCTATAGCCTAAGTTTATACTTCTAGCAGTGTTTCTACTTAATTAAACTCCTATTAAGTCTATTAACTAAAAGACCCTATTTAGGATGCTTTATAGATGGAGGCTATGGCTAGTAGGACTTTATATGGCCAGATCTTTAACCTATATACTTATTAAACACAGCATTCCTAGGAAGGCAAAGTTTAAGCTATAAGCCTAAATAGGTTATCTTGTTGGTATAGAAGCATTAAATATCTATTAGGTATAGATACCCACTACTAACCGCATTATCCGATCTTGTAATATATAAATTAATAAATTAAAGAGATATTAATCTCCTAAAATACTAACACCTTATTATCTTATAGGCTTAGAAGGATTGTTTTTAACAAATCTAGAACCTACTAAATACTTTTTAAGATAGCAGCAGGGACTAGATAAAGAACTTTAATAAAGAACTAAATATAGAACTACCGCATTTAGCAAATATTAACATTACTCCTATGTTAAAAAGTATTTAGATCTTAATAAAAGAACTCTATTAGCTACCTGCCCTAAAGCTAACTCTAGAACTGTCTAAACTATCAGCGTCTTTGGCGCCTTAGCAATTACCATCTACTATAGCATCTACGCCATAGATATTATCTACCACTTAGTTATCTTCTAAGGTTGCTAAAATACCATTTATAGATCCTATACCTTATTCTAAACCTTAGATAACAGTAGGCTTATTATTAGGGGGTAAGAGACATTCTAGCCGTAAAAAGCGGCCTATAGTAAAGAAGAAAGATATACTAAATTAGGATCTATAATAACGAGCCTTTACGGTTTAAATTAATAACGGTAATAATATTATCAATCCAGATACAACACTATTGGCTTACGCTTTCTATACTACTGCTATAAAGACATATAGATATTAAGACGACTTTTTACTACCACTAGGGTTATAGAAAGAGATGCTTAATTATAAGTACGCTATAGAGTTTAAAGTAGCTGCTTATACCAAGATAAAGGCCTTAACTGGAAAGCAGACCTAGGATAAGGTATAACTAATTAAAAAGGTCTATTAACTTCCTACTATATAGGTCTTTACATACAAGGAAGATTTAGATAGCTTTATTATAAGATTTAAGGCTTATCTAGTTATCTATAGAGACCTTTAGGCAGTCTTATAAAAGGAGGTTAAAGCTATAATAGTAGCCTATTAAACCTTCCATCTACTTTACGCTCTTATTGCTAGCTTTAACCTTAATATTATACAGATTAACGCTGTTAACGCCTTTATTAATACCTTGGTTGACAATAAGGTCTACCTTATTCCCCTTAAGGGTGTAGACCTACCGCCTAGATTCTCCCTCTGTCTAAGAAAGGCAATATATAGACTACAGAAATCTCCTAAATTGTGGTTTTTAGAAATATCTGCTGCTTTGCAAAGCATAGGTTTAAAAGCTATACCAAATAAGCTATGTCTCTATATACACCCTACTAACCCTATTTTTATATTCTTCTATATTAACAATATCCTAATTATAGAATACCTAAGCTGTTATTAGCAGATGGAGGACATTCTAAAGTAGTTATAAGATTGATTTAAGATACGCCAGATACCTTAATTTACATTATTCCTAAATACTCGTATTATACAAGATTAATAAAAGGGAAAGCTCTAGCTCTGTCTAGATCTATATCTTAAGAAGCTCGTCTTAATATACTATTTAGAATATTTTAAGCCATTAGCTACACTACTATTGGGCTAGGAATTAATATTATATAAGGGAGAAGCTACGCCAAATTAGATAAAAAGATATTAACGCCGTATAGGTTCTGTAATGTATCCGGCATCTACTATATAACTAGAAGTTGCCTTTTCTATTAGTAGGCTAGCTAAGTTCTTACAAAATCCATTACCAGCTTATCTTGCGGAGATTAACAGATTACTTACCTATCTCTATAATACTAGATACCTCGCTCTTAAGTTCTCTACTATTACTCTATATAAGATAAACCAGGTTCTAAAAGCTGCTTCTAATACTAGCTTTACTAATAATACTCTAACATAATAGAGCTTATAGGGTTTCTTAATAAGCCTATTTAATAAGCCTATAGTATAATAGGCAACTAGATAAAAGGCAGTTACTAAGTCTACTATAGAGGTAGAACTCCTAGCTCTCTCGCGCGTTAGTGGAGAGGTATAGTATATAGTTTGGATCTTTAAAGCTATTAGATTTAATCTAGAATAGGACGTTATTATTAATTGCGATAATTAGTAGTTAGTATAGATTGTGATAAAAGAGACTCTTATAGTATCTACAAAACTCTAATATATAGATATCTATTAATTCTGGCTTTGCCAAGAGGTCCAAAACGGAAGCTTTGTTGTATAATAGGTATTAACAAGCGAAATACGAAGGCCGACGGTTTTAAAAACCGGCCATTTACTAAAACGTGAGGAACGCCAAAATCTCTACCTTTTGGAATTTATATGCAAATTCAACCCAACACCTAAAACTCTTAATTAAAGAATTATACGATAGAGAAGAAGCAGATTAGTTATTTTATAGAATTTTATGATAGTTAAATTCAAGGCGTAATTGCTATATATTTGTTATCGTGGGCCTCGAATGCGCAAAATACTCGCTTAAAAAATTGGCCGGTTTTCAAAACCGCCGGCCTTCGTAGCTGCAAATAGACTAACTAAAGCTCTCTTAAAGTAATATCATTAAAAATTCGTTGAAGTATTGGGGCTCCGCGATATTAGACATCTAGTTAATTAATAGTCGGTAAAGCTTACCACTAGCTCGTCTATCCCGACTGCCTAATCCGGTAATCTAGCTCTGACGCTCTCCGCCAGATCTAAGGGGGTGTGTTGGCCGCTAAGGTAGCTTTACTACAGAGGTGCGACGGGTGCTGTTTAACGTTAGTTTTAACCTGTATTATCACTTCCTAGGGACCCCTATAGGGGGTCAATTCTCTTATATATATTAGGGCTCTTAGAGCCACCTTGAATAAAATAGATCACTTATTCAATTCTGTGTCTCTACCTATTAGCTAGCTTATATCATTTGTCGTAATACCTATCTAGCTAAAACTTCTTTACCTCCTTCCGTCTATATATTTAGCACCAGCACCATTAAATTATAGGTAGTGGGGTTTTAGCAGTGACGTAGGTGGCTTTTTAATTTATTTTAATATTTCTATAGCTAGGCCTAATACTAGGTTAATATTGCCTGTGTTTTAGTAAGCCCTAATAAAGAAGACGCTTAGTATCTTACTTATTTAGGCCTATCTACTAACTATATATAATAATAAGATTCTATGCCAATTGTATACGGAAACGGTAGTAGTTTTAAAGGAAGGGCCTACTTAACATTTAGAAGATCTTCTTACTAATAATATAGGCGTTAATTATAGCCGTATTTAGCGCCTAGAAGAATAAGGGTAGCTAGGTGTGTATAGTGGTAATCTAAGTGGTAATCTGGGTGGTATAGTAGCTTTAAAGCTGATTATAAATATTAACGCCGCCTATCTAGTTATTGTAGTTAATAGAGACCCTAGGAAGCATTAACTTCTTAACTAGATTATTACCCTAAATATTAGCTACTAGCTTCTTAAGGAAGGAATTATATACCCGTGGATAATGCTAATTAACTTCGTTAACGTCTTTATCACTATATAAGTAAGCTATTGTTAAAAACCGTACTAAATTCTTATCCTGCTATATAATTAAAAGCACTAGATTAATTACACTAATAACTATTCCTATAATAAAATTAAACAGTAGCCTTTCCTTTATTTTATTAACCCTTTTATATACCTCTAGATAGTCCTTTAAATTTAATTAAGCCATCTTAGCTATAGCAATTCTAAGTTATTAAAGCACCTAGAGTAATAGAATATTTATAAAGCAGTTATCTAAAAATAGGTAAAATTAATAAGCCTAAAGAGGGAGCTATTGGGTAAAGTAGAGGACGTACTTAAAGGTATTTAAGAGAATAATATCTTAATAATCTATTTAAGAAGGAAGCCTAAAAAAGTAGCCAGGTAAGGTAAATATAAAGCTATAGTAATATCCATATTAATAAAGACTTATTATCTTAAAGCCCTTAGGTATTAGCTTACTAGGCAATTTAACTATAGCTATAGATTATCTAGTAAACCTTACTATTATCTTATTAAAGCTAACTATAGATCTAGATATAATGTACTTTCTAAACACCTTGCCTAAAGGGGTTGTTAACGGCTTAATTTTCTTAAAGATATAACATTTAACGCCCTCTGGTGGAGGTAATAAGATATAAAAGAAGCGCTTAAGTTGCTCCCATCTTTTCTGACCTATAAATAAGCTAATTAAGTGTTTAGGATATTTAGGATCTATAGCCTAAAGATCTCGTACCTAAGTACCTTTAAAGACGTTTATATAGATAATAAGTCTTACCTAAATTATTAATTTGCCAGTAGAGGTCTCCTTCTATACCTCTAATTATTTACCTATATATTATCCTAATTAGTAATATCCGCCAGTATTTTAAAATGCTGTATATAGGTTTATGTTAACAGCAAGCCTCTTAAATATACTAATATTAAAAAATAGTAGAAATACTTAAATTAGCAGGTCCTATCTAGATCTATATCTACTAGATATTATACTAATCTAATTTACTAGTATATAGTAAGCAAAGCGCTTATCCTTAACTTAGTTAGGAAGATTATTAGATTTATTACCCACGTTAAAGCCACTAATAGGCTTACTAACACGCTAAGTGGCGAATATTAACTTATCTAGAAGGTTAATAACTTTAAGATCTAGCTTAGGAGTAGCGGCCATAGGCTCCTATAAAGTAGGAATGGTAGGAAGGCCCATTCTTATAACTTCTTTAGCTAGTAGCTCTGGTAGTTTAGTTTTATCTACCTTATCTACCTTATCCTCAGCCGTCTTACCATGGGCCTTAAAAACGGCCCCTAATTCGTCCTTAATATCCTTAATATCCTTAATTAGCACTACTACCTACTGCGTAGCTACTAAAGCTACCAAAGCCTCTAGAGGCTGCGCAACTACTGCTAATAAGCTATTATGTGTATACTATGTTACTTAAAAGGATTATAAATAGAACTCCTAGGCTAGAGATGCTTTTGGAGGCTTTAGAGGCCTTAAAGGCTTTAGAGCCAAAGACGTATAATGTTTTTTTAGGTAGTATAAGGATAATATTTTGCTAGCAATTTAAGGATTAAATAGGCGGCGACGATATTAAAGCTTTTTAATTAACTACACCAAATATTGTATAGGCTTCCTAGCCACGTCGCTGCTATTTACTATAATATTTAAGCGTTAAAGATGTTAATAAGGCGCTAGCACCCCTGCCGCTAAGTAATTATACTAACTTAAGGCCTTAATACTAAGCTATATACGGTATAGAGCCTTAGATAGGCTTATGCGGCTTATATATATAAAAAGTGCAAGAAACGATTGCTATATAATAGGATAGCGGCTTTACCGGCTACTGTGTTTCTTAGTATAGTAGTAAGGGTATTAGGTAATTCTAGGTAATTTCTTTAGGGGTTCTAGTCTATATATATCTGGTTCTTAGGGTTCCTTTTATATTCCTTATATTCTTAGGGTTCTGTCCTATCCTTATAGTCCTAGTAATGTCCTTAGGGTCCTATTCTTTATCTTATAGATATATTTAAGTTCTTTCTTAGAAAGAAAGAGTAGTATAAGCTTTAAATAATGTTAGCAACTTAGTTAATTAAGGCATAAGTATAGCAAGAAGGACGCATATAAGCCTGTATAATTGGATTGTCTATAAATAAGGATCTAAAGTTAGAGAAAGGAAAGGAGAAGAAGAGTAGCGCTGGTTAAAGTAAGGTTCTTTTATGCGGTCCTCTAGTCACGTAACCGCAAGTTCTACCAAGTTCTACTAGCTAAGTTCTGCTGTTTTCTGCCAGAGCCGTAATATTTATCTTTTTATAGAGTCCGCCTAAATATCTTTTACTACTAAGATCCCTAGTTTGGCCTCCGCTCCTTAGTTCTATAATTACTTAATCCTTAACTTATAGGTTTTTATAATTTCTTATTCCACTTCTTAGATTCTTTAGTACTGCTTAAGTTTATTAGCTTTAGTCCGCTATACTATAGTTTCTAATTCTAATTCTATTGCTGTATATTCTGCGCCTTATATAACTATAGAACTCTATTTTAACCCTTTTTAGCCTACCCTCTCTAATAGATTCTATTATTAATCTTAATTGCTTAATTTATTAGTTCTCTTAATATATCCGCATCTTCTATTAGGATAGTTATATTTTGGACTTTTGCTTTAAGTCCTTGTTTATACTATACTATACGCGCCTTATTATTCTATTTAACTTAGGTTGCAAGTATTTAAAACTATATTATATACTTAATTACTAAGGTGCGTTAAACTAGGTTCTAAAGCTTCCGTTCTACTATAGTTGTCGCCTTAAGGTCTTTAAATATTTATATAAGTTAATTTGCAAACCTTTCCTAGCTTAAGAATATATATTTAACCTCTAGGTTAGTAGTTACCTACCTATATTCCTATATCTTAATAAGGTAAGATTTAAACTACTTAAGTGCTCTTTCTATTAAGAATAATCCCGCCTAAACTATCTGTTCTATTAATATAGTAAGCTTTATACCTTCTTATATTACCTTAAAGCGTATTTATATAAGGAATACTTTAAGTTTTAACTTTTTCCCTAAGAATTAATTAACTAATAGCAGCTTAACCTTTATTACTCTAATTCCATTAATACGTTTTTTAAGTATTTAATTATTATCTGTTAATTAATTAACCATTTCTTGTAGTTAACCTACCATAACTAGCTATGAATTAGTATCTCTTATACTAGTATCCCCTCCTAATTCTAAGGTAGTTGCTATTATTAATGGTGTTATAACTAGTGCTTTTAGTAGTATATTATTTAACTTTATTAATACTGTAACCTTAGTAGTAAATATATAATAAAGCCTTATGGGAAATACTACGGTAGACTTATTAATAGGCTAGGTATATAAGTAAATAAGAAGTTAATAACATAAATAACTAGTGGAGTAGTTGCCTAATATATTAACTTTAATTATATTCTGAGATTTACTATAAAGAGAAGAACTATCTAGGTAGGGACTGTGGTCCTTTAAATACATAATACTGCGCCTAAGAAATACTAAGTATGTAAGGTACGTAAAGTACGCTCCCTCGCTACTCCCACAGATCCCACGTACTGAACTGGTAACGTGACCTGTTATGTGACTCTGTTACCCCTCGTCCCATAGTTCGACTGGTTCTAGCGCCTCCCGCGCCGATACCACTACATAGCTCATTCATGTCCTCTCTGAGTAGTCGTACTACTGCCGACATAAGGTCCGTAACAATATAAGAAGAAGAAGAAGAATCTACTATTTTATATAGCTATATAGATAAAGTATGGGTATACTATAGGTAGTATTATAAACAATAGGTAGGAAATAGAAAGAGGACGTGTAGGAGAGGGAAGAGAGGGGGGAAGAGGGGTAGGGCGGTAGCTTCCACACACCTGTTCACGGATCCTACTTTATCACGTGCTTTGATTTTGTATGGAGGCTTGGCTCAATATTCAATATAGGTTTGCGGTTCAATATCAATATCAATACGGCCTCATATTGATATTGAATATGGATAAAAGGCCTGAACATAGCCGCAGATTTACACGGCATAGTCCTGGCTACATCGCCTGTCCCGAATTCTAACACTCCCTTATCTACCTCCCATCATTCAACAGGAGTACAGCTCTAACTTCATTGCCACTCTTCGCTCCGATGGTGGAGACTCGGCTTATGTGCCCACAACAAGCATCTATAGCGGAACCGGGGACGAAATCGTAGAACCTTAGCAAGATATAGGACTTCAGCATACGCCAAGGACGCTCCGGGCGTAGGCGGATCAAACAACGAGCTTCAAACAATACGTAACGGCCAACCAGCAGGCGGCTTGTGACGATATCACGCTACTTGCATCTGCGGGTGAGGAGTATGTGGGATTGAGAAAGGAGAGCGCTATCCACGGCGAGTTTATCTTGAGGTATGGGGCAGTCTATCAGGCCATGCTCTCAGGACGTAATGATAGTGAACCCTCATCCGCACTAAAATTGCAGTGATTCAGCTGATCGACAACATGGCTAATTTAAGCTTTTAGATCAAGCTAACCCCGATTGCATAGTCTGTCCTCGCAGAGAAAGCACCCATAGATCAACTCTCCATCACCCAACTCGAGACGACGGCCCATACATTGCCGGGTCTCAATCACGCCGTTGTTCAGCCCAACCTGCATCCCGGCACAGAATTCCCTATCGGTGCAGTATTCGTGTCGAAAGGATGGATACACCCGCCGTTGATAGGAGGAGATATAGATTTTGGGATGGCATGATACATGACAAAACTGTCTAGGAACCAAGTGGATGGCGAAAAGGGCAAAAGGGTTACAGAGAAGCTCAGAGATCTAGAGGGTCCGTGGCGGCAACAGTCAGACCGTGAAGAGTGGCTCACAGATGGGGAGGGATGCTCCTCGGCGGGCAACGAGCGGGATGGCAGTCTAGGAATAATTGGTGCTGGAAACCACTTTGCAGAAATTCAAGTTGTTAAATCCTCGTCCATGACGAGCGTTGACGGACTTGGTCTCCACGATGATGTGGTATTATTGGTTCATTCCGGCTCAAGAGGTTATGGTGGATACATACTCAAAAAATACACTTCGGAGTCTCACGTGAGCCTGGGAGATTACATGAAGGAGCATGATAAAACTTGCCGGTGGGTAAAGTCCAACCGGGATCTAATTGCACTACGGTTCCTCTCTTGCCTCGAACCTGGGGAAGAAGCATGGGAAATAGGCCGCAATCCGCCCATTGAGGAAGACCTTGACCATGAAACCATCAGCCAAGTTAGGGCAACGATACAGGAACGTAAAGTCGTTGACATTTGGCATAACAACGTAGAGCGAATAAAGTGGCCTCCAGGACCGCCTCCATCTATAACGGCAGAATCAAGCCTAGAGGAAAAGATATTATCACTTTCGCTCGGCGTAAATCACGGAACGCCACGGAAAGATTATGCTTATGTTCGTCGTAAAGGTGCCGCGCTAACCTACAACCCCAGCACTGGTCTTCCCCTGTCAACACTTCCGCTTCCTGGTTCGCGTGGAACTCCCACGATCATCCTCCGGCCAGTCTTTTCCGAGGCCACATCTTGGGGTTTCAAGAATGCCCCCTCAATCGCCCATGGGGCCGGACGGAGCATGTCTCGGGTAAAGGCCCTCTCATCACTCAGCCAAAAATACAAAAACCCGGATGTGCTGCTCCAGCCTAACTCCGCTTCTCAATACCATGGAGGATCGAACGGAAAGGATGTTCATTGTGGAATGTGGGTGGTATGCGATGAGAAGCAGCTTGTGTGGGAAGAGGCACCGGAGGCCTACAAGGACGTCTATGCAGTGTGCGATGACCTTGTACGTGAAGGCGTGGCTGAGGTGACTGGTTGGTGTAATTAGAGCGAGGGTCAGCTACAAGGTTATGAACCACCTACGATGAGCTGCCGAATATTGCGGGGTGCATGTTCCCCTCGCTGCTTGGTGTTGGGAATTAATCGCATTCGCATGCAGATTGTAACTAGGGAAAGAGTCCTGTCTTGATACTATCCTGCGACGAACAGATTGACGCTGGGCACGCAAATAAACACTCATCCATAGGTGTTTTTAACACCACTCATAGCAGGTAAATTTGGACTAATTTTATTTACCTTTTCTCTGGGAATGGGTGCAATTGGTGTTGAGAATCGATCCTCTGGTGGCACTAGGAGGCCGGGTACCAGCCTCCTCAATATTGTATTATATAGCTACTAGCCCCCCCGAGATAGATGAATTAAGTCATGTATTACATTACAACCATTGGTATCCATGTCCTTCAATACGCTTTTGATATTGATGTGCGTCATTTAATGTGACCAGCTATGTCATTTCCCGCGCCGTCACGTTGCTCATTTCTTTCCCGAACACGTTTCTCTGCGATTTCCCGGCGCGTATGTTGTGGACGCTAAGGCGACCGAAGCTGGGATTCTGGATTGCTCAGCCCTGCTGGAAGCGCGACGTTTACAACACAGTAGCGCCATGCAAAGCTTGAATTCCGTTACGCGAACACATGGGGTTGCCATTGGAGAAGCCCCTGCATAAAACGGTTTCACAACGAGCACACAAATGTCAATGCTGAAGCTTAGCTGTGAGACACCATGTGAACAAACAGGAAGAGAACACTCTGGGGACAATCCCTTGAAACATTCCCATTACCCATCTTGCACTGTCCGGCCTCCTTAATCCGGCTCCACTATCGCCTTTGTCCAGGAATTTTACTATGGAATCATACACTCTCACCCGGCCTGCTGGATGATGGCGTGTAGATGAGGCCGTTGCACTTAGTCCGTACCGCCACTGTGCCACCAGTAAATGCCCTGCCTTCCATTTATTGCTCCTGCCTCCTCATGGGCGTGTATACTGTCTCTCTCACAAGACACTCTTTTACCTGACATATTTCCCAATTCCCGTCGGCTCTCATTTTTCTCATTTGCCGCCCACACCCGTGTCATTCCTGTCTCTGCTCTCGAAAAATCGATAGTCTTAGTGAGTCAAATTGAGCTACTCACATTGCTCAACTCGCCATTGCATCATCCAAATTCCGATTTACAAAGCTTCTCCTCTGCCCTTCCAACTCTCTTTCTACTTCACCCTACAGACCACTCGTTCAAGCCCACATCACCGGCATCCAGCCATAAATACTATCTCTCATTCGCCATGCGCTCTTCCACAGTCCTCTCTGTCCTGTCGACTCTCGCACTTGTTAGCGCACAAACAAGCAAGCTCGGCGATGCCCCGGTCGTGACAAACAATCCCATCAACGCCAGCTACTACGCGACGCTCCCTGATAAAGAAAGCGAATCTGTTCGCGGTACCGTCTATGCTGTCTCATCACCTACTGGCAAGGGCGTCGACTTCGACATTACCCTCAGCGGACTTCCTGCTGAAGGTGGTCCCTTTTGTACGTCAAATCCTATCCTCTCTTAACACATTCTACTCTTAAGCTGACAGTATTCTTCCCAGTATACCACATTCACGCTGCTCCAGTTCCCCCGGATGGCAATTGCACGGGTACGCTCGCCCACCTAGATCCGTATGTGCGCGGTGAAGACCCACCTTGCGACTCGACTCAAAAGCAAACGTGTCAAGTGGGCGATTTGAGCGGGAAATATGGCAAGATCAACGGCACTACATTCTCCGCCGCGTAAGTCCAAATCCTCTCGTTTAATCCTCAGCACCGCCCCAACCATTGAACCGACTAACCCAGCTTTCGTGAACAGCTACACAGACCTCTACGCCTCACTCATCATCGGTACCGGTGCCTACTTCGGCAATCGTAGTGTCGTCGTCCACTACGCCAATAAGACACGCATCACCTGCGCCAACTTCACCACCATAGCCACCGGTTATGAAACGCCCGTCCCTAACCCAGGCCCCTCTGGTGTCCCCGTGCCCCCCAGCAATGCCACTCTGGCAACGGCTTCAGGTATCGCAACCGGCCCTACCAGCAGCTGCGCTAGTGGCTCAGCAACAGCTACCCCACCCTCGCCATCCCTCCCGATAGCGACGACCAATGCGGCAGTCGCGGGAACGTGGGTCAGCTCTGGAGCTATGTTAGCCGGGTTGGTGGCAATGGTTTTGCAGTAACTTTTCAACCACGTAGGTCATGTTCCTTTAACATATTTGCATTGGGGCATTTGGCGTTTAGGCCTGCGGTCTGCTAACGTCCACGGACGCAGCTGGTATGCCTTGTTTTTCATTTTTCTTTGCTGTGCATCCGTGATAATGGCGGGGGAGTGGGCAGGGGAGAGAAAACTGCATAGATTTCTTATTCAGATTCGACTATTGTTTATTTTTCCCTTCTTCCTTTCAGCTCAGCAAATGTGGAAGTTGATGTAGAACTTTCGATTCTTTAACGGAAGACGAGAAGTAATGGGGAGGGTGAATGTATGATACGATTCCTATGTGATGCACAGCTGTAGTTTTAATTTTTGTGGTTGAAATGAGCGGATTATAACTTGCCAAGGGCTGAAATCAAGGGCAAGGTTTTCCCTTGACGACTTCTAACGTATTAGCCACCCCAACGAGCCAGCCACCCAAGCGAGCCACCCAAAATTACACCAAAATCAGCTGTCTTTATATATTAATAATTCTACCACCACTTAATAAATAATTATAAAATTAAGTATTTAAGTATTTAAGTTAATAGCTTATAAAATTTTAATATTTAAAACTTAATTATTTAACTCTTAGTTTAAAATATCTATAAATTTTTAAAAAAATTTATTCTTAAATAGCAAAAGTATAACTTTAAGAGAAATAATAATAATTATACTTAAAAAGTTTATTATATTAGTAGTATAAGTAACGTATTTCACGGGTAAGCTGGTCAAATGGGTGAGCTAATCACTTCAAAAACACACCAAAAAATGGAAAAATCATACTTTAATATCTTAACAACCACTTAATAATAAATTTTAATAATTTAAATTTAGACTTTTATATAACGTATTCCACCACCGAGCCGGCAGAACTACCGAGCCGGCAAGTCCATTTCCCTACCAAAAATCGTAAAAATCATAATATAATATCTTAACAACCACTTAATAATAAATTCTAATAATTTAGATTTAGACTTTTATATACACTCTATAGCTTCTATTAAAGTTATATGGTAAATAGTTTA
>Ga0307507_10008728_pt1 | contig 13854 bp, 3 predicted proteins | sample 7_EM_MG_FD_207223 | JGI IMG/M metagenome (GOLD analysis project Ga0307507, IMG submission 207223) | Populus trichocarpa ectomycorrhiza microbial communities from riparian zone in the Pacific Northwest, United States - 7_EM | ecosystem: Host-associated > Plants > Roots > Unclassified | place...
CCATCTAAATGGTGGCAATGATAAAAGTTTGGAATTAAGATGTTTGTTTTCTTTGTGGTCTCAGGTTCGAGCCCTGTGGTTGTTCATATGATGGCTACTGGAGGCTTACATGATCGTTAACTTTAGGGCCCGTGGGATTAGTCGAGGTGCGTGCAAACTGGCCCGGACACCCACATTAAACTAAAAAAAAAAAAAAAACCTAATCACCAATGCTGGCTCCTGGACAGCTTCAGAATCCAAACAAGTTTTTTTTTTTTGTGGCTAATTTAAATAAACTTCATATAATATTATTTATTTCAGTTATACATAAGTCTACAAGGAAGGAGTTTTAATCTTATATTTAAACACTACTCTAAAAATACCCCAACTGCCAATTAAACAATTAAATTTAAAATGACCATCGCTCTACTAATAAATAAAATTAAAAGAATTAGGCATGAAAATAGACCGATCTGTCTCTTCCTTTGTTTTTATCCGAAGAGAAACTAGGGTATAATGACCTCTCACAAACCACCACATTTCTGTCCAGCTGTGGATGAAGTCCCACCACCGCAAAGGAGGCAAAGGACAATCACTGAATGATGATCACGTGCAGTGCACGTGAATCTGCAAAAACACATATCACCCAAAAATCAGTTGCAACCCCACAGTAGACCTACTAACCCTAAAGAAAAGTCTCTACGTACAGAGGGTTTGAAAAGTATTCCCCTCCTCCTCCATGAGCAGTAGCAATGGAGTGAGCAGTTGCCTTTATTAATGGGCTCCACATCCTCATCACAAAGTTTATGATGATCAGAGCAGAGGGCCCGACTGCATTGATGAAAGATGAAAGATGATCGATGTGTGGTGGGGGCGCACATAAAAACTGGGGATTGGAGAGCTAATGCAAATGCTGCACTTGTTCCATGAGGCAAGCGCCAATGTACCTTCCATGCCTCTGTATAACACAGAGGTTAAACAAAATCATGGACCACTTTTTTTTAATTTAAACTAGCTAGTTCCTCCATGACTTGATGATTATGATAGCTAAGGGAGGATTTGTAACTTGCTTTGTTAATTGTAGCTACTGCCTAAATTCCTCGTTGTATCTTCACAGTTTTTTCAGTTTTGTGATTTTAAAAAAACAAATTTAAGAAAAATTATAAATTATATTTTTTTTACCGAGATTTTAAGAGATTTTTTAATGGGATATATGCAAAATTATGATAGTATTAATTAATTAAATATTTTTAAAACTGTAATAGGAGTTAAAAACAGTTTCAACGTCCATATTTCCAAATTAACCCTACATTTCAGATAATTTATTTATTTAATTACTTTATTTTGCATTGGCTCGAACGCATAGCGATCAAATTTAATTGTTCCGCTGACTTTTTTACACTCTTGCTCCTTTTCTCTTTTGACCTTTCGTTTCGTTTTCTTTTGGGTTAATGAATAGTGGTTTTTTCAGGCCAATTTTGGGCTTCTAGATCACTACTGCATTTTGTGTTTGGAAGGGTGGAAAACGAGGGAAATAATTTTGGGACATAAGAAAATACGAGAGGAGAGTATATGGTCTCCTAAATGTGGTCTCCAAGCTAGGAGAAGAAGAGAAAATGAAGAGAGAGACGAATTATCTTGCAAGGGCTCCTAAATGTGGTCTCAGGTTGAAGAGACGATGAACAAAAAAAATATAAATTTACAAATTTATTCTCAATAATCAATATGAAAACAGGATTTAATCTTTTGGCAAAGGCGAGAAAGTTATAATTGTAAGTTTCTCATTATCATTTTCTTTTCCTCTCTGATTTCTCCGCTGTTTCTTTAAATTCTAAACTCTAAATCTTAAATTCTTAATTTTTACGGAAAAATAAATATCCTTTTGAACTAAAAATCTCTTGAACGATATATTTTTTTAATTGTGAGCTTGATTTTGTTGAGAAATTGATGAAAAGTTTCTAAAAATCATCACTGTTCCTTTCTTTCTGTACATTAATAATAGTAATAATTAAAAAAAATATTTCAAAAAAATAAAACACATCTGTCATCTCCCATTTTCACTGCCTTCATCCTTCTCTTTAATATCCTTTCTAATGTTTATCTTATATTTTTTGAGAGTGCTTTATTTTTTTTTATTTTTTTCAATATTACAGAGCAAGGGTGAGGAATAGGAGATATTTTTAGTGGTTTTTTAAACATTTTTTCATCAAGTTCAAAAGCTATTTATTTTCTTCAGGGGATGTTTTACAATTTAACCTTTTCTTTCATTATTTTCCTTCCTCTCCTAAACAAAAAGAATTTATAAAATTTTAATTCTTCACGACCTAACTTAAAATTCAAACCATAATGACTATGTAGATAATATATCCCTTTAACCACTATGCAATGCCCTGGAAGTTTCTAATCTTTTGCCCGTTTCAAGAGCCGTAAGTAGTGTAGTTTTGTCTTAATCTAGACTAAATTAATTATTATTTTTTTCAAATAAATCGAGCAATGTTCCCCTTGATCAGATGCTGTAATTTCAGTTTCCAGTGTCAATTCTAGATTTTTTTTTAAATTTGTTTTTTTGAAAATAACTCAGATGATTAAAAGAAATTCGAAGATGAAATTGATAAAACAAATCATGAAATTAAAAGGAAAAAAGTGGGGGAAATGGAAGAAAAAGAATTAAAATTAAAATTAAAAAAAAGAGAGAGAGAGAAGAGGTTAACTGTTAATAACCGTGAAGCTCCACAAATAATCCTAGTTTATCGGTAATTATTCACTATATTGCTAGTATCTTTCACTGCGAATGAATTTCTGCTAACAAATAAGGCGAGTTGGATTGAATTGGCTAAACATAACAAATATGACAACGATTTCACAAAACTATTTAAATAGGATTTAATTTGACATCCTTAATACAACAATAATTATTTTTTTATCTGACGCTAAAAGTATGTCATATACTAGCTAACATATTAATTGATATTAAATACTGACCTGGTGTATTCATAAAGAATTAATAAAAAAAATCAGATATTAATTTCAAATTCGAATCTAGAAAGTTAGATCGATGATCATGAAGCATACTTTCTCAAAAATCAGATAAATTCTGTACGATTAGATTAAGCACGATTCTAATATTTATGTAAAAATACAGCAATAAAAATGTTTTAAAAAGGAGCGTTGATAAAAAAAAAACATGGTGAATAATAACTTTATCTCTCTCTGTTTCTTTTATTTTTTGAGAATAGAATGAGAGCTCTTAATTTGAATTGCAGTTAATTAATTATCTTCTTAATTTTTCATCTTAATTAGTCAAGCAAAGCTTCCCCTCCCTCCCCACCCCTCCCTCCCCTTGAGCAGAGCAAGGGACCGAGGGGACAAAAAAATGAGGTGAAAGGTGCGAGAAAGAGACCTTTCTCCAAACTCTTAGAGATACGATACATGATATTAGATTTTTGTTGGTCCACTTTAAGGTAATATGAAATTTATTGGATGATGAGGGAAGGCTAGAAGTGATCAATAATTGATAATTTTCAATGAATTTCTGTCGTCCACACCAAAGTTTCTTTGGTGGCCAAAAGGAAAGTAACCAGCAAGATTTACAGTACAAGTAGATAAGTACTATAGGCCCTTAATTTAGAGGCAGCGGCAAAAGCTTAGGAACTCCCTAAAATCTTGAATTAGGTGGCCTACGAGATTAAGACGTTAATAAACAACTCATCACACAGGTTCAATCTCTTGATCCTCGTGGATGAATAGTTTGCTTTTGATTAAATCATATATTTAGTTAATTTCAGCGTATAAAAGTTGGTTTAAGAGTACCCATTTCTCAATGTAAACACCCCCCCCCCAAAAAAAAAAAAAATAATAATTCACACACATATGATAGGAAAATGTGGCTGCTTAACTAGACATATATGACGCACACATGACAACAAACCCTCGTAAATATTGCGCCGAGGGCTCCATTGGTAAGGATTTTGGCACCGTCATGTCACAAGAAATTTCGATCCCGCGAATTCAGAGAAGGAAATTTCCTGGAATTTGATTCAATAGGATCATCAAGAGTGAGACAAACTCATGCAGAAGTTTCTTGCCAGTGTCCGACGGTGGACAATCCCATCATCATATATTAAATTCCCTTGGATAATTATTAGATCTGAGATAAGGACTGGAGGCCGCAGCAGCAGCAAATAGAATGATGTTTAAGGTTGTCTTTTCTCTTTACCCTCCACAAACTGGATTATTGTAGAAATAACACGAATATATATATATATATATATATAAATTTTGTGAGAGGACATTGAATTTGCTTCTCAGTTTGAAATCCTTGAAGATTTTATTTACTTCAATCGAATATAGCCATCTGAAAATTTGACCGAAGCTTTTTGTTGTATGACATTTTCGGGGTTAGTGTTGGGGCCCCAAATCAAGCTTCAAATCATAAAGATGAGGGTATTTAATTTATTGTTACATATAACCAAGGGTGTTAGAGATAATGATTTGATTTGAAATCTTGTTAATTTTCTTGTCTTCTCTTTTGGGACCAAATAAATTCACAAAATATGGTTCCAAGAAAGCACAATAAACAAATATTAAACAAGTACAAAACTGATGAGCATGGACCCACGATTAAATTTCGTCGAAGGTGCAAAGAGGCTTCAAGATCATTAAAAAGGTATCCCAGCATAACATGTTGGAGCTAGGATAGATTATACATGATGGTTTCCTGTGAAAACTTTAGCTCACAATCAATTGTATGCATTCACTAATCCAGCATGTGGGAAATGTGGTCACTTGCCCACAGTGTCAAAAAAAAATAAAATCAAATGAAGTATATATTGTGCCGAATTCCATAAAGAGTTTGATGGATAGAAAAATTAATTAGAAGAAATTTAAAATAGTTGTGTTTGAGAATGAGAAAATAATCTCGAGAAATTAAAACAAAAATAATAAATAAAAGTTAAGAAAGAACTGTGTGAAAAAAAGTTGGTGTGAACCCCGATTAAAAATTGGTAACGTTATTGTGAAAATGAAGTAAGTCTGTAAATGAAACAAATAATGAAGAGAACAAATAAATATAGTATGGAATATGAAAATGGTCCCGAGAACTTATTAAAATACTTGATATGGTTCTAACAATGATTTAATAAGAAAATTCAGATTTTAATGTAAAATCATCTACTGGCCGATTTTACGCTATCAAACATAACTTTCAACCCAAATGTTAAATTGGGATGGAATTTTACAAGGATCCCCCTGACATATTTTTTCTATATTGGGTTAAAATTTTAGGGTAATCGAAGTTTGAAAAGGTCATGCGAGAATATAAACAGTCTGACGAAAAACAACGTGTAGACTTATTAACATTTTCATAAATAAGGTAGAGAAATTAGAAATTCAGCTTCTTCTTCGCCTTTAAACTGCCTATATACTGGTGCTGAAAAAAATTAGAAGAGAAAAAAAAAATTGAGAGTTTCCTCACTAAAACACTGGATAGAAACTAAAATTTAAAACAAAATAGATGAGGTAGGGAGTATTGAACACATTTAACTTGAGAATTAAAGAGAAAATCAAGTAAGGGAAACAGAATAGAGAGAGGAAACTCATGGTATTAAAAGGAAAAAAAAGGAGGAGCACAAAACTTCAACTGGTTAACATTCGAAGTTCATATCATTATTGAGCAAGATGTTACAAACTCGATTGTACAAGTTTAAGTAAAGATTAATAACGTTTTTGCAAAATTCTTAAATTTTGTATTAGGGTTCTTAAATGTTAAATTGAGAAAAAGTAAAATTGTAAAAATATGATTTTATTGGGATGGAATATAATGTAAATAACTTTAAATATAACATAATTGAAGAAGAAAAATTGGGTGTTAATGTTGAAAGTAGGGCTGATCATTTAAGAGGGGGAATGAGAACTTTTAGAATCAAAGTAAATGTTTGTTAATTATGTGTATTTAATATGTGTTGTTGTGTTGATAAAGATTGAAATGGATTTAATTATATTGTTTAGTTACAGTTGAATTTTTAATGTAATTTGATAAGGATTGAAATAATTTATGGCTATGTTTTGGTTAGTTGAAATAAATAATTTATAGTTAGTTATGATTGGTTGAATGATTGTTTAATAATTTATATTGAAAGGGAAATATTTGAAAGTGTTGATAGTAAGAAGATTTGACGAAGTTTTCAATATATGAAGTTTCATAGGAAGCAATTGTAAATTATAAGAAAAAAAAATAGAATTTTGTGGAGCATGTTTTTATAATATATGTAAATTTTTGAGCTTTATATTAAAAAACTTATAATTTTTAGACTTTTTGGATCTTAATTAATTTAGCTATATACTTATATTATTTTACCCCTACCGAAATTGGATGGTAATCCGTCCCTGATTGTATACTATATAATAAAAACTAACATGAGATTTCAGCATCATCTTTTATAATATATAATCTATGATCCACTGCCCTGAAACTTTATTATATGATGCCATAGGATAAGTCCATTAATTCTCAGTCAGAATCACACATGAGCACAATTCATGTTGTCCCAGGAGAAATTAATTAATGACACCTAGTTCTTATTAATGGCAATTAATTAGGAGAGGTCACTATTAGATGTACCATTTCTTTTGTAAGAATTACCAGGATAAATTAACTTCGTCCATGGTAGTGTCCATGAAGAAAGCTAAACTATCAATAATTATTTCTTAGAAAAGGAATATACATGTAAAGAGGGAAATGAGAAAGAAAATTAAAAAAAATATTTATATGATTAGACAGAAATATTTAAATCATTTTTTAAGAGATTCATTGTGATATTGTATTTTACTCCTCTATTTGTTTTTTTTTTTTCCTTAAAATGAAATCATAAAATAGCTATTAATTAATAATTACTTGCTAATAGTTTTTTTTTTTTCAATTATATACCATATCATGTTTATATGTTTACCCTGAATATTCATTGGGGCAAATGCCTGCGAAAGTCTTTACTGGAATGAAAATAAGTAAGGTTACTGAAAATAATTTGCAGTTTCTTCTGGAGTGCAGTAAATTTCATGTAATTATCAGATGGTTTTTATTAATTCTCTTGTAATTATTCCTTGCTACTGGCCAAAGGCTCAATGCAACAATTAAACTTCACATGAAATGCTACCTCAAAGACAAGAAAAGTGCGATAGAAGTAGGCTAAACCTCTTGTTCAAAGAACCCGAACACAAGCTCCCAAGACTTTCACCACCTGGCCTGGTAGGTGCGGCTAGAGGTAATGTGGCTTATGGGCGGTCTTAATATTTTCACAGCTGCAACACTCCCTTCATGAGAGAGAGGGGAAAAAAACACTTACAGAGACTGAAAGGATAGGGAAAGAGAGATAAGTTCTAAATAGCTAACTATCCATGCTTAGTGCAGCTTCTCATCAGTGCTAGCAGACAACTTGATCTCCTTCCTATAAATTTCTTTGAAGATTGATATCGCATGCATGTTCATTTTCTTGTTTTTATGCATGTTTGATTTACAGCCTTTTTCCTGGTAAGGATCCGACAAAGGGATAATAATGGAATGCCCTAAATGATAATAATCCTGCATCCCCGTGCCTATCTAACCATTTCTGAAACCAAACAGATACTTCTGTTAGAAAAGTCCTCTTGGCAGTGATTACTTTTTCCATTTTTGGATATATCTTCCGGTGAATACAGAAAAATATATGAAAGGCTACCACATCAACAGGTATTAAATCGCTTGAAGAGAGAAATATATTAGCAGAGCAGATACTCCATTTGGTTTTTACTAACACAATCAAGAGTGAGCATTAATCAACAATAATTAAAGAGAGAGTAAATTAAGAGGGAAAAATAAATATAACACTGGAGTAACACTATGTTACTGCTTAGTTAATATTAAATCCTCCTTGATGATCAGGTCATTGACATTTTTTACCCGCTTGAGAAAAACAGTGAGCTTGACGATGTAGAAGAAGAAGCAGTGGCTTGATACGATCTTTGCTTGAAACAATCCAGAGACATTCGAGGAGGGGACATCGCCACCGTCACCGATGAAGTAGGATGAGCTCCAGAGTCCGGTGGAGACCCTATAAATTCCCATAAGAAAATACCATGCAAGTTAATTGATTTCCTACATATCTTGCTCATACATGCATATACTTCTTAAGCCAAAAAAAAACAAGTGAAAAAAATTTAAATTTATTAATGTATATAAAAAATAATGGTATACAGGATAAACCATTTATAAATTAAAATGTTGATCCATATCGATTCAACATGACATTAATTATATGAACATAGAAAACGGAGCTTACTTGTGAGAATCTCAGATGAGGAAATGGTGGCATTTTCTAGATGTGATTTCTGATTTTCTTGATTAATTTGGTGTGATTTTCGCCTACGACGATTGTGATCAGCTAATCTCTTTCTGCAACTACGCTTTCCATTATCAAATTCTGAGAGAAGATGAAACCTGTAGAAAAATTCAACGTAACCAATCACTGTCAATTACTCCAAAACCATGCTCAGAGCTGCTAATTAATTACGTGCTGTCTAAATATGTGAAGAAGAAAAAATCAGTACGTAATGAGTATAGATACGGACACAAATGCCCTCGGGATTTCCACATGTACGGCCCAACCAATCATTGGTTGCCAAGCACAAGCCCAGGGGTATTGTCGTCAGGCGAGTGTTCTCTGACCGTGTCCGGATATCAAAGGCAGAGAAGGAACCATTGAAAAGAAGAAAGAATATTGAGGTAGTTTTTGTAATTTCAAATCCTAAGCTTATATTATTATTTAAATTAAACTAATTCAAGTACGTAATGCTGCCTTGATATTAAGAACAGAAGAAATGGTACGTAAAACGGAAAGTATATTTTACGGACTCAAATGCCCTCGGGATTAACCCATGTACGGGTAACCAATCATTGGACATCATCATGACGAGAAAAAAATCACAGGGGTAATAGAGTAATTTGGGATCGCATCTCCGTGGTCGGTTAATCACTATCATACAATCATCTACAAAACGTTGGATTAAATGGAGAAAGTGCATGGGAAGGGCAATAATGTAATTTAAAAAAACCTGCTACACTGCTGGCAGAATCGCTGAGTCAACCCGGCGGCGATGACAGTAGAAGCTTTAGAGTGAAACTCACAGACTTTATGGCGTCTATGGTAGTGTTTAGCATGAGTGAGGTCAGCATTGCACCCTTCAGCTTGACATCTTGGAGCATTAGATGAAGAACCGGGATCGAGCGGTCTAGACCGGCGGTAAAGCCGGTTCACAAAATCATCCTCAGCCGAAGAAAAATAAGTTCTTCCTCCCAAATTCAGTCCTATCCTTGAAGTGATCAAATCGGAATTTGAACGAGGAATTTCCTCACTTTTTGGGATAAGGAAATAAGAGGTTGCGGTTGCGACTGATGTGACTGTTGGGATTGGATCAAGGGAAAGGAGGGAAGGATGGTGAGTGGTGGGAAAAGAGGAGGCGCCGGCGCCGGCGTAAGCACGAGGGTCGAAAAAAGAGTTGATATTGTGATGTGTAGCGTTGGTGGTGGTGGGGTGGTTCTGAAACATTAAGGTTGGAGAGGTATGTTGAGGAATGAGGTTGTTGTCGTTGAAAGATTGAGTGGTGTAGTGATCGAAAATGCTAGCTTGACGATTTTGATCTTGTACTTCGTGGTTGCTTCCAGCTTGTTGATCATCTCCACCTGATAACATTATTGTTGACGGGTTTCCCCATTCGTACTCCAACATTTTGTTCTTCCTTCTCTAGATAATATGAAAATCTTAATCAATCTAGCTAGCTTAATTTACCTGTAAAAGAAACAAAGAAAGGAAGAGGTTATGATCATCAAGAGAAGGAGCTGGTTCTATACATAGATGAATACAAAAGAGAAGAGAAAAGGTAGTGGCTGGGAAAGATTTGATCTTTCTTAAATTTTTTTGCTTCGCTTTGATTTATGCTGAGTGGTTTTGTTGAAGTGGGGTTTTTGCTTTTTGAGAGGTAAGACTGTCCTGAGGAGACATGTCGGTGTTAAGGTGGGCTTTTATGGGATATTACAAACAGTTTACAAGTTGAAAAAACACTCTCTCTCTGTCTCACCTATGGAAATTAAACCGAGTCAGTGAACTGAAAGAGAAGGAGAGGATGCGAATTTCAAAAACACTAAAATTGGCCATCTGCAGAGTTTCAATTGCTGCTTTCTTTTCTCTCTTTAACTGGGGTGATGCCCATTCTCTCAAAAGCCTCCCCCTTCTAGCTCCTCTCTCTCTTTTCTTTATTTAGCTCTCTGTCTATGACTTTTTAAAGCCACAAAAACGAGTCTCTCTTTCCTTCTGGTACCAGTCTCTCTCTCCCTCTCTCTCTCTCTAGCTAGCTAGGTGAGAGTCTCCGAGAGAGCGAAACTGAGTTATGAGGCGGCTTGCGCAGAGGTAATTGGGTGCTGTGTATGTAAACCCGAAAACTACCATTTTACCCACTTGATGGTCACGTATTTGTAGATAGAGCCACTGCAATGGAATTCTGTGTTAAAAAGTTAAAATAGATGGCTGGGGGTTCCCCAACTAGTCGGGGTTTGTAGAAAAGCTGTCGCCTACCTTGCAGTAAATGCTTGGCTAGCTACAATAACAACGGTGCTGTTGTTTTTGGTAAAGAGGTTAAAATGCCACGCGGTTTCTTCCTCAAGAACTTGGGACCTACCCTTGCTAATTTTGATCAATTTGCACAGAAGGGTCACTGTGCCTGTCTATGTTGAAGTTTCTGCTTCACATTTTTTTTCAAGTTCCTATTTTCACGATGTGATTTCAGAAATTGAAGGCAACTTCGTCTATTTTGAAAGGGACTGGACTTGGATATATTATGATGATCGATGTTGTTTTGCCTCCCTTGATAATTATGCAATGTGTTTGATAGAGTCAACAGAAAATGAACTCATGTGCTGGTGATGAAAAGAAATTAAAATCGAGATAATTGTAAGATCATGGGTTTGTCCGTTCTTGCATTCATTACATTTTCCCATTGCTTTTTTGTACTGGAAACCAAACCAATTGTCATTAATTTGTGAATATAAGTTGTTCCATGAAGAGAAAATCTGCCCCTGCCTTTAATTGTACATTAGCATACTGGTTTATTATCACGAGTAAAGGATTTATTGCGTGTGTGATTCGTAAGATATACCTTCCAGTATAAAAATCGTATTTAAAATAATTTAAGTTAATTAGCATGAGAAAAAAATATCTTGAGCAATTTCTCATATTTGATATTCCCAATATAATACATGCTATTCCATGTCCACTTATACTATACAATTATATAATTTTAAATGAAACTCTTTCTAATTTCACAATAAAGTGTTTTTTTTGTTTTGATTAATGTGGGTGTCCGGGTCAGCTTACGCGCACATCGACTAATTTCACGGGCCCTGAAGTTAACAATCATGTAAGCTTCCAATAGCTATCATATTAGCAATCATAGGGTTCGAACTTAAAACTATAGAGAAAGCAAACTCTTTTGTCCCAAACTCTTACTACTAGATCACCTACTAGATGGTTAATAATTTCACAATAAAGTATGATTTTTTTTGTTTTGTCGTGTTGATAATAATTTGATTATTTTTACATAATATAAAGATAAAATAATTCATGAAAAGAAAGTCCTTAAATAACAAAAATGATGAATTTAGTTTCAAACAAACACATTTATGTCGTTTTTTACATTTATCTTTCATATCAATACACTAACCAAACACACGACTTTAATTTTAAAAAATGTTAGATGATCTTTTTGTATCAGCTTGACCTGCGTGATTAGGGAAAATTAACGTGCTTGCTTTTAACGTAACAAACAAGTTCAGGTTTTAATTTCTTGGTCTTCGAGCATGATAAGCTACCTTTTCAACTAATCCGGCTTGGGATGTATGATTTTCTTCTTCTTTTGATCATGAGCGGCATACTCTTCTAAATGCATGTCAATCAAATCGATGTTCATGGAGACAGGGGTCTCCTATATTTACCAAAAATATATATGGCAGGGAAAAAATAATGTAATACAAGAAATAATTTATTGTAGATTATAATAATAAAATGATATTTTTTTTGTTGTTGTTGTTCCTCAAATCAAGTTAGAATACTAAGTTCGCGGTAAAATAATTTATTTCATGCCATCCATTTATCATTTTTATTTTTAGTGGGAATATAAATATATTTTTATGTTTTTTTAGTGAAAAATCTTCACTGCCCTTGAAAGATTTTTTTTAAGAATTCATGTCTTCTTGCATGGTTTAATTACTTCCTTATCTTTTATGTCATAATTAATTGATGGTTGCTTTTGGGGCATTTGTGTATTTTTATTACTCTTAGCATATTAAAATCATGAAATTAACCTTTATCTCGGTTGCATGTTTTCACGTGGATTTTAGTTATAAGCAGGTTAGTTGAGATGTAGATTGATTTTTCGAAGTGATTAAAAAAAGTCAAATATTCGTTTCATCGTGTCATTAGATTCCTCACAACATTAAATGAATTTTTAAAATTTAGGAATTATGATTTTTTTATATTTGATGCCTCTAATCAAATGGCCCGGGTCACGAGTTTTATAAGCTAGCATGGGTTTCCCTCATTTTTTTTAGATTTTTCTTTCGGTCTCATCAATCGAAATTTGTTTTTTTTTAAAAAAAAAATAGGCTTCATGATTTTCTTCATTTTTCTTTTTATAGAATTATCTTGATCTTATGACCTGACCTATGAGTTTAAAGGATTAACCTAGGTGGTTCGTGCCTGGTTTTTTTTTTTTCCTTTTAATAACTAATTTTTTTCTTTTGGATCTTTTTGTGTCATTGATTTTGTTTTTAATTTTATTTTTTAATATTTGATTTGTTGAGAATTGATCTTCGTTTGATGCCTTTGATCAAATGGTCAGGGCACGGTTTATAAGCTAACAAAGGTTGTCATCGTTTTTCTTTTTACTTATTTTGGTCCCATATCATAATTCAACATTGTTATTTTATTTTAAAAAAATAGGAATCATGATTTTTTTCATTTTTCTTTCGTTGGAGGGTTATCCCAATCTTAAGACCTGATTCATGAGTTTGGCGAATTGACTCAAATAGGTTCAAGTTTTTTTTTGTTTGCTTATAATTGTTGTTTTTCTAATCCTTAATTTCCATCTCATGACTCGACATTCAACATTGATTTTTTATATATATAAAAATATAGGTTTCGTTATTTTTTTTATTTTACTTATTATAAAAATGCAGGGTTATCCCTATAGGGTAGACGAGTTGACCCAAGTAGCCTTAAGTCTTTTTTTTTTACTTATAATTGCTATTTTTTTATGTTTTTTTTCAATTTAATTAGTCATTTAGCGTTTGGTTAGTTGAAAATTAAACTTTAGGATTTTTTCAAGTTTATTGCTTCTAGTCAAATAACTGCGTTAGGAACTTAATGAGTTAATATAGTTGATATCATTTTTTTTTCTTGCTTGTTTTCTTTTTCATTTTCATTGTCCAACTTTGTATCAATTTCTTTTTATCCATCCACGGCAGAGCGAGAGTAGTTGTATAGTTAGTGCAAATATATAGGAGGTGTATTTTGGATGTACTGTTCGGTAAAAAAAATCCAGAGGGGGAGGAGGGGGCACTCCAAACAGAATGTTTTAAATTACAATAAAAAAATATTGGCCATCCTTTTAAAATAAACGTTCTAGTATTTGTTATTTAAAAAATTCCAAACATAACATTTTAATTACTTCTTTCTTTTTATATTTATTTATCTCTAAGAAGCAAGCATGAATAATTAATCATTGAGCATCATAAAATTTATCTGTTAAATTTTTTTTTATGTTTTTGAGTTGATTTTGTGTATCAAAATTATT
>Ga0307507_10008729_pt1 | contig 13853 bp, 14 predicted proteins | sample 7_EM_MG_FD_207223 | JGI IMG/M metagenome (GOLD analysis project Ga0307507, IMG submission 207223) | Populus trichocarpa ectomycorrhiza microbial communities from riparian zone in the Pacific Northwest, United States - 7_EM | ecosystem: Host-associated > Plants > Roots > Unclassified | place...
TTTTGCGTTGTCTTTCAAAACTTGTTTTGTTTCTGTTGATTTTGTTCCTTCCAGTATTTTATCATCATATTTGGGATATTTGGCTGTTGTTTGAGTCATTCTCATCAATTTCATATTTGTTTGTTTTCGATCAGTTCTGGCCCAAACAAAAGTCAGATTTGTAATTTCAAGTCTAAATCAGTGTTCTTCCTGTCGTAAACTCTATTTTTGTTGTGTCTTTGTCTTCTTCTATTTTTCCTACTTGTGTCATGTATTCACCAAGGGAGAGGGAACGAAGGAGGATTCTAGCTCAAAGATGCGAAAAACTAAGCCATGGTTTGGGGGTTTTCAAACAAGAAGTTGATAAGTGTAGAAGATTAATCTATGATCTTCAAGCTTTATGGGAAAAGGAGGTACAACGCCAAAAAAATAAAAGACAAAGAAGAGTCACTGTTGTTATCATTCAAAAGCATGTACGCAAGTGGTTAGTATGGCGTGCTTATTTGAAATTCTTGGCAGTCACTACTTCCATACAGTGTTGCTGGAGAAAGGTGTTAGCAATAAGGGAATTCCAAAGGCTTAAACAATAGGCTAATAAAGTTGCTACTGATCCTATTCAAGAATTGAGGGCGAATCTTCTTGAAGAGGGAGGGAATGATATGGTTCAGCCTTGTGATACGAACCAAGCAAGGTCAGATTCAGATTTTGGCGTAAAATTTCTACCGTTCAGTTTTACGCTATTGAGCATAACTTCAAATACAACCGTTGGATTGAGCTGAAACTTTACCAGAAGATTCCAAAGGTGTTTGCCTATGTTGGGGTACATTTGTAGGAGAATCCAAGTTCGGAAAGGATGATGGAGAGGATGAATTTTGTGATGGGAAACGTGTGTGACAGACTTGATAAGGTGGAGACACGTGGTAATGAGGTTGGTACAAGCACCCAAGATGTGAGGAATGTTGGGGCTGAACCGAAAGCAAACAGTGGCAGTAGGGCTGAAAGGCCAAGGTGGGCTGATTATGAGGATTTTGAGGAGGACGTTGATGATATTGGTGATGGTTGTTTTGAGGATGAGGCCATGGGCCATCGGGAAGGTTTTCGGCAGCCTAGAAACAGAAGGAATTTTGGGAATAGAGCTAGGGGCCAATTCGGCCCGAGGGAATATTTCCGTAGTGTTGGGAAAATACAAGGCGATTTATGTCAAACCACTATTATACAGATTTGTATCTGAAATTGAAAGGTTTGAATCAAGGTTCTAGATCCGTTAGATGAGTATTTCAAGGAGATGAAGATCACAATGATTCGAGCCAATGTGATTGAGGATAGGGAAGCTACCATGGCTAGATTTCTAAATGGGCTGAATAGAGACATTGTAAATGTTGTAGAATTACAACATTTTATGGAATTGAAGGACATGGTCCATATGGCAACGAAGGTGGAGAGGCAAATAAAAAGAAGGGGCAGTACACGTTTTCAGACGAATTCGGATTCATGTTCCTCAACATGGAGGCCGAATTTGAAGAGAGAGGGGACTGTCCAACCAAAGCCTTATGCAAAAACCGAACCACCTAAGCCCAAAAAAGATGCTCATACGGATGGAAAAGGTAAATCTGAATCTCAACCTGCTTGTGATAGAGATATTAAATGTTTTAAGTGTTTAGAGAAGGGCACATTGCATCTCAATGTCCAAACCGAAGAGTTATGCTTACAAGAGACAATGGAGAGGTTCAATCTAAAAGTGACAAATCTGAAAGTGAAGAGATGCCACCTTTGATGGATTGTAGTGATGAGGAGATTGCATATCCTGTTGAGATGGAGGGGCTTGGTTATAAGGCGTGCATTGAAGATGCAAATCAAAGAAGATGATGTAGATCAGCAACGGGAAAACATATTTCACATCCAAAACAAGGTATGTAGCATGATAATCGATGGAGGTAGTTGTGCTAATGTAGCTAGTGATACTCTTGTGAAGAAATTGAATCTGAGTCGTTTTAAGCATCCTAGGCCATATAGATTGCAATGGTTGAATGAATGTGGTGAAGTGAAGGTTACTAAGCAAGTATTGATTGTGTTTGCTATTGGGAAGTATTCTGATGAGGTTATGTGTGATGTAGTCGCAATGTATGCTAGCCACTTACTTTTAGGGCGTTCATGGCAGTTTAATCGGAAGGCGATTCATGATGGGTTTAGAAATAGGTTCGTTATTGTAAAGGATAGTAAAACCATCATTCTGGTACCCCTTTCTCCAAAACAAGTGTATGATGATCAAATAAAATTAAAAAGGAAATGTGAGGATGGGAAGAGTGAAAATTCACATGAGGACAATGAAGACTATCAGATTCGGCTAAACCTAAATTATTAAATAAAACGGTTGAGAGTGGAGGTAAAACTCGAGGAGTGAAGAAAGTAAGCTTGTGTTATTATAATAGTGTGGAAAAATTAAAGAAACAACCTAATTTTTATGTAAAAGGAGCTCAAATCAGATCTGCGTTTTTCACAAACAAGCCGATGATCTTACTTGTGTATAAGGAGGCTTATTTTAACTCTAACGATCTTGATTCTACTATTCCTAGTGTGGTTGTTTATTTGTTGTAGGAGTTTGATGATGTACTCCCTAAAGACATCCCTAGTGGATTACCACCATTAAGGAGTTTTCATAGACTTGCTAGTTTTTATACGATGTTTGTGAAGGATTTTAGTACTATTGCTGCACCTTTAACTGAAATTGTGAAAAAATCTGTTGCATTTTAATGGAATGATGAACATGATAAGGCTTTTAATTTGGTGAAATATAAACTTTGTTCAGCGCCAGACTTTACGATAGCTTTTGAAGTTAAATGTGATGCATCATGTATAGGTATAGGAGCTGTGTTAATGCAGGATAGGCAGCCTTGAATTACCATACATATGACAAGGAGCTTTATGCCTTTGTAAGAAGTTTAGAGATATGGCAACATTACTTATGGCCCGAGGAGTTATTGACACATTCAGATCACGAATCATTGAAGCACTAAATCATTCATCATTACCTCATACCAAATGGGTTGAATTTATTGAAACCTTTCCGTATGTGATAAAGTATAAGCAAGGAAAAGAACACATTGTGGCTGATGCACTTTCGTTTAAGTATGTTCTTTTATCTACTTTGAATGCTAGATTTCTAGGATTTGAACACATAAAAGAATTGTACAAGGATGATAGTGATTTTGCTAATGCAATGCTTGCAAAACTTCAGCTTTGGAGAAGTTCTATAGACTTGATGAATATTTGTTTAAAGAGAGTCATTCCTTTGTTCCATTAAGTTATATGCGTGAATTGGTTGTACATGAAGCACATGGCGGCGAGTTGATGGGGAGTTTTGGTGTTGTAAGACTTCAGAAGTGTTGCATGAGCATTTTTATTGGCCTAAAATGAAAAAAAGATGTACAACGTATATGTGATAAATGCATAATTTGTAGGAAAGCAAAGTCTAGGACCCAACCACATGGCTTGATATGGTTCAGCCTTGTGATACGACCCAAGTAAGGTTAGATTCGGATTTTGGCGTAAAATGCACAACAGTCCAGGTTCACCGCAACAGTCATAATTCTCAATCCGACCGTTGGATTGAGCTAAAATTTTACGTGGAGTGTTGTCATCTAAGCAAAAAAAAAACGGTTATGTTTCATCTTATTACTTCATATTCTGTCTATTGGTGGCAAGATCACATCATATATCCAATTTGAACTTATTCTGATATCGTTTGCTTGAGGTTTTAATTCGAAGTTTAATTCTGCCGCAGAAACACTACTCTTATTGAGCCATAATCAAAGCACCTCAGAATCCATTGCAACTTCATATTATGTCTATTAGGGGTGAGATTGCAACAGAAATAAAATTTGGGCTTATTTAGATATTGTTTACTTAAGGTTTTAATTCTAGGTTCAATTTTGCTGCAGAAACACTACTCTTAGGGAACCATAATCCAATCACCTTAGAATCAATTGAAACTTCACATTCTGTGTATTGGGGATGAGATCGCACCATATATTAAATTTGGGCTTATTTTGATATTAGCATATGAAGGTTTTAATTGGAGGTTCAATTTTGCCGCAAATTGATCATACATAGGGTTTTGGTACCTAGACATGATATAACGCCCATAAAGTTTGTGTTGTTGTTTTTTGGTATCAGAATACTATATATTAAATTCGAGGTGATTTGGATATCGGTTTCTTTAGGTTCTCGAATTGGGTCTTGTTTTGTCGTAACGGGTCTGTTTGGTGTTATCTTTCAAAACTTGTTTTGTTTCTATTGATTTTGTTCCTGCCATTATACTATCATCATATTTTGATATTTGGCTGTTGTTTGAGTCATTTTCATCACTTTCGTATTTGTTTGTTTTTCGATAAGTTCTGGTCCAAACAAAAGTCAGATTCGTAATCTCGAGTCTAAATTAGTGATCTTCCCGTTATAAACTCTATTCTTGTCTTCATCTTCTTCTTGTTTTTTTTCCCTATTTGTGTCATGTATTCACCAAGGGAGAGGGAACAGAGGAGGATTGTAGATCAACGATGCGAAAACTAAGCCATGGTTTGGGGTTTTAGAACGAGAAGTTGATAAACGTAGAAGATTATTCTATGATCTTCAAGCTTCATGGGAAAAAGAGGTACAGTGCCAAAAGAATGAAAGACGAAGGAGAGCCGTTGTGGTTATCATTCAAAAGTATGTACGTAAGTGGTTAGTACGGCGTGCTTATTTGAAATTCTTGTCAGTCACTACTTCTATACAGTGTTGTTGGAGAAAGGTGTTAGCAATAAGGGAATTCTGAAGGCTTAAACAAGAGGCTACTGAAGTTGCTACTAATCCTATACAAGATTCAAGGGTGAATCTTCTTGAAGAGGGAGGGAATGATACGGTTCAGCCTTGTGATATGACCCAAGTAAGGTTAGATTCGGATTTTGGCGTAAAATGCGCAACAGTCCGGGTTCACGACAACAATCATAATTCTTAATTCGACCGTTGGATTGAGCTAACATTTTAGGTGGTGTGTCTTAACATGCTGTCCTACCTTGGCTTAAAATATCAAATCAATCAGAGTTCGAGAAGAATTGGAAATACTGGTCAACATAGGCTGTACGAATTTTGTTATTCACTTCCTTTTGACTTGTGGACTTCCTATTTGGTTAGTATTCTTTTCCTACAAGGATGTGGCAGCTAGTTTCGGGAATTTCCTAGTTCCACAAGGATCTTTAATGAGCTCCAATATAATCTCCAAGTGTGGCAAGGATTCATTAATGTTTCAGAATTCTTTTCTTATAATGATTCGTTATTCATCCTAGCTACACAAGGAAAGAAGGGCTAGTGGTATTTAATGAAAAATTAGTTATTTTTAATATTTTCTTTCATGTTTGAGCTTAATTAAAACTTTGTTTTGAGCTAGGATCCAAGACTTGTTTGGATCAGGTTATGGGCTTTTTAGTTTAGGGTTTTTTGGGTCAGTTTTGTATGTGGGTCACTTCAGCCCACAAGTATAGATCCATTAGGGTTACTTTTAAGAACTATTTAAACACATGGAACCTAAATTTCGGCAGCTTTGATGATTATTACTTCTGAATTTTTCAGTTTTAACGTGTGAGAGTAATTCTTGCATTCTTGAGTTCTTGAACGAACTGAATCTGACTTATCGAAGATTAACTAGCTTCGTGGCTTCATTCTACTCAATCCAATAGTGTTGGTGCCTTCGGGCAGGTTTCATTGTGTCACACTCCTATCAGACCTATTTCAGCTTTCTGGGATCATATCTCAATCTTGATTGTGGGTTACGTAACCACGTGATCAAGAGTTTCGCATCATGGCTTGTATATCCCTTTGTATGTACCTAAGGAACCTGATACGATCCAGGCAAGGTCAAATTCGGCTTTTGATGTAAAATGTGCAACTATCTAGTTTTACGGCAACAGTCATAATTGTCAATTCGATAGTGCAACAAACAAGAAGTTTTATTAATCTGAATTGTCTACCCTTACATGTCTGGTTATGCCCTTATTTATAGTGACTCCAAACTAAAATAAACCCTAATGAACCCCTTATGTGGACTTATATGATGCCCACTTACAATTAAACCCAAATAATATAAATAAACCCTAAACTAAGAAGAAAATAATAACAACAAAAATAAATCCGAATTTAATATCCTAAACAGGATCAGATTTGTTGCCCTTTAGAAGTCCCATATAAGCTAGGAGAATCAAATCTGAAGGTAGAATTAATTCTAAAATCTTCTTTTCTTTTTTTGTAGCTAAGATGAATAAGGAATCCTTGTAAGAAAATGATTCTGAAATAATTATGAATCCTTGCCACACTTGGTGTTGCAGCCCATTAAAGATCTTTGTAGAATTAGTAGATTCCCAAAATAAGCTGCCATGTTTCCTTTTAGGAAAAGAATCATAGCCAAATAGGAAGTCCACAAGTTAAAAGGAAGTAAATAACAAAATTCATACAGCATCTGTTGACCCGTTTTGCAATGCCTTCCCCAACTCCGATTGACCTGAACTTTTAACCCCTGGTAGGAAAACATGACAGGAGACTCCACGTAAAATTTCAGCCTAATCCAACAGTCCGATTGAGAATTATGACTATTGCCGTAAAACTGGATAGTTGCATTTTTTACGTCAAAATCTGAATTTGACGCAAAACAGACTCGTTTACGATGAGTTAAGTCCGAATCTGGAACCTAAAGTACATGATGTCCAATTGAGCTAAACTTTCACATAGAGTGCTATATCAACCCAAATAGACAGAATGTAAAGTTTGAGCAATTTAAGATAAGTTTTGATATACTTACGCAAAAACGTTATAAATCAGACCTGATTAGACCCGAAATTGAAAACCAAAGCAAACGACATCAAATTGACCCCATATTGTATGCGATTAGGACCCCAGTAATCAGAGTATCAAATTTGAGCTAATTCCGAGTTGATTTAGTCCCATTTTCCCTTGTTTAGTTTTCTACGGCAGAAACCAATAAACATCTCTTTGAACGATTTTTTTTATGCTATTGATATATTTTGGACAATAACCAAATGAAATAACTAATTTTTTTTTATATGCTGCAAAATCAAGGAGAAAAAAAATTGGACACTAAGGAATTTTTGCGGAAACAACAAGAACAAAAAATTCAGAAGGATATAACTTGATTAATGGAGCCAAGCTCTGATACCAAATGATGCGAACCTCATGATCACGTGGTCACGTAACCCACACACAAAGACACCAAATTCCCTGAAAGCCAAGTAAATCAGGTTTGATAGGAGTGTGACACAAAGATAACTTGTACGTAGGCACCAGCACTATTAGAAACGGAAACCCCCACCCAACGAATATTGATTCGTGAACGAGAAGTATAAGGATGACACCAAGAAGACAGTTGTTCTTCGATAAGTCGTTTTTCAGTTCTTTAGAGAACCATGGAAGGGAGATTATCTCACCAACACACACACACACAAAGTGCGTCAAACAAGAAGTTTTGTTAATATGAATTGTCTAACCTTACATGTCTGGTTATGCCCTTATTTATAGTGACTCCAACTAAAATAAACCCTAATGGACTCCTTATGTGGACTTACCCACTTACAATTAAACCCAAATAATATAAATAAACTCTAAACTAAGAAGAAAATAATAATAACAATAATAAATCCAAAATTAATATCCTAAATATCATGTTTCCTTTTAGGAAAAGAATCATAGTCAAATAGGAAGTCCACAAGTCAAAAGTAAGTAAATAACAAAATTCGTATAGCCTCTGTTGACCCGTTTTGCAATACCTTCCCCAACTCCGATTGACCTAAAAGTTTAACCCCAGGTAGGAAAACATGTCAGGAGACTCCACGTACAGTTTTATTTCGATCCAACAGTAGAATTGAGAATTATGACTATTACTGTAAAACTGGATAGTTGCACTTTTTACGTCAAAATCCGAATTTAACCTTGCCTAGATCGTATCACATGTTGTCTTTCAGCCCGGCAATTGGGTTTGGGTGCATGTGCATAGGAGAGATTTCCGGCCCATAGCAATTCAAAGCTACAACCACGAGGAGATGGGCCATTTTAGATCCTTGAAAGGATCAATGACAATGCTTCTAAAGTTGATTTGCCAAGTGAGTATGGTGTTAGTGCTACCTTTAATGTTTCTGATCTTACTATGTTTGATGTAAGTGATGATTCGAGGTCGAGTCCTTTTAAAGAGAGAGGGGATGATGAGGATCAGCTCAACACCAAGCATAATCATGCCAACGACCCATTGGAGGTGCCAATTGGGCCAATTACAAGAGCTAGGGCAAAGAAACTTTAAAAAGTATGGAATGGGCTTGTTCAGAACATGTGGGTACAAGAAGTATGAAGAACAACTTCTAATTAATCTAATTCAGGTCCAAGAAGAGCTCAATTATGTGAAACAAGGGACTTCTTAAGGGTGACAAATATGATCCTATCATATTTAGGATATTAAATTCGGATTTATTATTGCTATTATTATTTTCTTCACAGTTTAGGGTTTCAATTATATTATTTGGGTTTAATTGTAAGTGGGTCTCGTATATGTCCACATAAGGGGTTCATTAGGGTTTATTTTAGTCTAGAGTCAGTATAAATATAGGCATAACCAAACATGTAAGGGTTACATAATTTTTAGATCAATAAACTTCTTTGGCTGCACTTGTTGAATTGGGCCAATTACAAGAGCTAGGGCAAAGAAACTTTAAAAAGTATGGAATGGGCTTGTTCAGAACATGTGGGTCCAAGAAGTATGAAGAACAACTTCTAATTAATCTAATTCAGGTCCAAGAAGAGCTCAATTATGTGAAACAAGGGACTTCTTAAGGGTGACAAATATGATCCTATCATATTTAGGATATTAAATTCGGATTTATTATTGCTATTATTATTTTCTTCTTAGTTTAGGGTTTCAATTATATTATTTGGGTTTAATTGTAAGGGGGTCTCATATATGTCCACATAAGGGGTTCATTAGGGTTTATTTTAGTCTAGAGTCAGTATAAATATAGGCATAACCAAACAAAACATATAAGGGTTACACAATTTTTAGATCAATAAACATATAAGGGTTATTTTAGTCTAGATTCAGCTTCCAAGATGATGAAGAACCAGAATTAAATGCTAGCCGTACATGTCCCTTCCTTAGTTGTCTCTCGACCTTCGTAGCCATGTGAACCATGTCCTCTAGCTCCACATAGTGTTGCAGCTTAACAACATTGGCAATGTCCCGATTCAACCCATTAAGAAATCTAGCCATAGTGGCTTCTCTATCCTCAACTATATTGGCTTTAATCATTTGCTATCTTATAACCTTGATTCAGACCTTGAAGCTTCAGATATAAGTCTCTGTAATAATGGTTTGGCACAAATCATCATCTATTAAGACTTTCATCTCCCCCCAAGTCTGAACGGGTCGCTCCCCATTCCTCCTCCTACTAATTACAATCTAATCCAACCAAATCAATGCATACTTTGTAAACTTAATTATCACCAATTTCACCTTCTTTTGTTCAAAATAGCTCTATGGCAATAAAAAATCCAATCTGCCTTTTTCTCCCACTTCAAATAAGCCTTGGGATCATTTTTACCTTGAAAGTTAGGAATTTTCAGTTTAATGGTGTCCAAGTCCCCGTCCACATCTTCATAATTCCCCATGCCGTGGAAATTCACATTCCTCCTAGCCTTGTTCGGTCCAGACCTGATTCCTTGGCCAGCAGATGCAAAATCATAGTCATTTCACCCACATTTGCGTTTTCGTCAACAAACTCTTCAAAATCATAACTTACATTCCGTACGACCATACAGACCATATTTTGATGAGGATCAACCCAACACCAAGCGTAATCATGCCAACAACCCATTGGAGGTGCCAATTGGGCCAATTACAAGAGCTAGGAGTTTGATGATGTATTCCCTGAAGACATTCCTAATGGATTACCATCATTAAGGGGAATTGAACATTAGATTGACCTTGTACCCGAAGCTTCGATTCCTAACCTTCCAGCATATAGAAGCAACCCCAAGGAGACGAGGGAGCTTCAAAGGCAAGTAGATGAGTTGATGATAATGGGGTACATTCGTGAGAATATTAGCCCTTGTGTTGTGCCAGCATTACTTGTGCCTAAAAAGGATGGAACATGGAGGATGTGTGTCGATTGTCGTGTCGTCAACAACATAACGGTAAAGTATCGCCATCCTATTCCTAGGCTTGATGAAATGCTAGATGAGTTGCATGGATCATGTATTTTCTCGAAAATTGACTTTAAAAGTGGGTATCATCAGATTAAGATAAAAGAGGGTGATGAGTAGAAAATTGCATTTAAGACTAAGCATGGTTTGTATGAATGGTTAGTCATGCCGTTTGGACTTACAAATGCACCTAGTATGTTTATACGTTTTATGAATCACGTATTGCGTGCGTTTATATATAAGTTTGTTATTGTGTATTTTGATGATATTTTGATCTATAACAAGAACTTAAATGAGCATCTTGATCATTTGTGTAATGTAGTTAGTGTATTGCAATTGAGTTTGGGTGCAAATGCATAGGAGAGATTTCCGGCCTATTGGAAATCAAAGCTACAACCACGGGGAGATGGTGATGTGAACCTCGTGATCACGTGGTCACGTAACCCACACACAAAGACACCAATTCTCGGAAAGCCAAGTAAATCAGGTTTGATAGGAGTGTGACACAAAGATAACTTGTACCTAGGCACTAGCACTATTGGAAACGGAAACCCCCACCCAACGAATATTGATTTGCGAACGAGAAGTATAAGGATGACGCCACGAAGACAGTTGTTCTTCGATAAGTCATTTTTCAGTTCTTTAGAGAACCATGGAAGTGAGATTATCTCACCAACACATACACACAAAGTGCGGCAAACAAGAAGTTTTATTAATCTAAATTGTCTTGCTTACATGTCTGGTTATAAACCCTAATGGACCCCCCTTAGGTGGACTTATTAAGCCCCCTTACAATTGACCCAAATAAGTAATAATAACCCAAAGACGAAGAAGAAAATAATAAAACTCCAAAAATTACCATCCTAAATATGCTAGAATCAGATTTGTCACCATTAAGAAGTCCCAAATAGACTAGGAAATCTGATCTGAAGGTAGAATTTATTTTGAAGTCTTCTTTCTTTTTTTGTAGCTAGGATGAATAAGGAATCCTTGTAAGAAAAGGATTCTGAAATAATTATGAATCCTTACCACACTTGAAAACTATGTTGCAGCCCATTAAAGATCTTTGTAGAAATAGGAGTTTCCCCAAATAAGCTGCCACATCCTTTTAGGAAAAGAATCCTAGCCAAATAGGAAGTCCACAAGTCAAAAGAAAGTAAATAACAAAATTCATAAAGCCTTTGTTGACTCGTGTTTTGATGCCTTCCCGAACTCCGATTGATCTGAAATTGTAAACCAAGGTAGGAAAATATGTCAGGCGACTCCATGTAAACTTTCAGCCCGATCAAACGGTTGGATTGAGAATTACGACTGTTGCCGTAAAACTTGATAATTGCACATTTTACATCAAAATCCGATTTTGATCTTGCCTGGATTGTATCAAATGGGCCATTTTAGATCCTTGAGAGGATCAATGACAATGCTTATAAAGTTGATTTGCCAGGTGAAAATGATGTTAGTGCGACCTTTAATGTTTCTAATCTTACTCTCTTTGATGTAGGTGATGATTCGAGGTTGAATGCTTTAGAAGAGAGAGGGGATGATTAGGATCAACCCAACACCAAGCGTAATCATACCAACAACCCATTGGAGGTGCCATTGAATGAGCTTGTTCAGAACATATAGAGCAAGATGGAACTAGAGGAGCTTGGGACATCGAAGGAGCATGAAGGATAACTTCTAATTCAAGTCCAAGAAGAGTCCAATTCGTGTGGAACAAGGGGTTGATGTAATAGAAAATTTGGCAGCCTTTGATGATTATTACTTCTGAATTTTTCAGTTTTAACGTGTGAGAGTGATTCTTGCATTCTTCAGTTCTTGAACAAACTGAATGTGACTTATCAAAGATTAACTGGCTTCGTGGCGTCATTCTACTGATTCCAATATTGTTGGTGCCTTAGGATAGGTTTCCATTATGTCACGCTCTAATCAGACCTATTTCGGCTTTCCGGGATCAGATCTCAATCTTGATTGTGGGTTGCATGATAGGTATGATAGGAGTGTGACACAATGGAAACCTGCCCCTAGGCACCAACACTATTGGATTGAGTAGAATGACGCCACGAAGCCAGTTAATCTTCGATAAGTCAGATTCAGTTCGTTCAAGAACTGAAGAATGCAAGAATCACTCTCACACTTTAAAACTGAAAAATTTAGAAGTAATTATCCTCAAAGCTGCCGAAATTTAGGTTACATGTGTTTAAATAGTTCTTAAAAGTAACCCTAATGGATCTACCCTTGTGGGCTGAACTGACCCATATACAAAACTGACCCAAAAACCCTAAACTAAAAGGCCCATAACCTGATCCAAACAAGCCTTGGATCCTAGCTCAAAACAAAGTTTTAATTAAGCCCAAACATGAAAGAAAATAATAAAAATAGCTAATTTGTAAAAATACCACTAGCTTTTCTTTCCTTGTATAGCTAGGATGAATAAGGAATCTTTATAAGAAAAAGATTCTAAAATATTAATGAATCCTTGCCACACTTGAAGATTATACTGTAACTCATTAAAGATCCTAGTGGAACTAGGAAATTCCCAAAACCAGCTGCCACATCCTTGTAGGAAAAGAATCCTAACCAAGTAGGAAGTAAATAACAAAATTCATACAGCCTCTGTAGACCAGTATTGCGATGCCTTCCCAAAGTCCGATTGACCTGAAATTTTAACCCGTAGTAGGAAAACATGTATGGAGAGTCCATATAAACTTTTAGCCCGATCCAACGGTCGGATTGAGAATTATAATTGTTGCCGTAAACATGGACTGTTGTGCTTTTTACGCCAAAATCCAAATCTGACCTTACTTGGGTCATATCACAAGGCTGAACCGTATCATTGGATCATTTTCATTGCGTTTCCAATAGTGCTGGTGCCTAGGTACAAGTTATCTTTGTGTCACACTCCTATCAAAACTGATTTACTTGGCTTTCCGGGAATTGGTGTCTTTGCGTGCAGATTGCATGACTACGTGATGACGAGGTTTGCATCATTTGGTAACAGAGCTTGGCTCCATTAATCAGGTTTTATCCTTCTAAAATTTTTGTTTCTTGTTGTTTCCACAAAAATTCCATAGTATCCAATTTCTTTTTCTCCTTGAATTTGCGGCATATACAAAACACAATTGTTATTTCATTATGTTATTGTTCAAAATATATCAGTAGCATCAAAAACAAAAAAAAAAGAGAAAAGAAAAAAAAATTGTTCAAAAAGACATTTATTGGTTTCAGCCGCAAAAAACTAAATAAGAGAAACTTGGATCAAATCAACTCGGAATTAGCTCTACTTTGACACTATAATTAATGTGGTCCTAATCGCACTACATATCAATTTTAGGGTCAATTGGATATCGTTTGCTTTGGTTTCAATTTCGAGTCTAATCAAGTCTGATTCGTAATGTTTTTGCGTCAGGCTATCAAACCTTATCATAAATTTCTCAAACTTTATATTCTGTCTATTTGGGTTGATATCGCACTATATATGAAAGTTTAGCTCAATTGGACATCATTTACGTTAGGTTCTAGGTTCAGACTTAACTCTTCGTAAACGAATCTGTTTTGCGTCAACTTTTGAAATTCGCTTTGTTTCTGTTGTTTTCGTTTCTTGTAGTATATTTTCAACATATCTAGCATATTTGGGTGTTGTTTCA
>Ga0307507_10008730_pt1 | contig 13853 bp, 20 predicted proteins | sample 7_EM_MG_FD_207223 | JGI IMG/M metagenome (GOLD analysis project Ga0307507, IMG submission 207223) | Populus trichocarpa ectomycorrhiza microbial communities from riparian zone in the Pacific Northwest, United States - 7_EM | ecosystem: Host-associated > Plants > Roots > Unclassified | place...
TGTTAGGCTCACCAAGCAGGCCACTTCGGTGGTTGTCTCCGTTAACCCCGACGACGTTCCCGTCCTCCTCCCCGCCCTCTTCCTCTTCTCCAAACGGCTCAAGGTCGAGAAAACGACCCAGGCTAACTGATACACCCAATGTACCAACTGCTACCGATTCGGACATGCCCATGCCCGATGCACCCAGCAGCACCCCACCTGCCCGTATTGTGCGCTTCATCATACTCGTTCAGCCCATCGCTGCCAAAACCCCACCTGTCCCAAGGGAGGCGACTCCAAGGCAGTCCCCGATTGCTGCCCCACGTCCCCCCCCCACTGCCCCAACTGTGGCGATGACCACGATGCCTTCTACAAAGAATGCCGGGCTAGACCAGTCCCCCCTCCTCAACCCGAGGCCTCCCCACCTTCCGACGAAGAACTATCCGACGCCTCCTCCGATACTGAAGAAGCCATGGATGTGGGCGACGATGGCCGCCAAGCACCCTCTACTCCCAAAGCCCCTGCAACCCAGACCGTGGACCTTTCCACCCCCAGACCCCTCCGCCCAAGAGACGCCCTCGCACCCCTAGGCGGGCCCCAGCAAGCACCCACTGGCCAGGTTCCGCTACCGGTAACTCCCGCCAAACTCTCGGGTTCGTCCCGGAGATGATTGAAAAACCCTGCACCACCACTCGCCATGGACTGGCTCCGGCGTCTAACCTCACCCTCGTTCAACACAACAGCCTGGGTAGCTGGGATGTGTTTCTTTCCTTGTTTTCCTCCCTAACGGAAGGCCCCCCGGTTGATCTTGTCGTCTTACAAGACCCCCCCTCCTCCAAAGGTTTTCTTCCGTGTTATGCTGGCTTTAAATCTTTTGCTCCCCCCGTTGCTAGGCCCAGGGTGGCCTGCTATGTGTCCCTAAACTTTCTGCAAAAGTTTGCAGTTCTACAGTTTTTTCCCCCAGAGACAGATGACTTTATGGCGCTAGATGTGTTCACTCCACAAGGTTGCTTTGGCTCAAACTCCCCCCGGTTCAGGATCGGCAACGCATATGCGAGGCCGCTCCCCCCAAACCCCCACTCGGTTGCCCCGGAAACCGCCCTTCGAGACCTTGAGTACCCATACCTAGTCGCAGGCGACTTCAACATCCACAACGCAGCAACTGATCCCTCCAGGCTCCTCTCCGCTAGGGAGGAAAGTGAATCCGCCCCCTACTTCGGCCTAGCCACAGACTTAGGTCTCACCCTTCTCAACCCCAGGCATCTATACACGGTTTCCATTCACAGGGACTCACAGACCAAGTGCAATAGACCTGGCATTTGCTAACCCACGCATGTTCCCCGCCTTCCGATCCGGGGATGCATCGTTACTCCCCTCTACGGGGTCCGACCACGCACCCATCTTAATCTCCCTACGCCCTCCCTCCCCTCACAACGACAAGCCCAGACCCCGTTGGCAAGAGGCCGACTGGCCAGGACTCACAGATAGACTCAAAAGCTGGCAGATCCCTCCCCCCCCTGATGCTCCCTCCGCCAACCAGCTCGACCGATGGTTCTCCTCGGCCCTCTCCGCACTCACGATGGCGATCGAAAACGTCACACCCCGCTCGCGCCCCTCTCCGAGGTCAAAGGCCTGGTGGACCCCCCTCCTCACCGCTCTCCGAAAAGAGTTTACAAAGACTACCCGCAAAGCCAAAAAATCACGGACCCCCGACTCCTCCGCCACGGCAAGACAAGCCAAGCTCGGCTACTTCAAGGCCATCAAAAGGGCCAAAGCTACCTATTGGGCTGACTTCCTCGCAAAAACCTCCCGGGACAATATCTGGACAGCCAAACAGTTGGTTGCCCCAAGAAAGACCCCCAGATTCCCCTCCCTCCCCGATGCCTCTGACCCTGTCGCGATCAACAATGCACTCCTAAACCACTTCTTCCCCCCTAAAAACCCCCTCCTCAACAGAGGATGCCTGGCGAAGAACCCGTCCGCCTCTCCCCTCACGAAGGAGGAGATCAGGCTCGCCCTCTCCAAAAGCTCACCCTCCTCGGCTCCCGGCCCCGACGGGATCCCGTACTCCGTATGGAAAAAGGTTACCCGCATCAACCCCGCGATCATCATCGGACTCCTCTCCCCTCTGGTATCGTTCGGTCACCACCCCCCATCCCTGAAGAACGCCAACAGCGTAGTCTTGGACAAACCTGGCAAGGCCTCCTACGACTCCCCTGCTTCCTTCCGCATCATCGTCCTCCTAAAAACCATCTCGAAAGTCCTAGAACGGGTAATGACGGTGCGGTTGTCCGCCATCGCCAAATCCAAAGGCCTCCTACACCCGAACCAATGCGGATCCCTCCCCGGGCTCAGCTCCACTGACGCTTGCCTCGCGCTTACACACGAAATCAGGACACTCCAGAGGCCCAGGCTGGAGGTCTCCACCCTCTTCCTGGACATCAAAGCCTGCTTTGACAACGTCGACGCCCCCACCCTTCGGGCCAGGCTCCTAGCCTCCCACGTACCCCCATACATGGTCGACTGGGTTTCCTCCTTCCTCTCGGAGAGAACCTGCACCCTGGTCTTCCAAGGCTCCCCCATTCTCTCCTCACCAGTCTCTGTAGGCACCCCTCAGGGGTCCCCCATATCTCCCCTCCTCTTCCTCCTATACGTCGCCCCCCTTCACGTGTCGATACCTAGAGGCCTCATGGTCTCCTACGTCGACGACTTCTCTATCACAGTGGCCTCCTCGTCCTATAGGGGTAACATACGCCGCCTGCAAAACCCATTCACCACCATATCCGCGAAGGGCCGGGACATAGGTGTCTCGTTCTCAGTCCCAAAAACAGAACTCATTCACTGGCGGACCCCGAGCCAGAGATCCCCCCGATCGACGGCCCCCATTGCTCTGGAAGGCCGCCTCTTCCACCCCTCCGAGGTTGTTAGATGGCTGGGCTACTGGTTCACCCCCGCCCTCTCCCCAACACACCACTTCAGGCACAGGCTTTCTCTGGCCCAGGCTGTCTTCTCCTTCGTCCAACGTCTCTCCTCCCCAGGGGCAGGCGTGCGCCCCTTCCTATGTCATCGCATCGCTACCGGTCTCCTCTGCCCCATACTCACATATGGAGCCGACCTCCTCACCCCGAACTACACCGCGCTCAGAGGCATGAATAGCTTCTGGCACAGGGTCCAGAGATGGACGACGAACAACTTCTTCTCCACCCCCACCTCCATCCTGGCCCGCGAGGCCTGCCTCCCCCCGATCGCAGCTTACTGCAGATATCGGAGACGACTGGCCGCCCTCAGGGTGGCCTGCGCCCCCCCATATGCCAACCCAGCCGCGGCAAGGCTCCCGCCATCGTTCCCCTCCCTCTCGTCCTTCAGAGCCCAAGATTCATCCAGACACCTCACGAAGGGCCTCTCCTCCGTGTACCTCCCCCTTGACTGGCGTACCAATGTCCCCTCTCCACCCTTAAGGAAACACCTACCGGTAGACGCCCTCGCACACCTCACCATACCGCTACAGGAAGGCCTCACATGCCTCCCTCTCGTCCTGTACACCCTCCCTCCGCCTGGCACAAACATCCCCCCGCCAGACCTCATGAAAAAGACCTACCAGGCACTACGGGCCCGAGCTAGGCACATGCTTCTCCAAGACTGGGCCAAAGATGACCCCACACCTCCGTACTACGACTACCCCCCCTCCGTCACACCCCATCCCTTCATGGGCCTGGGGAAATTCGTGGCAGGGAGAATCCACCAGATGCGAGCGGCCAAAAGCTACCTGGCCGCCCACCCTTCCTGGTCCGACGAAGACCTCAACCTCACCTGTCCACGCTGCGAAGTCGAGCCCGAGCCGTTCCAGCACGCTATCCTCTCCTGCCCTGCCCGAAAAAGGGACCGAGACCACATACTGAAAGACGTCTCCTCCCTCGGTCATGACGCCATCGTATGGACCGAACCCCACCTACTGCAAGCCCTTGGTGAGTACATCACAACCACGAAGACCGGCTTCCCTCCAGACATGATCCCCGAGCCTTTTCTCCCTCCATCATTTTAGACCCCCCGCCCCAGAGTTCCAATTAAGCTTCGCCTGTAAGGATTTCCTTTGTGTTTTACGTATGGGTTATAGTTTTTAGTTGGCTTTGATATTTCCGTATAAGTAATTTTCCTTGCAAAAAACACGCAGGCGAGAAGTAGTTTGCGTTGTTGTATTTCCCTATATTTATGTTTCCGAGAGGAACCATGGCCGAATGGTTTTAGGCTAAAAGAAGTTTTTCAGTCGCCGCAGAGGAGAAGTGTTGGTTTCTTTTGTTGTTTGTTTTGATTTATGGGTTTTGTTCTTTCCACAGCTAGCGTTGCACGAAGCTTCTTGTACCTTAAAACAATGAACGCATGATAAAAAAAAAAAAAAAAAAGCAAAAAAAGGCATGGGATTTGGGTTCTTCACGCAATTATCTAAGTTTTTTCATACACTATACTTTCGATACAACCATCTTTATCTATCACGCTTCCGGGAAATCAGGACACGACTGTCCTCGACTGGCCTAGCGATCGACGTTGCTAGATAGGAGACAACGGACTTAGCTATCGCAACAGGAATCAGGAAAAGGAGAAGTGATCGTTAGTAGTGTATTGGTTACCTGCTGCAAGTATCACCCGCAAAGGAAAGGATTGTAACAGTTTCCAAAGAATGCGGTGTTCGTACTAGTCTCTTGATATCCATTGTTGTATGCAAATTCTGCCTGTGGTAGATAACCACACCAAGCGTGTTGTTGATAGTTGATATATGCTAGGAGGTATTGTTCCAATATGGCATTGGTCCGTTCGGTGTGTCCGTCTGTTTGTGGGTGGAAAGCCGTGCAACGGCTTCGTTCGATTCCCAGTTTTCCCGTGGTTTCCTTCCATAGGTCTGAGGTGAATAGTGTCCCCCTGTCGGTGATGATATCCTGTGGTAGTCCGTCTAGCCTGCCTATTTCTTTCATGAAGAGATTGGCAAACTACGGTGCAACGAGGTCCTTCGAGCATGGAATGAAATGGCTTATTTTGCTCAGCCGAATGATGACCACCAGTATGGTGTCATATTCGTCTGATTTCAGCAGGAGCGTAATGAGGTTCATAGCTATTGATTTCCATGGCCGATCGGGGCCCTCATTTGACTGCAGCAATCCGTAGGGTGCATGTCGGACCACTTTGGTCCTCTGACATGTGTCGCAATATTTTAGGAATTGTTTGATATCCTCTCTTATCTTTGGCCAATAATATCGTCGGCTGATGAGTTCGGTGGTTTTTGCCGTTCCGCGATGCCCTGCTTGTCGGGCTTTGGGGTGTTTGGCGATAAGAGTGGTTTGTATCCCTCCTTCGTTTGGTATCCAAATCTTTCCTTGGTACCATAAGAGGCCATCCTGCCATTCGCATAGCCCCTACGCTATCCCTTTCATTTCTTTTCTTCCTTCTTCCAAGTTTCTTTTAATGTCTTATATTTCTTTGTCGACGTTGCTTGCCTTCTGTATATCTCCCTCGTCTTTGTCTTGGAATTCTGTTATTTCCAATATGTCGAGCTTGATTTCTTCAGTCTCTGGGATATCCCAGTATCGTTCTTGTGGTAATAAGATTGCCACATTGCTTGTGAGTCTCTTGTCGCCTTAGGTGGGTACGTCTCCCTCTCGTCCTGTGAGGGCGTCTGGCTTTCCCCGTTCTCTTCCTGGACGGTATTCGATTTTGAAATTTTATTGACTTCATTCTTGCATCCATCGTGCTTCTCGTTCGCTTAGTTCCTTCGTTGTCATGAAGGTCACTATGTTCTTGTGGTCTGTGAGGACCCCTACCAGCCTTGGACTTTCTCTCGTGTATGGTTTCCATTCGTGGAACGCCTGAACTATTGCCAATAGTTCCTTGTCGTGTATATGATAGTTGCATTCAGCGTCTGATATTGTTTTTGATCGGTATGCCACTGGCCTCCATTTTCTGTCTTTCCATTGCTGAGATACTATTCCAGAGCAGACGTTTTTTGAGGCGTCTTTTTCGATCTTCGGAGGTGGGACGCGGTCGAAGAGGACCAGTACTGGTGCTGTGGTGAGCTTTGTCCTTAGTTCCACTAATGCCTTTTGTTCCTTGTCTCCCCACTCCCAGTTGCCGACGTATTCCTTTCTTGTTCTTGCATATAGTGGCCTGGCTGTTCTGCTGAAGCCTTCTATAAACCGTCGGTAGAAGTTGCACAACCACAGGAAGCATTGGATTTCCTTGATTTTCTTGGGTGTTGTCCAGTCCCATATGGCTTGTGTCTTAACTGGGTCTGTCTTGACCACTACCTGTCCAATGATGAATCCTAGGAATTCTGTTTCGCTTTGGTGGAATTGGCACTTGGAGAGTTTGACCTTCATTCCCGATTTTCGTATTGCCTTGAGGATATTGCTGATGTCTTTTGGGTGTTGTTGTAGGGTGTTTGAATATATTAGCACGTCATCCAGATAGACGATGCAACACATGTCAATGTGTTCCATAAGCACTTCGTTGATCCATCGTTGGAACGCCGGCCGTGCAGTACCTAGTTTAAATGGGATGACTAGGTATTCATAAGTCCCTAACTTTGTTGAAAAGGTTGTCTTCCATTTGTCTCCTTCTCTGATTCGAATGTTGTGGTAGGCGTCCTTGATATCCAGCTTGGTAGCGTATTCTGCTACCCCTAGTCTGTCTAGGGCTTCACTAATGAGTGGTTGTGGATGTCGATCCTTTTTGGTGACTTCGTTGAGTGCTCGGTAATCGTAACATAGTCTGAGTTTGCCCTCCTTCTTCTTGACAAACATGGTTGTTGATGCCCTTCCTGACTTCACCCTTTGAATCCACACGCAATCCTGGTTTTGTTTGATGTATCAATGGAGCTCTTCCAGTTGGTCCTAACTGAGCGCGTAAATCTTTTTAATAGCCAACATTTTTCCTTCTTCTAGGTCAATTCCTAGGTCGATGCCTGGTCGGTGGGGTAGTACTGTCGTTTTTTCTCCTATTTCGAATACATCCAGCAGGTGATGATATTTTTGGGGAACCGTTTCCCTAATATCCCGGTCCTCATTGATTGTCTTGTTTTTTATCGCCAGCTCGGTGCTAATGTTGATAACTTTGAGCTGAATTTCCTTGTCAATCTCGTTCCATCTTAGTATCCCGGTCTTTTCTCGGCGTCGGTAAAACTGTCCGAAGCCTCTTGCCGATATTTCGTTGCTTTCCATATGTGCCTTGGCTTTCTGGCCCGTGACCCTTTGGTCCGTGGTGGTGTCTAAGCTTCTGAAACCCTGATCTCCGCTCTGTGTATCCTCCAACTGGGTTACTTCTTGTAGCTCCCTGTTGTCGATTTTTCGATTATCAGTTGTGCGATCTGGTCTCCTTTTTCTACTCAGTATGGTTGGTCTCCTAGGTTGGCTAGGATCACCTTCACCTCTCCTCTGTAGTCGGAGTCTATCACACATGCATTTGTCATGAGTTGGTGTTTGACAGCTAGACTGCTTCGTGGTGCAATTCGTCCATAGGTGTTGTGAGGTAATCCAATAGCTATTCCCGTCCCAACAATGGCTTGCCTCCTGGCAGGAATGTTGGTTCCTTCGATTGTGTACAGCTCGTCTCCCGCCGCTCCTGCTGATCCCTTTATCGGGACTCTGGCCTCTACTGACAGCTTCTTAACTCTCACGCTCTGCTCGTTGGCCGTCGGGCCATTCTTGTCCTGCACCTTGGAGAATCTGGTGATAAGATTCTCCTCCAGGGCTTTTTCTTCGGGTACTGTATATGCAACGGGTGAACCTTTGAGCCACCAAGTCGTACATTGTTCGCTGTTGAATGTGATGCTTTTGTCATTCCAATCGATTGTTGGATTGTGTTCTCTTAACCATGGCATCCCGAGGATGACCTCATGGTTTTGGAGGTTTGCCACTTGGAAGGTTGCCAATTCCCTATGGCTACTAATGTACATAGGTACTTTCGTCATATGGGTAACGGGTCCCATAGCCCTTGGTTTTCTGTCTGCAAGGTAAATCTCCCTGAGGTTTTTTGCTTTGATCATCTTGATCCCGTGTTTGTTGCAGACTTCTCTGTCAATAAAGTCTTCTCTTGCTCCTGAGTCAATCATGGCGTTGATGGTGACTGACTCCTCTCCGCCGTGTGGTTGTATCTTGACCATAATATGGTCATTGGCGTGTTCGAGGGTTTCTGTGTAATGGAGTGCCGCGTAGTAGTTTTCCATGATGATGGGTTTTCGCTCGAGTCTGTCCCTCAGACCGTCTATTACTAGAGACATTCGTCGTTTCCCATCTGTTCGGTTTCTTGTTCGCCCTCCATCTCCCTAATCTTAGGTCTGGTTTGCCAAGGGGCGATTTTCTTCATGGGTTGCCAACTCCTGGTTTGTGCATTGAATGGTTTGGGTCCGTCCTTTTTCGGGGAGCTCCTGGCTAAGAGTCCTGGCTGTGCGCATTTGACACATAGTTGTTCTCGTATCCTCCTTTGGAATTCTTTTCTTGAGATATTGAATCTTGGTGGTCTCCGAGTCGCGGGCAGTTCCATGGTGTCGCCGTAATTTTCATTGGCATTATATTTTGGTCGGTATGTCCGGTCTGGGTTTTGTGGTGTGATGGTTTCCCTTTGGACATTTTTTGTTGATGGCGATCCTTGAATATGTCTCACTGTTGCCAGCTTGGTTTCCTTCCGGATTCATCAGTGAAATATCGGAGGCTGGTCCAAGGTGGTCCTGAATGCTCCTGGTCCACCAAGGGGGGTCGTGGTCCCTGTGGTCCACCTGGTCCACTCCGATACGCTCTGATCGACACTTTTCGAACTTTTACCGAAAATGTGGTTGAGGGTGGATCAGGGTGGACCAGGAGGACCAGGGGGACCATAACCTCTCTTGGTGTACCAGGAGTGGTTATTACATTTTGCTGATGTTGCCCATTGGGCTAGGGCTTCGAGGTTCTCGTATTCGTCACAGCTATCTCCCCAGGCGTTCTGCAATTCTGTGATCATTCCTCCCTGAAGTAGTTCTCCTCCGGTTGAGCTGTCCAGCTCGGCTTCGCTAGCCACCAGGCGGAATTCATTCCAGTATTCCACGACTGATCGTTTGCCTTGTTTCATGTTTTTCACTCTGATCCTTACTTCTCCCTTGGCGTCGATTACGCCAAATGGTCTTTGTAATTCTGCTCTCAATCCTGCCCAATTGTCCAATGTTGCAGTGATTTGTTCTTCTGCGTACCGAGTGATCCAGGTTCCTGGGTGGTCCCTTAGGTTGCTTGTGGCATAGAGGATTTTCTCCTCATCATGGCCGTTCTGCCACCCTACTGTCCTGTAGTACACTATGAGTTGGGCTAGCCCTCCTCGTCGTTTGTGTCGTTCTCTTCCGTAAACCTCTGGTTCCTTGGCTTTGGGCTTCCTGGTCCCGCCACTTAAGGATGCGATGATTTGTCCTTCTGTTCCTGGTTCAGGATCGGGGTTGTTTCCCAGGATTTCGCTCCTCCTTGTTCGGCTGTAGCTGCCATTGTGTTTCGTCATGTCCTTCATTGTTGTTCTGTTTCTTCTGATCCACTTGGTGATGGTGGTTCTGGTGTTGTAGGGCTTGGTGCCCTCCCTTCCATTAAGGCCCTTTCAAGTCCTTCTCCTAGCGATGAAAGCTCGAGATTTTCCGCTAGGGGGTCGATGTCGTTTTCGTTGTTGGCCTCCCTTTTGTCTGTTTGTTAGGTGCTGCTGGTTGACGCAACCAAATTTTACAATCCTCTCCTCTTCAGGTGATACTTGCAGCAGGTAACCGATAGTCTACTAATGATCACTTCTCCTTTTCCGGATGGCTGTTGCGATAGCTAAGTCCGTTGACTCCTATGTAGCAACGTCGATCGCTAGGCCGGTATAGTACAGTCCTGTCCTGATTGCCTGCAAGCGTGATAGATAAAGATGGTTGTATTGAAAGTATAGTGTATGAAAGATCTTAGATGGTTGCGTGAAGAACCCAAATCCCATCCCTTTTTTTCTTTTTTTTCTTTTTTTTTTTATCATGTGCTTTGTATTAACAACCTACGGGAACAAAGACTACGTGCAGCGCTAGCTATGGTAAAGAAAGAAGCCCTCCCCTACTTCCACCTGGCGCCAGGGAAAAAGCCATCAACCCCAGTCTCTCTGGTACGAGACCAAACACACGCCAGCCACGCAAAATAAGAAATCAAACTCCAAATGATAGTGGTGGAACAAGAAAATCAAATAAATACCCGGGGAGGAATCAACAGGAAAACCCTTGCCGTTGACACCATTTAACAAAAGAAATAATGGTTCTCACCACTGTGAAACCCAAAGTAACCGACAATGGAAGAAGAACGATGGCGGCCCGGGAGCCACTAAAAACCGTTGCGGCGTGGCAGGCATTACTCGTGAACCCAAGGCGTTGACATCCACCACCGAGACAGTGCAATACGACGACTGAGTGTAACCGAGGGGCGCGACTGTGGAGAAATCGCTAGGTGAGGCGAAAGGGCAGTAGGATGCCAGCCAAGTGAGTGGATTGTAGCTGTAACCGAGCAATGAGACGAAACCTGAAGGTGGAGAGGAGGGGTAGACCCAATAACCGTGGAAACTATCGGTAACCGTGTGCGTGTCTGACTAGGCAGCCTCTAGCAAAGGTGAAGAGAACAGAGAAATCGACCGTAGCCTGTTGAAAGGTTTTCTCCTACTGCGAACCATAGTCCCAGCAGTCTGTAACATGGGTGAGAGGGTGTTGCCGACCGTCTGAGCGCTAAGCGAGGCAGCGAAGCGCAAGCCAAGAGAGCGGGGAGCAGAGCCAAATGACCCCTAGAACCAAGGACGCCAGGGCCAAAGGACATGATGAGGGAAGTAAGGTGGGAGGGGGTGGTGCAGCTCACAGAGAGTGCGGATGCAGCTCACTGAGAGTGCGGTAGTGGTGGATGTTGACGATGAATCCTCAGGGTGTTGAGATTTCAATCGCCGGGTGTGTAAGGAAGATGGTTCGTGGCCCAAATCCCATGCATTCTTTTTTCTTTTTTTTCTTTTTTTTTATCATGCGTTCATTGTTTCTAGGTACAAGAAGCTTCGTGCAGCGCTAGCTATAGAAAGAACAAAACCTATAAATCAAAACAAACAACAAAAGAAACCATCTTTCCTAGTCCACCGTGGTTACTGAAAGTACTTTAGGCCAAAACCATTTGCCCCTCGTTCCCTATGGAAACAAAATATAAGGAAATTACAACGCAAAACTACTTCGCATTTACGCGTTTTTTGCAAGGAAAAGTATACAAAGGAAGAATAAAACATCTAGTCAACCACAACGCAGGAAGCTTAAAGAAAAACTCTAGGGAGGAACCATGTGTTTCTTTAATCTTGGGTAGGGGAAGCAAAGGGGGTGGAGTAGTGGTCGGGGAGCATGTCCGGAGGAAAACCGGTTTTTGTGTCTGTGATATACTGGCCTAGTGCTCGTATGAGGAGGGGATCGGACCATATTGTTGCGTCCTGCGCTAGGGAGCAGACTTCTTTGAGTAGGAGGCCTCGGACCCGTGTGCGGGCAGGGCAGGTGAGGATGGCGTGCTGGAAGGACTCTGGTCCAGTCTCGCACCGTGGGCAGGTTGGGTCGGGGTTCTCGTCGACCCACGAGGGGTGGGCGGCCAGGTAGCTCTTTGCTGATCGCATTTGATGGATTCTTCCCGCCACAAACTTTCCCAGCCCCATAAAGGGGTGTGGGGAGATGGAGGGGGGGTATTCGTAGTACGGGGGCGTGGGATCGTCAGTGACCCAATCCTGGAGGAGCATGTTCCTAGCGCGGGTCTGGAGGGCCTGGTAGGTTTTTCTCTTGAGATCTGGTGGGGGAATGTTCTTTCCGGGTAGGGGGGGGGTGTGTAGTACCAGAGGAAAGCACGTAAGACCTTCTGGTAGGGGGAGGGTGAGATGCGCCAGGGCGTCCACAGGGAGGTGTTTCCTTATCGGTGGAGAGGAGACCTTTGTGCGCCAGCTGAGGGGGAGGTAGACAGAGGAGAGGCCTACTGTGGGGTGCCTGGAGGAGTCGTGGGCCCTAAAGGAGGAGCGCGAGGGGAAGGATTGTGGGAGTCTGGCCGAGGCCGGGTTGGCATCCGGGGGGGCGCAGGCAACTCTGAGGGCGGCAAGGCGTCTCCTGTATCTGCAGTAGGAGACAATGGAGGGGAGGCAGGCCTCATGGGACAGGATGGAGCTGGGGGTGGAGAACAAGTTGTTCGTGGTCCATCTCTGGACCCTGTGCCAGAAGCCGTTCATGCCTCTGAGCGCAGCGTAGTTTGGGGTGAGGAGGTCTGCTCCGTAAGTGAGTATGGGGAGGAGGAGGCCACTGGCAATGCGATGACCGAGGAAAGGTCTGACGCCGGCCCCTGGGGAGGAGAGGCGTTTGACGAAGGAAAAGATTGTTTGGGCTAGGGAGAGCCTATGCCTGTAGTGGTGGGCCGTGTTGAGTGTGGGGGTGAACCAATATCCCAGCCATCTGACTACCTGGGAGGGACGGAGGAGGTGATTTTCCAGTTCGATCGGGGCACACGAGGGGGGCGTCCTCTGGCTGGGGGTCCGCCAGTGGATGAGTTCAGTTTTGGGGACCGAGAAGGACACGCCAATGTCCCGGCCTTTTGCTGCTATGGTGGAGAATAGACTTTGTAGGCGGCGTATCTTGCCTCTGTAGGAGGGGGAGGCCACCGTGATCGAGAAGTCGTCAACGTAAGAGACCATGAGCCCTGTGGGCACGGACATGTGCAGGGGGGCAACGTAGAGTAGGAAGAGAAGGGGGGAGATGACGGACCCCTGAGGCATGCCCACCGAAACCGGCGAGGAAATGTTGGGGGAGCCCTGGACCACCAGGGTGCAAGTTCTTTCTGAGTGAGAAAGGAGGATACCCAGTCGACCATGTGAGAGGGGACACGGGAGGCCACGAGTCTCGCTCTAAGAGTGGAGGCGTTGACATTGTCGAAGCCGGCTTTGATGTCTAGGAACAGGGTGGAGACTTCCAGTCTGGGTCTCGGGAGAGGTTTTACTTGGTGCATGAGGGTGAGGCAGGTGTTGGAGGAAGTGAGTCCTGGCAAGGAGCTGCACTGGTTTGGGTGGAGGAGGCCTCTCGACCTAGCGATGGCGGACAGTCTGACTGTCATTACCCGTTCGAGGATCTTTGAGATGGTCTTGAGGAGGACAGTGATGCGGAAGGAGGCGGGGGAGTCGTAGGAGGCCTTGCCGGGCTTGTCCAAGACCACCCTGTTGGCGGATTTGAGTGAGGGAGGGTGGTATCCGAAAGCTACTAGGGGGTAGAGGAGTTCGAGTAAGATCGCGGGGTTGATGAGGTTGACCCTCTTCCATACAGAGTAGGGGATGCCATCCGGGCCCGGGGCCGAGGAGGGGGAGGACTTGGAGAGGGCGAGTTTGATCTCTTCCTCAGTGAGGGGGGTGGCAGAGGGGTTTTTCTTCAGGGGGCCTCTGCTGGGCAGGGGGTCCTTAGGGGGGAAGAAGTAGTCCAGAAGCGCATTGTTGATAGCGACGGGGCCCGAGGCGCCGGGAAGGGAAGGGAACCTGGGGGTTTTTCTTGGGGCGACCAGCTTTATGGCCGTCCATATGTTGTCCGGAGAGGTCATTGCAAGGAAATCAGCCCAATATGAGGCTTTTGCTCTTTTGATGGCTTTGAAGTAGCCGAGCTTCGACTGTCTTGCTATGCTGTAGGAGTCGGGGGTCTGGATTCTTTTGGCTTTCCGGGAGGCTTTCGTGAATTCCTTCCCGAGAGTGGTAAGAAGAGGGGTACACCAACTTTTTGATCTTAGAGACGGGTGTGATCGGGGTGTGGTGGTTTCAATTACGGCTGTGAGCGCGGAGAGGGCCGAGGAGAATCATTGGTCAAGTTGGCTGGAGGAGGGGGTTTCGGGGGG
>Ga0307507_10008732_pt1 | contig 13851 bp, 14 predicted proteins | sample 7_EM_MG_FD_207223 | JGI IMG/M metagenome (GOLD analysis project Ga0307507, IMG submission 207223) | Populus trichocarpa ectomycorrhiza microbial communities from riparian zone in the Pacific Northwest, United States - 7_EM | ecosystem: Host-associated > Plants > Roots > Unclassified | place...
CCTTACTAACTATATAACTATAAGATTAAGATTAAGCCAGATAAAGAAAATACCCTCAGCTATAGCCCCCTCCGCTAGCAATCTACTAATAAGCTATAGGCCACTAAGTAGTATATTATTAATAACCTTAATAAGGGCTTTATTAAGCCTAGCTAGGTCCCCTTTACCTTACCTATTCTTTTTATAAAAAAGCTAAATAGTGGACTCTATTTCTGTATTAACTACTATAAACTAAACTATATAACCTATAAAGACTAATATCCGCTGCCCTTACTTAAAGAAACACTGGCCTATATAAGTAAGGCTAAGATTTTTATAAAGCTTAATATCTGCTAGGCTTTTTACTAAATTAGGATAGACCCTAAGATTTAAGGAATTTACTACATTTTAGACCCGCTACGGATTATATAAATATAAAGTACTACCTTTTAGACTAACTAACGGACCGGCTATATACCAATGGTATATAAATAACGTACTTTTTGACTACCTTAGTAACTTCTACACAGCCTACCTAAATAAGATTATAATTTACTCTAAGAATAAACTGAAATATGAGGAATATATCTATAAAGTCCTATAATAGCTCTACAAAGCTAGTCTTTAGGCCAATATTAGGAAGTTAGAATTTAGTATTAAGCGCACTAAGTACCTAGGGTTTATTATTAATATAGACAGAATTAAGGCAAACCTAGAAAAAATGGCTATAATTAACTAGCAAGCACCCCCATGGACTATAAAGGGAGTATAATTATTTTTAGGTTTTTGTAACTTCTACTAATACTTTATTAAGGACTATAGTAGAATCTCCTGGCCTTTTAATTATCTTACTAGGAAAGACCAGCCCTTCTATTTTAACGCTATATATAGGTAGGCCTTTAATAAGCTTAAAAAACGGCTAGTATTAGCTCCCCTACTTGCCCATTTTAACCTAGAATAGCCCTTAATACTAGAAACTGATGCCTTAGACGGCATAATAGCTGGTGTTTTTTCCTAAAAGTAACTGGATGGAGAATAGCACCCTATTATATACTATTTAAAGACTATAATAGATGCTAAGCTAAACTACTATATCTATAACAAAGAAATGCTAGCTATTATCTCTAGCTTTTAATACTAGTATATACAGCTAGAAGGGACCCCTAAGCCTATTAAAGTGGTTTTAGATTATAAGGCTTTAGAATACTTTATAATAATAAAGGCCCTTATGGCCTAGTAGGCACGCTAGGTGGATATTCTATCTTAGTTCTACTTCCTAATTATATATAGGCCAGGTGTAACTAACTCTACAAATGCCCTTATAAGGCGTGAATAAGACCTAGATAACTAGATAGCTATAAAGATTGTATTATAGACCTAGATGCTGCTATAACTAAAGCACCTTAACCCCTAAATATAGGTAGAACTAAATATAGACCCCATAAAGGCTGAGATGTGCCCTATTAATACTATAGAACTTAACCTTATTAATAAGCTACTATAAGTAAATTATACGGCCCCTTCTCTATAGGAGTACTATAAAAAGGTAAAGGACGTTACCAGCCTATAGTCCCTTAAAAATGGATTACTTAAGTATTAGGAGCGGCTAGTAGTAGTAAAGAAGCAGAACTTATAGATTTAGCTTATTGCTAAAGCATATACCTAGGTCTCTATGGCCTACCCTAGAAAAAATAAGACCTATAGGATTATTAGTAACCGCTACTACTAGCCTAGAATAGTTATAGATATTAACTATTATATACGGAACTGCGACAGCTACTATAGATTTATAATCCTATAAGATAAGACCCTAGGACTATTAAAACCACTCCTAATACTAGAGCGCCCCTAGCAGTATATCTTTATAGATTTTTATAAGCTACCTATAGACCGTAGTGGATATAATATAGCTATAGTTATAGTTAACTGCTTTAGTAAGCGCCCATTCTTAATCCCTTATTATAAAAATATTAATACTAAAGAGGCGGCCTAACTATATATCTACTATATCTACTAAATTTACGGACTACTAGATACTATTATATCCAATTATAGGCCACAATTTATATTAGCTTTTTAGAATAAGTTTACCTAAATCTTAGGTATTAAGCTAAAGCTCTCTATAGTATACTACCTCTAGATAGATGGTTAGACGGAGATTATAAATTAATATTTGGACTAAAGACTTTAGCCCTTTATTAACTACTTTTAAGATAACTGGGCTAAACTACTACCCCTAATAAACTATGCTTAGGCAACCTTACTCTATAACTTTATAGGGTTTGCACCTATTTAGCTAGAAATAGGCTACTTACCCTATATAAGCTTTAACTAGAAAAGACTAAAAGGACCTTAGACTATACGTAAAAAACTATCTTATAAGGAAGCCTAGTAGTACGCTAAGCGCTTAAAAAAAGCCTACATAATAGCCTATATAAACCTAAAAAAAGCTTAGAAATTAATAAAATAGTAAGTAAATAAGCATAAGCATAAGCCTAACTTTACTATAGGTAATAAGGTCTAGGTTATAATAAAGAACTAGAGGATAGAGCGGCCTAGCTATAAGCTAGACTATTAGATAGTAGGACTATATAAAGTTCTTAAGAAGAGAGGCAACCTATATAAAGTAAAGCTCCTAGATTTAATTAAGGTCTACCCTAAATTCTTACTAGATAAGCTACGGAAAGCTATAAATAACCTATTACCTAGATAAAAGAATAAACCGCCCCTACTAATCTAAGTTAATAGTAACAATAAATAGGAAATTAAAGAAATACTAGCCTGTAAACTTGTATAAGGAATACTAAAGTACCGCGTAAGTTAGAAAGGATATAATCTAGACCCTACCTAGTACCCTATATAGAATTTTATAGGTAGCCCCTATAAGTTATAAGAGTTCTATAGCCGTTATTCTAACAAACCTAGACCGCTAAAGTATTTAAATAAATAGATAGAATGCTAGTATAGTAAAGACAATAAATTACCAGTAGAGCATAAAGATAAGAATGCCCTATAGGGGTAATACGGACATATAAAGCTTAAGGGCAGGCTTTTTTAGAAGGGGGGGGGGGGGGTAATATTACGGCACTAGCAAATTGCCGTTAGATTGCTATAAACTACCGTTATATAATGGCAAGTTGCGGTAAGTTGCCATTACGTAACTAGAAGATTATATATAACTTTAAGCGGTGCTTCCGTTCTTCTTATTTCCTTTCTTTAGCTTTAGATCCTCGTTTATAGACAATACAATTATACAGGCTTGCGCGACCCTCTTACTGTACTCGTGCCTTAATTGACCAAGTCGCTAATAGGAGGGCTTATACCGGTAGGAAGGATAGATATACTTTAGGAGAGATGTAGGGTAAGGCTATAGGGCCTTTAGAGCTCTATAGACAATATAAAACACCTATAGGGAGGTACTGCCGGAATTTTAAGAGACGTCTTATGGAGTAGGCGCTGTCTCTAGATAATAGGGAGGGCGTAACTCCTTATTAGACACTTATTCTACCTTAGAGGAACTCCAGCAACCCTCATTAAGCAACCCTATACCCTTATATACAGTATATATAGCGGTATCATTAACTAAGCTTGAGGGAGGGTGTTGAAAAATAAGCCCGCAACGATATCACGTGATGAGACTTGTGGGAGACATCTCTTGGCAGTAATCTGACCAATCAGACAACTTCGACCGTCGTACTCTGTTCCAGTGTGCTGGTCTTTAAAAACCAAAATCAGTTGAACCAGGAGGCTTGCTTCCAAGGCGCGAAGCACTGCTATTTGAGCGGTTGTTGACAGTTGAGCATAGATGATTACACTACTCTTTTCCTGTCTCTGTACAGCGTATATAGTACACATAATTTTACTATTCGGCTTCTTAAAACTCATCGAAAGCATTTGCATATCATGAAATATCCCCTCACTCGACTTTTCTGTTCTTTTCTTTATTGAGATTTCTTTAAACGTGACAAGACGGCCTTCCCAGCGCTACTCTCGTTTCTTCTCCCAAGTTCTCCCGAAATCCAATCACCGACCTCAGCAAGCTTTTCTATATTTACCCCTGTCTTCGCGCCAAGGCTGTGGAAGCAATGCACCAAGTCTTCCGTTGCTACGTTACCCGTAGCGCCGGGACTGAACGGACAGCCCCCTAAACCGCTCACTGCTGAGTCAAAGGTCCTGATGCCGTGTTCCAGCGCAACCACCGAATTTACCAGTGCCTGGCCGTAGGTGTCGTGGAAGTGTAACGCGAGATCGCTCTTGTCAACGCCGGCCGCATTTAACGTTTTTAGCAGTTCTGCCGTCTTAGGCGCTGTGCCCATCCCGGTCGTGTCTGCCACCGATATCTCGTCCACCCCCATCTCCAGCAGGCTGACGGCTAGCTCGGCTACCTTGTGCGGATCTACGTCGGGCCCTTCGTAGGGGCATCCGAGGGCAACCGAGATGTATGCTCGGACCTTTAGATTGAGGGTCTTGGCCCGCGACATTATGGGTGCGAAGCGCTCAAGCGATTCGGCAATGCTGCAATTGGTGTTCTTTTGCGTAAACGATTCTGTGGCTGCGGTGAAGATTGAAAGCTCGATGTCTGGGATGTCGGAGGTGGCGCGGGATGAACCCGCTGCGTCAGCCCCCGAGGAGGCTGAGGGCATAGCGTTGGGGTCTTGTGAAGATGTGTTTAATGCAGGCCCATTGTCATTACCCGGTGAGGGTGGTGGTGTGGGATATGCATCCTGTTTCGAAGTGGAGAATGATTCGTAGGAAGCGAAGAAATTATCGAGACCTTTGGCATTTGGAAGCAGGAATTGGTAAGTTATGGGCACTGGTGATGCCGGAGGTGTTTGGAGGATATGCTGGAGGATTTCTGAGGAGTTTGCCATCTACATGGTTCAATATCAGTATTGTGCCGAATATCGCTGGGAACACTGTTGGAAAGGCAGCCATTGTTGCATACCTGAGGGACCCATTTCGGTGAGACGAAGGATCCTGCTTCAATGGTTCGTAGCCCTGTCTGTGCTAGTCTCTCTATAAGCTCTATCTTCGTTGTGAGCAGTATGCTCTTCTTCTCATTTTGTAACCCATCTCTCGGCCCAACCTCCACAATTCGTATGTGCTCGGCAGGACGGTTTGCGGTTGCTGTGGCGAAGGTTCTCCGGCATGGGTAACGAGCAGCAAGACGTGCAAGGCGTGCACAGCTGTACCGGGAGGACATGTTTAAGGCGTAGAGGAGTGATGAGGCAATGGGGAGGAGATTGGAGAGGCGGTCGTTTTAATGGTAAAGGCTATCCTCGGGGATAAGCTTTTTGCGGGGTGGCGTCAGTTTCGCCGATCTCAGCCCTACGAGAACAATTCATCCTGCCGACACCCCCACTATCAACATCGCGAAGATGGAGGAGGACAGAGCAGTAACAAACCTGGGACCAATGGCAGAAGACGGGTTTAACAGTGAAGTTCCTGTTGTACCTAAACAGCCGAAGAAGAGGTTCGTTGGGAGAAAACAAGCAGAAAGAGCAGCAGGGAAGACGGATCCAAATGCGAATATAGAGGATAGCGGAGCAATACAAGGTATGTTTTGCAGGGAATTTATAAGCTCAGCTATATATTGACATATAGCTCACAGTTGCTCAACCTCGTAGAACTGCCAGAGCTCTGAACAATATCCCCGCATCTCTACTAGAAGACCTGGACATCAACGAAGCCATAGCGCTCCTCCCGTCAAACTACAACTTCGAAATCCACAAGACAATCCACCGGATACATACTAGCGGCGCTAAGAACATTGCGCTCCAATTCCCCGAAGGCCTCCTCCTCTTTGCGACTACGATCTCCGACATACTCACACGCTTCTGCCCGGGCACCGCTACAGTTATAATGGGCGACGTGACTTACGGCGCATGCTGCATCGACGATTTTACTGCTCGAGCTCTAGGATGTGACCTACTTATCCACTATGCTCACAGCTGTCTTATCCCGGTTGCCGTAACTAAAATCGCAACCCTCTACATCTTCGTCTCCATCGGCATCGACACAGCCCACCTGCTCGCAACCATAACCCGCAACTTCCCACCAGGGAAGACAATCGCGCTCGTAGGCACAATCCAATTCAACGCCACTATCCACGGAATCGTGCCCGCTCTCCGCCGCGAAGGCTACAACCCGCTGATACCGCAAATCGTACCGCTCTCCAAAGGCGAAATCCTCGGCTGCACCTCGCCGTCCCTGCCAATTCCCACCAACACCAGGCTCGCCTCCACAGACGGGAGGCAGGACACAGTGCCCGACCTCCTGCTCTACCTCGGCGATGGCCGCTTCCACCTCGAGTCCGCCATGATCGCGAACCCCAGCCTGCCTGCCTATCGCTACGACCCTTACTCGCGCCGCCTCACGCATGAGACCTACGCCCACGACTCGCTGCACGCCCTGCGCCGCACCGCCATCCTGACCGCCCGCAAGGCGCACACCTGGGGCCTGATCCTCGGCTCGCTGGGCCGCCAGGGGAACCCGCACACGCTCACGCTCATCGAGAACCACCTGCGCCAGCGCGGTATAAAGTGGGTGAACCTGCTGCTCAGCGAGATCTTCCCCGGCAAGCTGGCCTTGATGGGTGATGTCGAGACTTGGGTGCAGATCGCGTGTCCGAGACTCAGTATCGATTGGGGCTATGCGTTCCCGCGCCCGCTGCTGAGTCCGTATGAGGCGCTTGTGGCGCTGGGGGTTAGGGAGGCGAAGTGGTTGGAGGAGGGCGAGGAAGGCGGTGGGGTGTATCCGATGGATTTTTACGCGAAGGAGGGGCTGGGGAGGACGAAGGAGGGTGATGCGGGGGTGGAGATTGAGATTACGGCGTAAATTAGCAGAATGGTTTGCATTTCTGGTGTTGAATGGATAACGGACAAATCTGTGATGCATTTACAGGGTTGGATAGCTGCACGGAAGGTCGGCATTTGAATGTATGGATATGAAAAGTATGCATTTCCTCGGGGAACTAGAGCTTTAGACAAAGGATTAGGAATTTATAGTCCTTTCTACAGCTTAATATAATCGCATGCCCCTATTAGCCTCCCCAGTACCACCCCAGTTGAAGCAAAATTTATTTTATCACACGTTAGAGGGAGTACTCCGAACCAATAGAGTGCAATCCGCCTCCAGTGGCCGATCCAATACGACATAACCCATGTATTAAGCCCATCACAAAAACACCGCTAACGCCCAAGCGCCAATGCCGCCAACCAGCCCCTCAATCCGCCCGGTCCACCCCGCCGTCCCCGTCCCCCGCGCCCTCGCCGCGCCCGCAGAACTATGCGTTGATCCCGCCGTCGCGCCCGCCCCGACCCCCGTCCCCGTCGCCGTGCCCGCGCCCAGCAGGCTCGTGGTCCCGCCGACTACGATGTCCGTCTCGCTGGGGCTCAGGCTCACGACGGTGCCGCTGATGGTCACCGCGCCGCCGGGCGTCAGCGTCGTGCCGGGGCCGATGACGTACTGGGTCGCCGAGTTCGCGGTGTAGGTGTGGCCGTTGAGCGTCAGCAGCGGCGGGCCTGGTTTCGCTGTGGCTTGGGCGGGCCCCGGCGCGAGGGTCGAGGTCACACCGTTGATGACGGCGATGGACCTAGATGGCGCGAGCGAGATCGTGGTGCCCGAGACTGATGGCCGGGCCGCCGGGGGCGAGCGTTTGGGTGCCGATGATGAAGCTGCCAGCGCTGTTTGCGGTGATGGTTTGCCCTGCGATGATGAAGGGCACTGCTGTGATCTGGCCTTGGGTGGAGGGGCTAGGGCTGAGGAGCACGGTGCTGCTGCCTACTACGACTTGGGTTTGGCCGTTGGAGGTTTGAATGACGATGGGTGTGCCTTGGACGCTGATGGTCTGGCCAGCGGACACGGTTTGTGAGCCGATTAGAAAGCCTGAGCCGTCTTAGTTGATTTGGATTGCGGACGAACCGGCTGTGATTGTCGCCGGAGGAGACGGTGGCTGGGTTAGTGGTGTTCTGTTACCGTTGCCTGCTATCTCGGCCGCTGGTGTGGTTGGGAAATCTAGGCTGGTGACTGTTACCTCAATACTACAGCTAGACAGGCGGGCGTAGCGATGATTTTAGGTTCGGTCTGTTCTGGGTTTCTAGTGGCGCCTACGGCGGTGGTCGATGGGGCGAGTCCATCTGCAGTGGATTCTATGTGCGGGATATTTGGAGCCACGATAGGGCCTTCCTGGATAGGAGCAGTTTCTAGTGGTGTTGCTGTGTTCACGGGTAGTGCACCGCCTATACTGGGGAATATTGGAACCGCTGTGGTAGCGCCACCGAGTGCAGTCGCCGATTGCTCTACATGTGCGGTATTAGGATGCGCTGAGAAACCACACGGGCCGCCTGTTGAGATGGTAGGGCTCTCAGGTATACTAGTGTCTGTCGTATTGCTCGGAGACATGTGAAGTCAATATATGTTATTGAGCCTTTCGCTAGAGGGGTTTTCTAGTGCTAAGAGAAAATATCATACCTCTTTATGGGAAGGCATGAGAGATCGTGCGAAAAAACATCAGATAGAAAAGAAATTGGAAAAGAGGTGCAGTGACTCGGCTTTCTCGGCACCGGGTAAACAAAAACATACCAAAGGAAACGTCGTAAAGGATAGTGGGCGGGGTGTTGGTGTCCAATCAGATGATTCCTCAATACAAAGTCAACAACAGAACGTGAAGCAAGACATTACAATGTATAGAAGGCGTTATGGAAGCTGCCACGCGACATGCATAGAAGCACACAGAGAGTATCAAAACATGGGTTGACGATCAACCAAGATGAGCTGAAATATCTCCGGTAATCTGCCCATAAAGACCTCCGCCGCAAACTGTTCCACCTACGGTAGAAGGAGGAATCTGGATAGGTTTGTGTTACATCGTATCAAGTTAAATGGTGGTTAATTGAACTCACGGGGTTCTCTAGATGTTGGAATTACAAGGTCATAAGGTCACAGCGGAGGTGTCTTAAGGGTCTAATTGATGATAGAGATGACGCAGACAATAAATATTAATTGATTCGTGATGCAGTAGATGCGGTTGATGTCTATCTAGATTGCATGTAGAGTTTTACCTCAGCGAGCTCAGATGTGATTTTTTTGGCTAGCGTCGGAATAACGGTAGGGTCGTCTTCCTTCTCGCTCAATCACGTCTGAGGCTGTTTGGCGCGTCTTGTGAAAAGCACAAGCAAAATCTATAAAGCGGAGATTGCGGATATCTAATTCATTTATTCACACAACACGTTATTATTACTAAAAGTTTATACATTATTGTTAAGACTTAGGGCTTCTAAATAGTATAAATTTTATAATATAGCTATCCCTTAGTCCTAATATCAATTTTATTAAAGTTAAAACCGGCTTTATTAAAAGCACAAGCATATATTATATCTTATTAAATACTTCACTAATATAAACAAAACTATATAGATCTGTAGTTATCTACTACTTAAAAATATTACAATACCTAAGAGGTGTAATAGTTGGGTCCTTCCTTACAAATATATTCCCTTAGGCTATAGTGCCTCCTCTATTACTAAACATTATATCTATATATAAAATAGACTATAGCTCTAAAGAAAATTACTTACTATTAGGGTTAGAAGCCTATAGTTAAACGGCAACGCTAGTAGGTCTTATAGAGCTTGTAGGAGCTAAATAATTATATATAGGAGAATCTTATGTCCCTAGCAGAGAGGCAGTTATGGGATATATAAGATAAGCTTCTAGCCTTATAGGAGGCAAGTAAAGAGGAGCAGTTAAGCGCGATAGATAGAGCTATTAAGCTTTTATATCCATACAGCGGACAACCTAGTTAAATTAAGGTATTAAGATAGGTAATATATAGAAAGAGGGACTTGTTTCTAGCAGCGAAGACATTATAGGGTAAAAGCATAATAATATAGGCGACTCTATTACTAATTAAAGCTTCCGTTACTATTATTATATTACCTTTAAATATAATTAGAGAAGAGCAGCTGTTAAAAATATAGGCCATTCTAGGGTTAAATCCCATATTTATATATATGGAGGTAGTAAAAGTATATGCGGATATCCTAAAACATATCAAGGCGGGTTAGTTTACGTATATTCTAGTATTAGTAGAGTTACTGTTAAGTAAATAGTTCTACTATATCCTTACTTAGCCTACTTTTCGCTTATATATTTCCTTAGTTATAATTAATAAATATTATCTAGTTGCTAACTAGGGTAAGAGCTTCTAGCCCTATTATATACAGCTTTTTAAGGTCCAATTACTGCTTAGTCTAATAGTGCCATGGTTTATATATACTATAATACTTAATAAGGAGAGATATATAAAGGTAATAAAGCTAGTGGGATTTTATTAAAGTATAACAGATCTTAAATAAACGGATATTGATTGGCCTAACCTATCTATTATTAGAGGCTATATTAAGAGGAGGGATAAGAATAATTATAAGGTACTATTCTTTATTATTAAAGAGGCATTTAAGGAGGTGGTAGTAGAGGAGGATTATATATTTATAACCCTTAGCCAGATATCCATAGGGTCTAGTAAGATATCTGTAAAGGCTCAGTCAAAAGAACAGAATCTATTGGTAGCCAGTGAACGAGAATTCCAAGACGAGGACTAGAAGAAGGTCGAGGAAAGGACACGTCTATATACATAGGGCCAAGGCTCGGCTCGGCCGAGCCCCTAACTAGGGTCTGTAACAGTGCCGTAACAATATCTATATTATCTAGCCAAACGCCTATAGCGCCTAGTAGGATATCCACATCTTCTAGTTAAATATCCACCACCTCTATTTATTAATTAGTCGGGCAGATCTAAAATCTAGTAAAAGGTACTATATAGCTAAAGGGATAAAAGGTTCTAGGTCCTAAATTAATTCCTAAGATAATTATCTTTCTTTATACCAAAAATTATATCTATAGGTATATAAACACTATCTATTTGTGGCTTATAACTAAGGGCTATACTATTAAGCAGGCTAAAATAGTAGTGCGGAGTTATTATATAACATTATCCAAATATAATAAGAGTAGGGAGTATTAAAATTTCTATATAGAAGACTCACCTACTCGCATTCTTATTACGTTAGACGCCTTAACCCATAGTGCGGATATTCCAGATATTATCCGTTCTATTATATACGGTTATTATCCCAATAAAAGCCTAAATATAATACTGCAGTAATTTAGACGCGCTACCTAATGTAATAGTATTACCAGATATATAATTATCCTTATTAAAGACTGGTATAAGGGCGCTCTTATAGATATTATACTGCTAAAGTAAAAGTCTTAAAAGCCTACAGCCCCTCTATCTACCTAACTTGGCTATAACTTTATTACTACTAAAATAGTAATACAAGAGGATAGGACAGCGGATTTCGCCAGCAATTTAGCTTTACTTATTATAATTAACAGTAATATTATCTTGCAGACATCTGCTTAGGAGGAGGAGGGTTAAATACTTAATAAGAATATAATATTATTAGCCCTGCTAATTAAGTGTAACGGAATCCCCTAGGAGGTACATATCAGATAAGACAGTAGGAGGTTTCATTAATGTCCTGTCTACGTCCTATATATATTCTAGAGGAGGTATAGTTAAGTAGATAGGGGTAAAAGGTTTTACTAGTGTCTTAGAAGGTTTATATAGGAAGCTAGTTCTCCTCTAGAGAAAAACTAGCGATTAGTCTCTAAATGGAAGTGGTTAGAAGCATTTATCCTTTAATATGTGAAACTTATTCTATCTTTAACTTACCTTTAACTTACCTTCTACTTACCTATAATACTGCCAATTAGATAATTCTACATTCCGGTTAGGCTGGCCTCTTATAATTCTAATCACTTATAATCCATTAGGAATATACGGCTATTAATTAACAATAATGGGCCATACTCCTTTACCCTATAAAGCAACGCCCTTACCTTAAGAGCCTTAGAGAGTCTCTCCAGAGGAGCATGTTCCCTCTACTTATAAAGGAGTAGACTAGGAAGCTACAGCTAGTCTATCTAACTTTATAAGACCTTTAGGAACAATTACCGCTAGGGAGTTATTAGAGCGGTCACTACGCGAGACCCTATAAAAAACAAAGGAGTTGGAGATATAATTAAGATAAGCATATTAAAACTACCAAGGACAATTATAAAGACAATTAAGAGAAGTATAGACACCCTAGACACAAAGCGGACTTAAAGGGGTAACGCTATACTATACTATAACATTAGAAAAACCTAAATTCCGTATAAAGGAACCTAATAAGTATAATGGTAATAGTCTCTGGAACTGCAATTGTTTTATCTATTAATGCGAAACTAAGTTTTAGCTAGACCTAAAATAATACTCCAATAAGTATAATTAGATACTAATTGCTTCTACCTTCCTGCGTGGCACCGTTAAGAGTTTATAGATATACTATAAGAAGAAACTTACCACACCCCTTAAATTTAGCAAACTTAAGTCCTGGTTGGTTAATTAGATCTAAGACCCTACTAATTAAGGGATAGATTATAACTAGTAATACTATAACGCTAAATAGCAAGAAGGCTAGAGTATAGTCCAGTTTATAAACTACTTAGAAGAGCTAGAAGATAATATACCCTACTCAGACCTATGGGATGATGCTATATAACTTTACTAGCTACTTGCCAAGTTATAACCTAAGATTTGACAGGCCATATAGGAGAAGGGTGAAATTCCTACCTCTTAAGAAAAGCTTATCTCTAAAGCTACTTAGATTAAAAACGCTAAAAGAGACTATCTAGGCAAGTAAAAGGAACGAGACACCAATAATAAAGAGCGTAGAACTAGACCTAGCTTTAATAAAAGGGGCAGATTCCAACCTAACCACTCTATAGAAGGATAATGTAAGTAGGCTTTACAACCCTAAAGCTACGCTAGTTAACCCCAGAATAATAATAGGCAGAAACTATGGAACTAAGAGTTATATAGCTGTTATTACTGTAGCAAGAAAGGCCATATATAGCGCTTCTGCTGGTAGAAAAAGTAAGAGTTAGCTTAATTAGGAAAAGAGGGGGCCTAGTAGACCTTTACTTCCTTATACTAGGCTAGGAAGAAAAGGAGGGAGTAAGCTACCGCATAGTCATTCCCGTCTCTATTTAAGTTAATAATAAATGGGTAATGCAAGACTGCCTTATAGACAGCGGCGTAACCATAGGGTTTATTTCTTAATTACTAGTAAAAGAATTGGATTTAGACCTTAGTGGCTTATAGATACGCACCATTTAAAGTATTAGAGGCTACTAAATTCTATACTATAGGGAATAAACTTTTTCTGTGGCCAGCTAGGACCGCAACGGTCTATAGGACATGTAGGAGATACGCTTTTACGCCGCATAAATTAAGGGGTATAGCCTTATTTTAGGATACCTATAGCTTTAATAAGTTAATTTAGACATTAATTAGCCTTTAGCCTTATATTAACACCGGAAGTCTTAACTGCGCATTATAGTTAAAGATTAAAAAACTTTCTTAAACTATATACAAGAGGAAGGATAGGCGTATGCTATATATACTACCCTTAATACCAAGAATAGGGATATAGGGTATTTATTTTTAGATATCTGGCTATACGCAGTTAAGGAACTAGAGATTCTATAGGAATATATAGACCTAAAGGATATTGCATTGGCAAAATATGGTACCCTTTTAATGGCCTTAATGGTTGGTGGTTGACGCAATTGGCGCGCAGTTAAGGTCATTTGGCAACTCGACTGACTAGCCTATATCGTGTTTTTTTGACACACAGCCTGCGCGCAACCTACCAGTAATCTGCGCATTTGGCAACCATAATTATATTTACCTCTTTTATACTAATAACATATTTTAAATAAATAAAAGCTACTTTAAAGCTATTTATAAGGCTAGCAAAA
>Ga0307507_10008733_pt1 | contig 13851 bp, 3 predicted proteins | sample 7_EM_MG_FD_207223 | JGI IMG/M metagenome (GOLD analysis project Ga0307507, IMG submission 207223) | Populus trichocarpa ectomycorrhiza microbial communities from riparian zone in the Pacific Northwest, United States - 7_EM | ecosystem: Host-associated > Plants > Roots > Unclassified | place...
ATATTTCTAAAATTTTAAATAATATCGTGTGAGAAATTTGTCTCCACAAGACAACCGCGTCAAATAACTAATATTTTATAGATTTTAACTCTTTTGGGATTGGGCTTCAGCCAGCAGAGAAATCCAAATACCGCTTGATAAAACAAGGTGTCGGGTTGTCAGTGGAAAATGGAATCGTCCTCTCTCCGCTCTCTAAAAACAGTGACATTAACATTACTTTTTAGGTGGGTCCCTAGGCGGGGTATAGCGCGTGAACAGTGTGTCGAACATATTTCAGCTGTTAATCTATGAAACCGGAAGTTTCTTTTTTATACATGCACTTACAAAGTGGTGTCCACCGGAAGTTACGACGAGCCTTCAGCATTAATTATTAATCTTATGGCAATTTGTTTTTTAGATGTTTGCATCTGGAGATGGGAGTTGAAGATGTATTTGTGAGTGAGTTTTAATTATTTTTTTATTAAAATTTTGATTTTTTTGTTTTAAATTATATATTTTTAGTATTTTTAAATTGTTATACACTAATATTAAAAATAAAATTAAAAAATTAAAAAACATTTTTTTAAATAAAAAAAATATTTTTAAACCCAATCACATCTACAATTTTAAACACGCTCGAAGACAACTGACCAACGAAGTCTGGGGAAGGAAGAGGTAAACATTGACGATAGATTGGCCACTCACCACAACTATTTGACACGTGTCCTGCTGATATTTTTGGTCTACTAAACGACACCATTTTGACATGAAACGACAATAATTTTGGAGGCCTCAAAAAAATGCTAGTCTTAAAATTAGACTTGGTCATTTGCCACATCAGTCCAAAATCTTTGAAAATCCAGTTTCAATTTCAATTTTGAATTTCGAATCTTTAATTGTTTTTATAAATGGAATAATTGCTAGCTTATGGAAATGTTTTAAAACAATTTTTCTCTAGTCATTCGAGGCACGTGAATCTGCTTATAAATCTTTTATTTGATTTTAATTAAGTCATTTTCCTTTGTAATTAAGATTTTAATTAACAAGTTTACGTTATCAATCTTAGTCCATTATATTATATTAAATCCCCAATTATAATTCAAACTCAAAATTCATAGGCTAACTACATAATATAGTAATTGTTTTTTGCTGGGCGGGGGTAAATGTGATAATATAAATCACTCGACCTATTTTATTGTTGAGTACCATTAATGAATTTTTAAATTCAAGAAATTATCAAAGAGAGAAAGAATTAATAAACTAAATATAAGAATTGTATTCAAATATAATAATAAAAAAAAGATTGAAAAGTATATCTTATCTTGATTAAATATTTTCTATGCACAATTTAAAAAATAGAAATTTGTGAAAAAAGTTAACTATCGCTTTAAATTTTGTAAATTCTATTCAATAAATTTATTTTATTTAAAATTAAAATTCAATCTAGTTTTCTATTATTTTTACAATAATAGGAAGTGATGAAGGAGATGAACATGTTAAATCCAAAGAAATTAGCCTTTAAAATTTGGTTTATTAATGTGTAAAGAATGATTTTGTTTTTATACTGAAAAAGTGTTTTTAAATATTTTTAAGATTTTTTTCATTTTGAATTATTTTTTTATTGTTTTAGATTATTTTAATAAATTGATGTTAATAATAAATTAAAAAAATAAAAAAATATTTTAAAATAAAAAATACATTTAAAAATAACTGTGGTTGCTACGATTCGAAAGAGAAGCTAAAAACCGGTAGGAATGTGAGTTGTAGACTTGTAGTTAGCCCAACGCTTGTGTATGGTAGTTTGATCGGTAGCAGGAAAGAATCGAGGTGAGATGAGGATGTGACACGTAGTCATAGCATGAGTAGCACATGGAAGGCATGGACGCGTAAACGTGTATGATTTTATAAGTGAGCGAGAATTTATATAGACACCCAAAACGCGTGATAAAGGAGCTGCCGTGGCGTGGCGTGGCGTGGCGTTATACATGAAATTTGAATCTCGCTGACCTATAGAATTGTCATGTTTACGTTTCTCTCTCTCTCTCTCTTTTTATTTGTTAAGGGAAACATGTTTACGTAACCATCAGCATGTGGAACACAGTATCTTAGAATCCGAGTATTTGGTCGTAAGAGCGCAGAGGAAATGGAAAACTTAATTCAATAATAGAAATTTCTCATTTAGCTTTTCAAAGATTTTGATTTGGACTCTCCCAGAATATAAATTCTCTTCCCGTCTCTGTCCGATGATAAATTCAACAAAGTATTATTATTTGGCGATGAGCGGTGAAGCTGGAAGGAGAAGGGGTATATTTATTACTGACAATTATATGCGCACGAGCATCCCATGTGATCACCTAGTTGTTGACTAACATGGAAGAATGCCTTTGTATTTGCTTTTGTATTTAAAAAATGTTTTTGAATTTTTGGATTTTAAGTTATTTTTTTTATTTTGGATTATTTTGATATGTTGTGTCAAAGTAATTTTTAAAAAATTATTTTAATACATTTTCAAATAAAAAACATTTTAAAAAACAATCAAATCATTAAAATTAGTAAAATTAATTAAACATGGGAGTTTGAAACTGTTTTAACAATTTCAACAAAAACAAAATATATACTGCACCAAATTTCTACCTCCATTGGTCCAGCCCTCCACTTCAACATTAGCCACCAACCACGTACAACATTTATCCTGTTTCCTTGTCTATATTTTGAAATTGTGCTATTAACTCATCAGCTTAATTATGTATTAGATTTAAGGGGAAATACGAAGATAACCGTTTTCCAACTATTGTATCTTTAAGAAATCGTGGTTTTACTTGAATTTTTGTGCCTGTATTTGCTAGTACTTGAGTTTTTAATTAATTTTACTAAATTTGTTTCACTAATAATTGACGGATATATATAAATATACATTTGTTTTTTCATTAATAAAAATATATTGGTTCATATAAAAAAATAAATTCATTTGTAACAATTTTAAAGTTACCTTCAATTGCAAGGAATACATAGAAATATGCCTCCATTATCTTAATTTTCTTATCTTATGCTACCGGAGTATAAAAAATTGATACGATTAAGTGTTAAAGAATAATATAAATTATATCTTGGAATAATATAAATTATATCTTGAGACGTAATTTAATAGCTGAAGTTATTGGGTTGAGATGATTATTTCTATGGTATTAGAGTCTTGATGACCAAATGGTTATGGGTTCAAATCTTACTATCCTTATTTATTTGATAAAAAAATCAAGTACAAGGTAATGTGAGTCTGTGCAAATTTAAAGTTTAAAAAGCTTTTATTTGAGGGAGTATTATATTAAGCTTCTGATTAGCAAGATGGTGCCAAATTGGAGAATGAGCAAGCAAATGTTTTACATCAATAGAGTATAAAGTACGGGGAACTTGCTAGTAATAATGCCATAGCACGAGCAATTAAATTCATTAATTTTGATGTGCATGGCTGCAGTCTTCCAAAACTCGATGATTTTGCTGAGTGAACGTTTATCATCAGAGATTGGAATGGTCGAAGAGTACAATAACCATTTTGATCCTTTATAATGAAAATAAAAACACAACCCCCACCACAGTCTGATATCTGCTTCAATAATTTAACCTCTGCACATGTTCCATTTGGATCATTCGGCAATTTCACGTAAAAAACGATCTGAGTGGCTGTTGTGACCTGTGGCCCGGCACAAGTTTGTTCTTGTCTGCAACATCATCAGTGAAAGGAAATAAATATCTCCAACCCATCAATCCCAGCATATGTTTTTCTTTGTTTTTTTTTAATATATATATATATATATATATATATATATATATATATATTAGTGTGGGTGTTGCAACATCTTATACGCACCTCAACTAATTTTACGAGTCTTGAAGTTAACAATCATATAAGTTTTTAATGACCATAAAAATGCAATAACTTATAACCATTAAAAAAAAAACTCAAAATCTAATTATTAAATTACCCCTCAAAATTGTTATCCATGGTTGCTCCGTCGTATCCATAGCATGATGGCAATAATATAAGTGGCCATGGATAATATTTAACATGATGATAAGTAAATGAGCCCACGATTAGATTTTGGCTTTGTATCGCTTTCAGCTTTTATTTGCCTTGGATTCTACTCAATGTTTTTTTGGGGCGGGAGACTGGCGCTGGTTCGCACACAAAGTCAAATCTTTTATTTCAGCTTCAAAACCTCAAACTTATCAACATTCGTTGGCCTCCTAGGATTTCTGTGGTTGGCTTTCAACATCAGGATTACTTGAAGGCCGCAACCTAAGCGATTGGTTCATTTTCTTTCACGAAAATATCAAAGCTGATTAACACAAATGAATTCGGGGATTTATATATTTTGTTATCCCAGAAACTTGAACGCTAGGACCCACCCTAGTCGCCCTCTGCTTGCTTTCTCGATATGATTCATTATTTTTAAAAAAATTTAAAATTTTTATTTTTATTTTTATTTTAAATTAATATTTTTTAGTGTTTTTAAATCATTTTGAAGTGCTGATTTCAAAAATAATTTTTTAAAAATAAAAATAATATTATTTTGATATATTTTTAAGTGAAAAACACTTTGAAAAACAACGACAATCACACTCCCAAATAGATCGTGGGGTGAAAATAAAAAAACAGTCGCTACACAACACTCTCATGGGCTACGAGAAAAGGTGAATTTTAAGATCCGCAGCCACCGCATGTCGTTCCTGCATGTAAAATAAAACAATAAGTAAAATCACATGATCATTTAAATAAATTAAGATGAAAAATAAATTGAGGGATTGAAAATAAAAAAATAATCTTTCTTTCTTTAAATCAAATTTTAAAAATAAAATTTAAGCTTAAAAATAAACGATATGTTCATCCATTAATCATAAAACTAAAAAATAAAGCCTGAATTTCAAATCCATATAAAAACCATAAAAACCCTTTATGAATAATAAGATAAAAAATCTACGTTTACTTGTATTACAAATAAAATTATAACTTCATGAGATAAAATAAAAACGTTAAAAAAAATCAGGTGAGGTTTGAAAAGGGTGAATCCCTCGTCCTTTCCACATTCGACTCCAGTTAATCGGATTAATTGGACTTTATCTCTTTTTGATTTGACCTGATTAATCAAAATAAAAATCTAATTTAATTAGATTGAATGATATAAAATATCTAATAGATAAATTTAAAATGACATCACTAATAATTGATAATAAAATCTTTAACTTATAATTTTAAAAATTAAAACTCTATTAATAGTATTCAATATACCAACTAATCTGAAAAACATTACAAATTGTTTTATTTAGTCATTTTAAGCCCTCTTAGAACCAGACCAATTAGTTTTATAAATTGTTTATAGTAAATACAAGACATCGTTGTTAATTAATTAATCAGTTAATAGTAAAAGTAATAGAGCTATTTTTCAAACAAGTATTCCAACAATCTCCTACTCGTTTTTTATTAAGAGCATATATAGATGAACATATAAGTATTTACTCGATATAATTTATGTATAAAATCAAACCACTCTATACTACTTCTTCTCCTCGAGTCTAGTTCTATAGATCTCTAGTCCTTACGTAGAGTATCCACATAAGTGATTTTATTTATCTATAAATACAGACTATGTTTGAAAATGTGATAACAATTATTTTTTTAAAGTATTTTTTGCTCGAAAATATATCAAAATAATATATATATATATATATATATTTAAAAAATTATTTTTTATTAGAAGAATAGTATAAGATAGAAACAAATTAGGAGTTGGTTTAGAGGCGTGATAACACTAGTTTTTTTAAGGTGTTTATTTGTCCTATACAGACAACACCTCTAGAATACAACTAAGTCGTCTAAACCTCTAAAAAATTAAGAAGATAAGAGAAAGAAAATAAAAATATATTTTTTTATTATGTATTGTTTTCTGTGTAGTAACATGTTTTAATAGACTTGAAAACATTATAATGAAACATTATTTCTTTTAATATTATGACTGTAAATGAAATTATATAACTGTTAATGAAACAATTATATTTTAAATTAAATTAAATAGTTACTATTTAGTTTCATTTCAACAGTCATAAATATTAAAATTAATTATAAAAATTAAAGAAAATTTATTCCCTTTGATGTATCATCCAATCTTTTGACTTTAGCTAAAGATTTTATCATAGAATCTTCATCACATATATTCACAGGATTCTATAACAAGCACTTAATCAGTTTACTAGTGCTAAAACAAGTGTGGAGATTTTTTCATTCTTGTCCTGGGCATAATATTCGCTCGTTTCTTCATTGGCATAAAATTTCACTTAACAAAAATAGATATTTACGATAATTTCCCTTGAATTGTTATAAAATCAAATTTTCAATGCAATAGCATCTTTTATTCCCCCACTGCTCATTTAAAATATATATTTTTCTATCATTTGTTGACAAGGTAATGTCATCTATGAATTATTCAATTATTTTCACGTTAACATTAATAAAATATTTATTTTGCCCTCAAAATCAATAAAATATATTTCAATTCCTTCTCATTTTACTTTTAGTATCTTATGTTAAGGAATAACATAAATCATATTATGAGATTTTATCTAAAAACCTAAGCTACTGGGTTGAGATAATTATTTGATATGGTATCAGAGTCTTGATGATTAAGCACTCACGAGTTCAAATCTCACAACCCATATTTATTTGAGGAAAATTAAGCATAATATAATATAAGTTTATGCAAGTTTTAAGTTCAAAAAGCTTTCATTTAAAAAAATTATTAAAAAATAATATAAATTATATCCTGAAACTTCATTTCATAACTTAAATTTTTGGATTCAGCTGTTATCTTACTAGATGTGATACCCGGTTTGTTTCCACATATAAAATAATAGATGAAATGCCCGACACCCACCTAACCGAACAATTATACCAATAATCTGCTCACACGATTTTAATTGGCTTATTATTGTCGGTAATTGTTTATGTTTTCACAAATGCATAAGGGTATAAGTGTCAAGTAAAAGTTATAATGACAACTTTAACAGTGGAATCACAAGGGAGAAAATAGCATTCAAACCAAGATTGGTCTTAATTAATTATACGTACATAAATTAATAAATCAACCATGTGAACCAACGTATAATTAATTCAATATAAATTTAAAATTTATAAGGTTTTCTTTTTTTATCATACAAAGTTCACATGCAATTCAAATTACATATTAATTTGTTCCTTGGACTGCACATACAAAAACTATGTTGAAAACTTTATATGCATAATGAACATTCTGTTTCAGGAGGATTATAACTTTATGTCCGAAAAATGATTGACAAACATTAAACGAAATATCTCAGTATATATACTTTTATCATGCAAATAAAATTATTATGACCGTTGGATATATATTTATGGGAGTTGCTAACATTTTAGTAACGGTTATTTTACAAACATTTAATATTAAGAATTTATATACAATCGTATAATTAATATTTACTGTTTGATCAGAAGAAATAAAAATAGTGGGAAAAAAAAATGTAATGCTAAGAAACACACAAATATTCAACTCGAGCATGGAAGAAACCAGCCCCACACTGCCAAAAAAATAAAAAAATACATATGAGAAATATATCATTCTGATCGGTAATAAATTTTGATGGATAAAAAAATAAGATAAAATTTAAAATAAATATGTTTTGAAAATGAGAAAATAATTCTGAAAAATTATAATGAAAATAAGAAATAAAAGATAAGAAAGAACTGTGTGAAAAAGTATTGGTTTAAACTTTAGTTAAAAATCGATAGCATTATTGTGAAATTGTAGTAAGTTTGTAAATAAAACAAATGATGAAATAGAAAAATAAATATATTTTGGAATAAAAAAATGGTCCCGATAAATTAGTAAAATAACTTATATGGTTCATTAATGGCATTTTCAAGTTGAGAAAACTGGAAATTCAGCTTCTTCTTCCTCTTTAAACTATCGGTCAGTGCTGAAAAAAATTAGAAGAGAAAAAAAATTAAGAGCTTCCTCACTAAAATCCTAGAGAGAAACCAAGATTTAAGACAAGATAGATGGGGGGTTGGTATTGAACACATCTAACTCAGTAATTAAGGGGAAAATCAAGTGAGAGAAAGATAGTAGAGAGAGGAAACTCGTAACATTAAGAGGAAAAAAGTGGAGTAGCAAAAAACTTCAATTGATTAACATTCGAAGTTCGTATCATTATCAGGTAAGACGTTATAAACTCGATTGTACAAGTTTAAGTAAAGATTAATAAAGTTTATGCAAAATTTTTAAATTTTGAATTAGGTTTCTTAAATGTTAAATTTGGGAAAATGAAATTGTAAAAATGTGATTTTCTTTGGAAGAAATAGGATGTAAATAACTCTAAATATAACATAATTGGAGAAGAAAAATTGGGTGTTTATAGTGAAAGTAGAGCTGACCGTTCAAGGGGAGGAAAAGAGCTTTTGGAACAAGAGTAAATATTTGTTAGCTATGTGTATTTAGAATGAGTTGTTGTGTTGATGAGGATCAAAATTGATTTAATTATGTTGTTTAGTTGTAGTAGGATTTTCAATGAAACTTGAAAAAAGACTAAGAAATTGATAAAATAAATAATTTATAGTCATGTATTGGTTGGTTGAAGTGAATAATTTATGGTTAGTCATGAGAATGATTGATTAAATGATTGTTTGATTATATATATTGAAAAAAAGATATTTGAAAGTGTTGATAAAAGAAAGATCTTACAACGTTTTCAACATATGAAGTCTTGCAGGGAGCAAATGTAAATTATAAGAAAAAAATAAAATTTTATAGACCATCTTTTATAATACATGTAATTTTTTAAACTTTATATTAAAAGCTTATAATTTTTGGATTTTTTAGATTTCAATTAATTTAGTTATATACTTATATTACTTTGCCCCTACTGAAATTGGATCCTGGATCTGTCCATGAACTTTAGCAATACTTAATTTAAGATATTGAATCCATCTTGGATATTTTTTTTAATATTGATTTTTTTTTCAATTTCATCATTCTATATTATGTTATTGGGCCTTGAGCTTCATGGTTTTTTTTCACTTTTCTTTTCGTGGGGTTATCTTGATCTCGTATATTAGGTCATAGGTTAATTGATTTAACTCGGTTTGACTCGGGGGATTTTTCCAATGTTTTTCTTTAAATTGATTTTTTTTCATGTTTGTCTTTCATCTTTTTGTTTGCTTAAGAGTTGAAGTGTTGTTTTATTCAATTTCTTGTAAGCGAGGTTTTCCCGGTCTTACAATCGGGCCATGAATTTAGCAAGCTGACTTGAATTAGGATTTTTTATTCTTTTTTAAAATTAATTTTTTTAGTTCGTCCTCAACATTTACTTTGCATGTAATTGGGCTTCAAAATTTTTTTCTACAAGATTATCCCGTTCCCAATTCAATTCTTGCTTTGCTATCAAATAAGATTGTTGAGACCTTTTAAAAGTATTCAAAGAACATCTTTTTATAATAATGACAAATATTTTTTTTTCAAATATTCATTGAATTTTTTTTTTTGTATTATCATTGGTTTTTTTAGTCATATTATTAAATTAACTAAAATTATTAAACTTATGAAATCAATAACCCAAGTTTTATTATTGTCATTGATTTTTTTAATTTTTTTTATTAAATTAACTAAAATAATTGAATTCATCAAATCAAATAACTCGAGTCCCAAACTCTTCTTACTTATTTAAAAATATCATCACCATCTCTGTATCATTTTATTATATTAAAAAAATTAAAATGATTCAAAAAGTTGAAGTGATATATTCATAGTCTAGCATTGACCACCAATCTAAGTATATCTATAGGAGTGCATCATTGAAGTGATAACAAATGTACAGTGTAAGCATCAAAAAGTTACACAGTAAATATTTAAGGTGACTTTTTTTATTGTTTTAGGTTATTTTTTAAAGTATTTTTTATTTATAAATATATTAAAATAATATATATTTTTTAAATTTATTTTTAAAATCAATACTTCAAAACAATTAAAAATACTAACTAAATTTTTTTTAAATAAATTGTTTTTAAATGTTTAATAAAAAATAAGTTGCATGGCAACACGGGTACTAGCAAATAAGGGAATCTCTTAATTCTGATGTCTTAATCGTCACTAAAAACATTGTTAACGAAACTGTTGCTAAAAAGTCGCATGAAAAAAACGATGTTGCGTAAACAACAGTTTAAAAGTAGCACGGTGTGTGTGTGCTGTTTGTTTACAGCTTTTATTTATTTTTCATTAAACTAACAAACTACACAAATCGCTGCCGACTACTTCTCAACTTCCAACAGTTTTTCTCTCTCCTTGTTTTGTTTTGTTTTTTTCCTCTTTCAAAATACTAATTTCCAATTTTCTTTTAATTTAATCATTCCTCTAACCATGGTTACTAATTTGATAGAGCTAACCATGGTCTACTTATGCAGTTAAGGAGTAAGAGAGCAAAACACCAAACTGCAAAGCAAACCCATTCCTCTCCCTGCTCTCTCTCTCTCTCTCTCTCTCCCCCTCCCTCCCTCCCTCCCTCTCTCATTGTCTGCACTTCGGCTCTAAAGAGAAAAAAGCCTTCCTCTTTCCCATTCCATATTGTTTCTGAAATATTTAACCAATTTTCTGTTTGCTTTCTGGGAATTTTTTTTCTAAATCTGTCACTTTCCCTGGAAAATTTACAGCACCTGAGAATAAATATCATTCTGCTACTTACCTCAATTGTTGTCTCATTATCCCAATCTGGTTGGCTCAACCGGTTTGTTTTCTTTCAAATTGTTTCGTATTTGCAATAATTTAAGTTTACTTTTTCTGTGTTTTCTCTGTAACATAGATTTTTTTTTCAAATTTATTGAGTTCTTGAGATCTGGATTTATTAATTCAGTGTTGTAGAAGAGAGACCATGTGTGCTTGTTTTATTTTGCTAAATGTATTAGATTTTAGTCTCTAGCTGTAATAGAAACTGGGGGTTTCAGTACTAAGATTTGATTTCGGGCAATAAGGTTTGAAGCTTTTTTGTTTAGGAGGTAGTTTAAAGTTTCAATATTGGGGTTTTAGAAATGAAGATTGAGGTGGGTATGGGAGGTGGGGCATGGAATGATGAAGATAAGACTATGGTTGCTGCTGTTTTAGGCTCAAAAGCTTTTAATTACTTGCTATCAAATTCAGTAGCTAATCAAAATTTATTAATGGTTATGTGTGGCGATGAGAATTTGCAAAATAAGCTCTCTGATCTTGTGGACTGCCCCAACTCCTCGAATTTTAGCTGGAACTATGCCATATTTTGGCAGATTTCATGTTCTAAGTCTGGTGATTGGGTTCTTGGTTGGGGAGATGGGTCTTGTAGGGAGCCTAAAGAAGGTGAAGAATCTGAATTCACTAGAATTCTTAATATACGCCTTGAGGATGAGACTCAACAGAGGATGAGAAAGAGAGTTATTCAGAAGCTGCAGACTTTGTTTGGCGAATCAGATGAGGATAATTATGCCTTGGGATTGGACCGGGTCACTGATACTGAGATGTTCTTTTTGGCATCTATGTATTTCTCCTTTCCTCGGGGAGAAGGTGGTCCGGGAAATTGTTATGCCTCCGGGAAGCATGTCTGGATCTCTGATGCATTGAAATCAGGGCCTGATTATTGTGTGAGATCATTTCTTGCAAGGTCTGCAGGATTTCAGACAATTGTGTTGGTGGCTACTGATGTTGGTGTTGTTGAATTAGGTTCTGTGAGATCTGTTCCTGAAAGTATCGAGATGGTTCAATCAATAAGGTCATGGTTTTCCACTCGGAGTTCAAGTATCAGAACCAAGCCAATGGATGCTGCAGTTGCAGCGGTAGCCATGCCTGTGGTGAGTGAAAAGAAAGATGAGAATTCCCCGTTTTCAAATTTTGGGATTGTGGAGAGAGTTGAAGGAGCTCCGAAGATTTTTGGTCAGGATTTGAACAGCTCAAATCATGGTCATGGTTTTAGGGAGAAACTTGCCATCAGAAAGATGGAAGAGAGACCTTCATGGAATGCTTACCAGAATGGTAGTAGGCTTGCATTTCCTGGTACTCGAAATCGCCTGCATGGTTCTAGCTGGGCACAAAGTTTTGGTTTGAAACAAGGGACACCAGGTGAGGTTTATGGCTCACAAGCCACAGCAAATAATCTAAAAGAGCTGGTTAATGGGGTTAGGGAGGAGTTTAGGCATAATCACTACCAAGGTCAAAAGCAGGTGCAAGTGCAAATTGATTTTTCAGGAGCCACTTCAGGGCCTTCTGGGATTGGCAGACCACTTGGTGCAGAATCTGAGCATTCAGATGTTGAAGCTTCGTGCAAGGAAGAAAGGCCAGGTGCAGCAGATGACAGAAGGCCTCGCAAACGGGGCAGGAAGCCAGCGAATGGAAGAGAAGAACCCCTTAATCATGTTGAGGCAGAGAGGCAGCGGCGAGAGAAGCTCAACCAGCGATTCTATGCACTACGAGCTGTTGTGCCCAATATTTCCAAGATGGACAAGGCTTCATTGTTAGGAGATGCTATTTCTTACATCAATGAGCTTCAAGCGAAGCTCAAGAAAATGGAAGCTGAAAGGGGAAAATTGGAGGGCGTCGTGAGAGATTCATCGACATTGGATGTTAACACAAATGGAGAAAGTCATAATCAAGCTCGAGACGTTGATATCCAAGCTTCCCATGATGAGGTGATGGTAAGAGTGAGTTGTCCGATGGATTCGCATCCTGCATCAAGAGTGATTCAAGCATTGAAAGAAGCACAGGTCACTGTCATTGAGTCGAAACTTTCCGCTGCAAATGACACTGTGTTCCATACATTTGTGATCAAGTCTGAAGGATCCGAGCAGCTAACAAAGGAAAAGCTGATGGCGGCAATTTCGTGCGAATCCAGCTCATTACAGTCATTATCATCAACTGGGTAGTTTGAGAATTGAGTCTGACGTATAGTCCATAGGCGTATATGTAGTGAAGAACCCTTTTAAAAGCTTCTTCAGAGGTTTTGATATACTGCAAGGGATCTTAAAAGGAGCTGGCTAGAAGTAGAAAAATGACTACCTATTGACCTAGTAGGGCAGCAAATTTTCTGTGATTGTTGATAGTATACATGTTTTGTCATAAGGAAGTATTCTTTCCAGATGAATTACATTTGTAAGTTTTAACAAGTGTATCATTGTTGGTTATTTAGCTCTGATATATTTGGTTGTTTTTTCTTAAAAAAATTTATTTTGTTTAATTAATTTTTCTCTCCTTTTCGTTTCCATGTTATGAGCGCTTTCATGGCTTATGTATGGTTTTGTTACCGCCTGACCGGTGCTTCTTTCTGATGAACTCAAACGAGCTATTGTATTCAAGACTTGCAATAGGAGATGCTAAAGGTTCTGCTGCTTTCAAGCTATGTCTTCTTCATTTACTTGCCCTCACTCTCGATCAACTTTTCTTTCACGTGGGCGGTTTGGTGGTAGGTTTGTGTGGTCGTGTCGTGGAAAGGTCCGCTGGTTGTCATCAACAATTCCCGACTGAAAAGTTGGAGATTTTCACATGTTCCGCGTGAGATTACTGTTTCGAGGGAAATGTTTCGAGCAGTTCTCTCTTATCAAATATTTTTTATTCATAATAACGTATTTATATAATATTGTTTTTATTTCAGTCGAGAATAAAAATAATATTGTTAACCAGACAAGAAAATCTTTATACTAAAAATTTCAACTTACGACACTAAATAAATATGAAAAAATATATAAAATAATCTCAATAGAGAACCTTTAAAATGCGTTTTTCAAGCTCGGCGATGAAAAAATATCGCATTTTAACAATAAATTTCAATTTTTCTTTTTTT
>Ga0307507_10008734_pt1 | contig 13850 bp, 13 predicted proteins | sample 7_EM_MG_FD_207223 | JGI IMG/M metagenome (GOLD analysis project Ga0307507, IMG submission 207223) | Populus trichocarpa ectomycorrhiza microbial communities from riparian zone in the Pacific Northwest, United States - 7_EM | ecosystem: Host-associated > Plants > Roots > Unclassified | place...
GCGAGGGCGTCGGAGACTCCCGGGTCGGCGCGGTCGGCGTTGGTGTGGGCGACGTGCAGCGCGATGTCGTGCTTGATCAGGGTGTGCACCACGCGGCCCTTGAAGGTGGAGGCCGCGACCGTGGTCGTACCGCGCAGGTAGAGGGGGTGGTGGGTGACCAGCAGGTCGGCGCCCAGCTTCACGGCCTCGTCGACGATCTCCTGCACGGGGTCGACGGCGAACAGCACACGGGTGACGTCCTGGTCCGGGTCGCCCACGACGGTGCCGACCGCGTCCCATGACTCGGCCCGCTCGGCGGGCCACAGGTTCTCCAGCGCGGCGACGACTTCGGACAGGCGGGGTACGGACTGACGGGGCACGGGGAAAGGCTACCTGGCCGGGCTGAGGGGCTGAACCGCTGAAGCTGTCGTATGACGGCCTACGACCCCGTTCAGCACACCCGCCCCGGTTTCCTCAGGCGAATCGTTACTTGGCCACCCTTATTGGTGAAGCCGCTGCTCATCGGTCCCACGGCCGTACGTGCGAAAACTAGTTTCGTCGCCGGAGGTGACCGAACCATGACGGCCTGTGCGATCGAGCCCACGGCGGCGGACGAGGACGGGGACGAGTGCGGGGACCCGCGGAACGGTGGCACCGCGTGTGCGATCACCGCGGACGGGGCGTACGCGGCCCGCCTCGCACCGGCCGGCGACTGTCTGTTCCCGGAGCGGTGGACGCTGGACGGCCCCGAGCCGTACGCCGTGCCGCTGCCCGGCAACCAGCCCGAAGAGCCCGGCAGCGAGGTGCAGCCGATGGGCGACGGACGGGTGCTCATCCGGCGGCTGGTCGACGGACGGCACGCCTTCTCGTTGCTCTACCCGACCGGCCCGGGCACCGGTGAGCTGCTGCTCGGCGCGATCGAGTGCCCGGACCCGGACACCCGGCTGCGGCTGCTGCCGCCTGCGCCGGGCGGCGAGAAGGCCTACGCCCTCGCCGTGGGCCGGCGGTCCACCGCCGTGTGGCTGGTGGCGGGCGGGGCGTTCGGGCCGGAGCATCTCGCGATGGTCCCTGGGCGCTGTTCGGGCGGGGTCTGGCTGGACCGGGCGGGGCGGATGCTGGCGCTCGACCGGGAGGTCGGCGGGCGGACCAAGGCGATCGTGGTGGATCTGGAGCGGGACGGGGAGGTGTCGCCGCTGCTGCAGATCGCCGCGGACAGCGACGACCGGCTGCTGGCGGCCGACCCGGACAGCGGGCTGCTCCTGATCCGCTCGGACGCGCCGTCGCCGGGGCGGGAGGACCGGCTGGGCTGGGGGGTGATCGGCTCCACGCTGCCGGTGCGGTTCCCGGAGTGCCTGCGGGTGCCGGACTGCACGGTGACGCCGTTCGCGATCCAGCCGGGGCAGGTGCTGATGCCGGAGAACTGCGGGGTGGCGCTGCGCGTCGACGGGCCGGCCGGCACCTGGTTCGCCGTGTGGCGGCCGGCCGAGCGGCAACTGCTCCAACTCTCGGCGCCCGAGGGGTGGTTGGCGGGCTCCGGGCTGTGGACCGAGGACGGGGTGCTGCAACTGCCGTATGCCACACAGGATGTGCCGTGCGGCGTGGCGCGGTTCGCGGTGCCCAGGGGGGCGGGGGGAACGGGGGACGCGGGGAGCCCAGGGGTGGGGGCCTCTGTGGCTGCGGGAGGTACGGGGGAAACACGCCCGGGGGATCCGGTTCGGGACGGGACGGTGGGCGCGCCTGGGGAGGCCGCGCCGGAGCCGTCGCCGTCGTCGGAACCGGATCCTCCGGTGCCGGTCGCACCGCGTCCGGTGCCCTTGCGGGAGGCTCCACTCAAAGGCCGGGTGGCGGTCGGGTAACGAACTGGTGTGGCTCGGTAACGAAGTCGTTCCGGACGGCAGGCCGTCTCGCTTCACCCCGGGAACGGCTGGATAAGATCGCCGGGCTGTAAGAAGGATCATGTTGCTACGGGGTGAAGTTTCCGATGAACGACACGAACACCGCGCAGACCATGTCTGCCGACACACACGAGGCCTCCGGCCACGGCAAGCACCGGGGCCCGGTTTCGGCCCAGGACGGCGATTCGGCCGCCCACGGCCGGCACCGCAAGCCGTCCGAGCAGTCCGAGTACGCGACTGCCTGAGTCAGTACCGCACGGCCCCGCTCGTCTCCGGACGGGGCCGTTCCGTTGCCTACTCCCCGCCGGGCTCCCGCCTGAGCCCGAGCACCTCGGCCGCCGCGAACGTCTCGCCGTCCGGCCGCCGCGCGTAGTGCGGAGTGAGTACGGCGTCCAGCTCGTCGTAGCTGAAGGTGTCCTGCTTGCTGTCGAACTTGGCCTGGACGTGCGGGCGTTCGACGATCGCGACCATGCCGCCGTGGACGACGAGGAGCTGTCCGTTGATGCGTTCGGCGGCGGGTGAGGCCAAGTAGCCGACGAGCGGGGCGACATGCTCGGGGGCAAGGGGGTCGAGGCCGTCGTCGGGTTCCTGGAAGCCGGCGAAGACGTCCTCGGTCATCCGGGTGCGGGCGCGCGGGCAGATGGCGTTGGCCGTCACGCCGTACTTGGCGAGGGCGAGGGCCGTGGAGGTGGTCAGGCCGACGATTCCGCCTTTCGCCGCAGCGTAGTTGGGCTGTCCGGCGGAACCGGCGAGGAACGCCTCGGACGAGGTGTTCACGATCCGCCCGTACACCGGCGCGCCCGTCTCCTTGGACTGCCGACGCCAGTGCGCGGACGCGTAGTGGGTCGTGTTGAAGTGGCCCTTGAGGTGGACCCGGATCACCGAGTCCCACTCGCCCTCCGTCATGGAGAAGACCATGCGGTCGCGCAGAATGCCCGCGTTGTTGACGAGGATGTCGAGCCTGCCGAACTCGGTGATCGCCAACTCGACCAGTTCACTGGCCTGTTGGGAGTCGGCCACGTCCCCGGTGTGGGCGACGGCCCGGCCGCCCGCCTCGCGGATCTCGGCGGCGACCCGTTCGGCGGGGCCCGCGGATGCCTCGCCGGAGCCGTCCCGGCCCGGCTGCCCGTAGTCGTTGACGACGACGGCCGCGCCGAGCCGGGCGAGTTCCAGCGCCTCGGCCCGGCCGAGCCCGCGTCCGGCGCCGGTGACGATCGCGGAGAGGCCCTCAAGTGGCAACGACATACCCAGCCCTCAGATCTCGATGCACGTACGCAGGGCCGTCCCCTGGCGCATCTGGTCCAGGGCCTCGTTGATGTCGGCCAGCGGCACGCGGTGGGTGATCAGGCCCTCCAGGTCGACGCGGCCCGCCCGCCACAGGGCGATCGTGCGCTCGTAGGAACGCAGCACGTCTCCCCCGCCGTACATCGAGGGCAGGATGCGCTTCTCGTCGAAGAACAGCTCGAACATGCTGAGTTGGAGGTAGTCGTCCAGGGCGCCGGCCCCGACGACGACGAGGGTGCCGCCGCGGCGGGTGTTCTCGTAGGCGGTGCGGGCGGTGGCGGAGCGGCCGACGACCTCGAAGACGTAGTCGAACCCTTCGCCGCCGGTGACCTCCTGCTTCGCGGTGGGCAGCTCGTCCGGTGAGATCGCCCTCGTAGCGCCGAACTTGAGGGCGGACTCACGGCGGGAGGCGACCGGGTCGACGGCGACGATCTCGGCGGCGCCCTTGAGGCGGGCGCCCTGGATCGCTGAGATGCCGACGCCGCCGCAGCCGATCACGGCGACCGACGAACCGGCTTCCACGTCCGCGGTGTTGAGGGCGGCGCCGAGTCCGGTCGTGACCCCGCAGCCGATGAGGGCGGCGATGTCGAAGGGCACGTCGTCGGGGATCGGTACGGCGCAGCCCGCGTCGACGACGACCTCCTCGGCGAAGGTGCCGGTGCCCGCGAAGCCGAAGACGTCGCCGCTGGGGCGCTTGAAGTTGGGGGTGCCCGCGTTCATGAACCCGGCCAGGCACAGCTGGGTCTGGCCGCGCTTGCAGGCGGGACACGCGCCGCAGGCCGGCAGCCAGCAGACGACGACCCGGTCACCCGGCTTCAAGTGGCTGACGCCCTCGCCGACTTCGAGGATCTCCCCCGCGCCCTCGTGCCCGGGTACGAAGGGGGCGGGCTGCGGCAGGACGCCCGCCATCGCGGACAGGTCCGAGTGGCACAGCCCCGTGGCGCGCACCCGGATCCTGACCCGGCCGGGCCCGAAGCCCGTCGCCTCGACGTCGTCGAGGACCTCCAGTTTGTCCTGGCCTATCTCGTGCAGTACGGCTGCGAGCATGGTGCGGCTCCCCTCAACTCGGGCTTGGCTCAGGAGTGTTCGACGATCGTGTCGGCGAGGACGGGCGCGTCGTCCCGTTCCAGGGCGCTCACCGCGACCCGCACTTCGGCATCGCCCTGCCGCCACATGCGGATGCGCAGCGTCTCGCCGGGGAACACCACTCCGGCGAAGCGTGTGTCGTACGCGCGCACTCGGGTCACATCGCCGCCGAGCAGTGTGTCGACGACCGCCTTGAGTGTCATGCCGTAGGTGCACAGCCCGTGCAGGATGGGCCGGTCGAAGCCGGCGAGCTTGGCGAACTCGGGGTCGGCGTGCAGCGGGTTCCAGTCGCCGGAGAGGCGGTAGAGGAGGGCCTGGTCCTCGCGGACGGCACGCTCAACCACCTTGTCGGGGTCGCCCGTTGGGGCCTCCGGGCGGGTGGAGGGGCCGCGGTCGCCGCCCCAGCCGCCCTCTCCCCGTACGAAGATCTGCGCGTCGTTGGTCCACAACGGGCCGTCGGCGTCGGCGACTTCGGTGCGCATGACGAGGACGGCCGCCTTGCCCTTGTCGTAGACGGCGGCGATGTGGCTGGTGGTGGTCGCGGTGCCCTGGGCCGGGATGGGGCGGTGCAGGCGCAGGGACTGGCCGCCGTGCAGGACGCGGGCGAGGTCGACCTCGATGCCGGGCATGGACAGGCCGCTGATCACGCCGGGCGAGCCGTTGCCCGCGACGGTGGCGAAGCTCGGCAGGACGTGCAGCCGGGACTCCAGGGTGTAGCGCAGCTCGTCGGGGTCGGTCGCCGGGGTGCCCGCGCCGAGGCCGAGGTGGTAGAGCTGGACGTCCTTGGTGGTCCAGGAGATCTCGCCGGTCCGGGGTTCGGCCGCGAGGGCCAGGGCTGCGTCGATGGGCATGGGGCTCCTGATCGCCGGTGGTCGAAGACCTCGGTGCGGCCGTCCGCACCGTCGGCCGCACCGAGGTCGTCACGGGCCGACCTAGAACGCGTTCCAGTCCGGCGACCCTTGTATAGCCGAGCGTCCCCCAGTTGTGAAGGCTCCTGACGCTGTGTCAGTTCTGCCGGGCAGTGACATTTGTCCTGCCCGAGTCCGTACATGCGCATCTGCCGGGCGAGGGGTGCGGATCCGTAGCGTCGCAGTCATGACACAGACAGGTGGGACGGCGGGCCGGTCGGAACGCGCGGTGTCCTTCGCGGGGGCGGTCAAGACCTTCGGCGCGGTGCGTGCCGTGGACGGGGTGGACCTGGAGATCGGACGCGGGGAGACGGTCGCGCTGCTCGGCCGCAACGGCGCGGGCAAGTCGACGGCGATCTCCCTGCTGCTCGGGCTGAACGCGCCCGACGCCGGCACGGTCGAACTGTTCGGCGGGGCACCGGAGTTGGCCGTACGGAACGGCCTGGTCGGGGCGATGCTCCAGGAGTCGCGGGCGGTGCCCCGGGTCACCGTCGGCGAGCTGGTCGCGTTCGTCGCCCGGCGCTATCCGGCGCCGATGCCCGTCGCACAGGCCCTGGAACTGGCCGGTATCGGCGAGCTGGCCGGGCGGCGGGTGGACCGGCTGTCGGGCGGGCAGACACAGCGCGTGCGGTTCGCCGTAGCGCTGGCCGGGAACCCGTCGCTGATCGTCCTGGACGAGCCGACCGCGGCCCTGGACGTGGAGGCGCGGCACGCGTTCTGGCACTCGATGCGGGCCTACGCCCGGCGCGGCCACACCGTCCTGTTCTCCACGCACTACCTGGAGGAGGCGGACGCGCACGCCGACCGCATCGTCGTCATCGACCGCGGCCGGATCGTCGCCGACGGCACCGGCGAGCAGCTCAAGCGGGCGGCCGGCGGCAGCCTCGTCTCCTTCGACCTGGCGGGCCGCTCCACCGAGGACCTGCCCCTGCTCCCCGGCGTACGAACCGTCGAAGTACGCGGTGACCGCGCCCTGCTCCGCACCGACGACTCGGACGCGACCGTGATCGCCCTGGCCGCCCGGAACGCGATCCGCGGCCTGGAGGTCGCGCCGGCGTCCCTGAACGACGCGTTCCTGGCACTGACGGCACACGAGTTGGAGACGGTGTGATGATCGACTACCTGCGCCTCGAAGTACGCCGCACCCTGCGCGACGTCGGCTTCGTGATCGGCGGGATCGCGATGCCGGTGATGATGTACCTGCTGTTCACGAACCTTGGTGGCGACGACAGCGGCTACAAGGCCACGGCGATGGTCGGCATGGCCGCCTACGGTGCGGTCGGGTCCGCGCTCAACACCGGTGGCGGGGTCGCCGAGGACCGGGCGATCGGCTGGCTGCGGCAGCTGCGCGTGACTCCGATGACCCCGCGCCAGGTCGTGCTCGGCCGGGCGCTGACCGGTTCGGTGACCGTGCTGCCCGCGATCGTCGCCGTGCTCGCGGCGGGCGGCCTGGTCAACGGCGTACGGCTGGACGCCTGGCAGTGGGCGGCGATCGCGCTGCTGCTGTGGCTGGGCTCGATCCCCTTCACCCTGCTCGGTCTCGGCAACGGCTACGGGCTCACCTCCCAGACCACCGGCGTCGCCAACATGGCCTGCAACCTGGGGCTCGCGGTGATCGGCGGCCTGTGGTTCCCGATCAGTCTCTTCCCCGGCTGGCTGGGCGCCATCTCCCACTACACCCCGACCAACCGCTTCGCCGAACTCGGCACCTCCGTCGCCGACGGGCACGCCCCGGCGCTCGGCGCGATCGTGGTGCTGACGGCCTGGCTGCTCGCGTTCGGTTCGTACGCTGTGCTGGCGTACCGCCGGACCGGGCGGACCGTGTGACCGGGGGAGCGAGAGAGATGACCTGGATGCGAGGGATCACCTGCCAGCTACGGCAGTGGCGGGCCGCGCGGGCCCGGTGGAAGGCCGACATGGCCGAGTTCAAGGTCGCGCAGAAGGAGGCGCGCCGCAGGGGCGAGTTTCCCGAGAACCCCGGTCCGCCGCCGACCGGCTTCTCCCTGCTGCCGTGGCTGCTGATGGGAATGGGCTCCTTCTCCAACCTCCTCCAGGGCAAGACCGCCAACCCCTGGATCGGCAGCCTGGGCCTGCTCGCCTTCAACTCCCTCTACATCTACGTCGTGTTCCGCTCCTTCGTGAAGGAGAAGCGCACGGCGGTCTCGACCCTGGTGGCCCTGGTCCTGATGGGCCTGATCACCTGCGGCCTCGCCCTCGGCTACGGCGGCAGCTGGCTCTACTTCTTCCCGCTGCTCGGCCTCGCCACGGGTGCCGTCGTGCGGGGCCCGCGCCTCGGCCAGGTCGGCCTCGCGCTGACCGCACTCGCCGCCGCGGTCTCCGTGTACCGGTCGGGCTGGGACGCCATCAACATCGCGTACGGCACGTTCCTGTCGACGATGGTGACCGCGGCGATCCTCTCCCTCTCCGAGGCCGTACGCGAACTGCGCGCCGCCCGCGAGGAGTTGGCGCGCCGGGCGGTCGAGAAGGAACGCATGCGCTTCTCCCGCGACCTGCACGACCTGCTCGGCCACACCCTCTCGGTGATCGTCGTGAAGTCGGAGGCGGCCCGGCGCCTCGCACCCCGTGACATGGAGGCCGCGCTCGACCAGATCACCGACATCGAATCGGTCGGCCGACAGGCGCTCACCGAGATCCGCGAGGCGGTCACCGGCTACCGCGAGGGCAGCCTCGCCACCGAACTGGACCGCGCCCGCTCCGCCCTGTCCGCGGCCGACATCGACCCGGTGGTCCGCCAGTCGGGCCCGCCCCTGACCCCGCAGACCGAGGCCCTGCTGGGCTGGGTGGTCCGCGAGGCGGTCACGAACGTCGTACGGCACAGCGGCGCGACCCGCTGCGAGATCACCCTGGATGGCGTCCTGGACCGCGCCCGCCTGACGGTCGCGGACGACGGACCTGGGGACGGAGGATCGGCGGCGACCGGTCCCGCCGAGGGCATCGGCATCGGCGGAACCGGCCTGAAGGGCCTGACCGAACGCCTCGCGACGGCGGGCGGCTCCTTGCGGGCCGGCCCGTCGCCGCGCGGCGGCTTCACGGTCACCGCCGAACTCCCGGTGGAGGCCGTGGAGTTGACGTCCTCTTTCGTGGTTACGGCGCCCAGGGAGCCGTGACCACCCAACTCACGTCGTCCGTCCACGAGGTGGCGCTGTCGAAGGCGTTCGAGCCGCCGTCGCTCGCTATGTAGACGTTGTAGTTGTAGTGCCGGAGGTATCTGGTCGGGTAGTTGTACGACGCGAACGAGGTGCCCGTGCCGCTCTTGCCGGTCGAGGCGCAGAACGTGGCGTCCTGTCTGAACTGCGTTGTCCCGACCATGGGTTGGCGGTAGAGCTGGTAGTTGTAGTGGCGTAGGAAGTCGCCCGGGTAGTTCCGTGACTCGAACGAATAGCAGGAGCTGTCGGCCAGTCCCTTGCGGACGATCCAGGTGGCGTCGCCCTTGTCGAGCGCCGCGCTGCTCGACGTGATGGCCGAGAGGACCGCCGCGTTGTTCTGGTGGCGGATGTAGTCGGCCGTGCAGCACGAGGTCGTCGCGCGCAGCGAGATCTCCGAACCGGCCGCCAGCGTGCCGGTGGTGCCGGTCGAGCCGCCGTAGCCGACGGACACGATGTTGGCCTGTACGGAGTTGTCGGCGGCGTCCGTCGGGATGCCCGCGGTCATGACGCCCTCGAAGAACGAGCCGATGGAACCGTTGCTGTTGTCCCCGCCGGTGCCCAGGACGATCGCGCCCTCCTGGTGCATGGGCGAGTAACCACTCGTGGTGGGTTCACCCCCGGAATAGCTGGTCGTGAGACTGCCCGACTGCGCATTCCCGTATTTCAGCGCGAAATGGTCCTGACCGTTGTTTTTCAGCAAAGCGGTGACGAACGGTATCGCCCCGGTGCCGGTGTTCGCCGTGTTCTTGCTGTACCCGGAGTCCGACTGGAACAGCCCGTTCTCCAGGTCGGCCTGCACCCAGGGACCCCCGCCGTAGCAGGGCGAGAACCAGCACTCGGTACCGAAGTTGATCGCGTCCATGTGACCGTTGCCGGTGTCCTTGTTGTTGGTCTCCGCGTTGCCGTAGTCGAAGCAGCAGCTGCCGTTGACGTGGGTGCCCGAGGTCACCATGTACATCCCCTCGGCGGCACCGTTCGTGGCCACGCCCGAGGTGGAGTTGTCCCGGTAGCCCATGCCCGCCGAGATCTCCAGCCCGTACACCTGGTGCCCGCCGACGGTCACCGGCAGCGCGTCCGCGGGCGCCCCGACATCGGCGACGCCGGCCCCGCCCGCGCCCTCGATCGTGAGGTCGTTGTGGCGCGCCGACTGGTCGTAGATCTTGGTGATGATGCACGTCGTACCGGAACAGAACGAGTCCTGGGCCGCCGCGTTGGCATACCCCCCGGCCGCCAGCAGGCCGATGTTCGCGGTGGCGCTGTCGGAGGCCCGCTGCACCTGGTACAGCGAGCCGTTGTACGACGAGTAGAGCGCCCTGACGAGACTGTGCGCGGCGACGCAGGGTGTCCCGGCGGCGGCGTAGATGTCGCACGGCAGCGAGGTGGCGGCGGACGCCTGCGGAACGCCGACGGCCAGCGCGACGACGGTCACGAGCGCGGACAGCGCGGCCAGTGCCGTACTTCTCAGCCGGCGCGGCCGAGTGCGGAGGAAACTCAAGAACACGGTGCACCTCTTCCGTTCTGGTAGGGCAGTGCGGGTGGAGCACACGGTGGAGCACGGGCGCCTGGTCGAAATATCGGACGCCGTTCGATCGATATACCGAACCCATTCGCGATCGAAATGTCGAACTGCCGAAAATTTGTCGAAAGGTTTCCGGGATCGGCCCGGTACGGGAAATTCCAAGGTGATTGCAGAATGCCGAGGCGATTGTTTGCCCGTAGCCGGAGACCGTCAAGACTCGCGGACGCGAACAATGAAGAGTTTTTGATAACCGCCCCGGATCTCGCTGGGCCTTACGCTTGCCCCGTGGATGAGATGCCCCGGGACCACCGGCCCGCCAAGTCCGTCAGAGTGCTGCTCGCCGAGGACCAGGGCATGATGCGCGGCGCCCTCGCCCTGCTGCTCGGCATGGAGCCGGACCTGGAGGTCGTCGCCCAGGTCGGGAGGGGTGACACGATCGTGGACGCCGCCCTGACCCACCGCCCCGACGTCGCCCTCCTCGACATCGAACTCCCCGGCATGAGCGGCCTGGACGCCGCCGCCGAACTCCGCGAACAGGCTCCCGACTGCCGGGTGTTGATCCTCACGACCTTCGGCCGCCCCGGCTATCTGCGCCGGGCGATGGAGGCGGGCGCGGCGGGCTTCCTGGTGAAGGACGGCCCGGTGGAGGACCTCGCCGCCGCGATCCGCCGCGTCCTGACCGGCGAGACGGTCATCGACCCGGCGCTCGCCGCCGCCGCGTTGAGCGCGGGCCCGAACCCGCTGACCGCCCGCGAATGCGACGTCCTCAAGGCCTCGGTGGACGGCGCGACGGTCTCCGACATCGCCACCCAGCTGCGCCTCTCCGAGTCCACCGTCCGCAACTACCTCTCCTCGGCGATCGGCAAGACGGGCACCCGCAACCGCATGGAGGCGATGCGGGAGGCACGACAGCAGGGGTGGCTGTGACAGCAGGGGTGACTCTGTGACCTTCCGTCAGCTCGCCGCCGCGGTCTTGATGAGCGGTGCGTCCCGCGAGAGCTCCCGGAACCCGAGGCCGTAGTACAGCGCGCGCGCCCGGGGATGCCCCGGTGCGCCCAGGCAGGCGACCGTCGCCTGTGTGGCCCCGGCCGTCCGCGCCCGGTGCATCCCGTGCAGCAGCATCGCCCTGGCCAGCCCCAGGCGCCGGTAGTGCGGATGCGTCCCGACCGGCTCGAACTCGGCGGTCCTGTTCGCCTCGTCGAACCACATGATCGTCGAGGATGCCATCGTGCCGTCCGGCGCCTCCACCAGGAAGTGCAGGTCGCCGCGGTACGCCGTCGTCCGCCGGACGCTCTGATAGGCCTCGGCCGTGTAGGTCGAGGAAGGCCAGGCGTCCAGATGGGCCTGCACCGCGGCCCCGGGCCCGGCCTCGTCGGCGGTGCGGAACCGGAACCCGTCCGGCAGGACCGGCTGTTCCACGTCGACCAGGTCCCGCTCGTTGAGCTGGGTCCAGGACCCGTCGTCGCCGAGCGCGGTCAGGTCGGTCCGGTAGCCGTGTGTCGCCCATCGCCCGAGGGCGAACTCATCGGCGGCGCTCGGCATCACCGTTCGCTCGATGTCCGCCGCCACACCGTCGTACCAGTCGATCACCTCGTCGACCAGCCCGGCGTGGTCGGGATGGACCTGGTACGTCAGACAGGCGTCGGTGACGTCCTTCACCGATCCGTCGCCGCGCCGCACCCGGTGCGGAAGCCGGGCCCAGCCCCACGCCACCAGATCCCCGCCGGAGAACCACAGCCGACGCGGCCGGTTCGCCCCGTCGCGGGCCTGCTCCCTGCCCCAGTTCCAGGCCAGTTCGCCGAACGTCGCTTCGGCGTTCACCAGGTCCTGGCGGGTGGCGGTGACGCGCTGCGCCAGGCCCTGCATGAGGTGCACGTCCGCTGCGGTCACGAGCTCGACGTTCGTCATGGTGGGCCACTGTGTCAGGGCCCCGGAAAGCCGTCGAACCGTTTTCCGGGGCCGCCGGTCGCGTCACCGCTAGTCGGTGGTCACCTCCGCCGACTGGTAGGCCGTCCCCGCCGGGGCCACGCACACGAACCAGTTGTCCGCAGAGCCGGCCGCCGGGCGGATCGTCGCCTCGTCGCTGTTGATGTCGGCCCCCGCGGCAACCCTGCGGGCCACGGTGGACGAACCGTCCTTCCAGGTGCAGGTGACGGCCTTCGCGGTCCTGGCGACCTGGCCGACCACCAGACGCTGGGGTCCGTCGGTCTTCTTCGGGTCCAGGGAGGTCGCACCCGACTTGAGGTCCGTGCCCGCCATGGCGTCCGCCTTGGAGGCCGAATCCCCCATCAGGAAAGCCGGGTCCCCGCTCCCGAAGGCCCGCTTCACGAAGTACGTGATCTTGCCGACCAGTGCGGACGGGCTGTCCTTGTCCCAGGGATCCTCGTGGCGGTTGGCCATGGCCTGAACCTGGGCCTCCGCCTCCGCCTTGGTGAGGGGGGCGCCCCACACGTCGACCGAGATGTACCAGGTCTCGCCCTTCTCGGTGCCCGCCGCGAGCATGGTTTCCTGCGGCGTGTACACATGCCGCTCCTCCGGGGTCGACGGCTGCGTCGCCGTCTGGGTCACCGCCGGTGTCGCCTCGATCCCGTTCCCGTCGCGCAGCCCGGCCAGCGCCAGCGTGCCCGACGCGCCCGTGATCACCAGTGCCGCGGCCGTGGCGAGCGCCCAGCGGCGGGCCCGGCGTCGGCGGCCACCGCGGATCACCGCCTGGTAGGGGGCTATACCGATCTCGACCTCGTCGGCGGCGTCGGCCAGCAGGAGGGCGATGTCTGTGTCCGTCATGGTGTGGTTCGTCTCCCGGTCCGCGCTCATCACTTCGGCCCTCCCTGCGTCACCATCTCGGCAAGTCCTGGTATGGCCCGGAGCTTCGCGATCCCCTTGGCCGCGTTGCTCTTCACCGTGCCGACCGAACAGCCCATGGCCTGAGCCGTCTGTGCCTCGGTCAGGTCCTCCCAGTACCGCAGCACCACCGCCTCCCGCTGCCTCGGGGGCAGTTGGGCCAGTGCCTTCAGCAGGGCGTTGCGGTCCTCCGCCTGGGCGATGCGGTCACCGGTGTCGGCGACCTCGCGCACCAGCCCCGAGTCGTCCTTGGGAGCCAGGAACTCCTTGAGCCTTCTGCGGTGCTTGCGTGCGTGCGCGTTGATCATCACGCGCCGTACGTACGCCTCCGGATCGTCGGCCGAGCCGACCTTGCGCCAGGCCACGAAGACCTGTTCGAGCGTCGACTGGACCAGGTCCTCCGCGGCGTGCTGCTCCCCCGTAAGAAGAAATGCCGTCCGCATCAACCGCGGCCAGCGGCCGATGACAAAGCTCTGGAACCCGTCATCCCGGGCCTCCCGAGCCTGCTTGCGATCCCCCATGGGCACCTCCTAGATGTCTAAAGGAGTCCATGAGCCGCCCGGACCGTTGCCTCACTTCTCGAAAATCGTGGAAGTGGGGCCCGCGGGAGTCGTAGGAGTCGTAGGAGTCACGGACTCCGCAGGCTCCGTAGAAGTCCCGGACCCCGTGGACGCCCCCGGTCCCGCCGCCTTGCCCCACGGCAGCCACACCGCCATCAGCACCACCCCGCCGAGCAGCACCCCCGTCCCCGTACGGAACGCCAGCGCGTACCCCTCCGTCAGCGCGTCCGGCGTACCGCCACCGCTTCTCACCACGCTCGCGGTACGCGCCGCCGCGATGGTCGACATCACGGCGAGACCCAGCGAACCGCCCATCGTGCGCGAGGTGTTGATCAGCCCGGAGACGAGGCCGGCCTCCCCCGGCGCGGTGCCGGACGTGGCGAGTGCGGCGAGCGGGGTGGCCGTCAGGCCGGCGCCCAGCATCATCAGGATTCCGGGGAACATGATCTCGGTCAGGTAGTCGCCCCGCGCGGTCATCAGGGATTGCCAGCCGAAGCCCACCGCCGCGAGCAGCGTCCCGAGCACGGCCACGTTGCGCGCGCCGAGCACCGGCATGAAACGGGGTGCCGACTTGGAACCGAGGAGCACCGCCAGCGAACTCGGCACCAGCG
>Ga0307507_10008735_pt1 | contig 13850 bp, 9 predicted proteins | sample 7_EM_MG_FD_207223 | JGI IMG/M metagenome (GOLD analysis project Ga0307507, IMG submission 207223) | Populus trichocarpa ectomycorrhiza microbial communities from riparian zone in the Pacific Northwest, United States - 7_EM | ecosystem: Host-associated > Plants > Roots > Unclassified | place...
CCCCTCATGCCCGTTCTGAGCCGCCATAAAGAGTGGCGTTCGGCTATATTTGGTCTCTGCATGGTCGGGATTGACCTCCTTTCGTTCCAAAAGTATCTTCACTACTCTCTCATGACCGCTCAGTGCCGCCAATGAGAGTGGTGTCCAGCCACCATAGGTGTCCACGTGGTCGGGGTTGACTTCGTTTCGTTCCAATAGCATCTTGACTACCCCCTCATGCCCGTTCTGAGCCGCCATCATGACTGGCGTTACCCCAATTTTGGTGTCTGCTGCGTCAGGACTGACGTCCCTTCGCCGTAGGAGCATCTTCGCTACTCCCTCATGCCCGCCCTTAGCTGCCCACCAGAGTGGCGTCCGGCCACACACGGTGTCTGCCTGGTCGGGATTGATGTCTTCTCGTTCCAAAAGCATCTTTATCACTGCCTCATGCCCTCTTTCAGCAGCCCACGTGAGGACCGTTCTCCCGAAACAATCACCGGCATTAATGTCCCAGTCCTTCATCTTCAATACAGCACCAAATATCTCCGCGCCTCCAAAAAATGTTGCTCCGTGGAGCCCTGTAAATTTCGTTTGTTCTTCCTCCTCAGCCAGGCCACGTGTCCAAACCTGATCTTCCTTATATCGTAATAACAGTTGTGTAGCGGATATATGTTCCTCAAATCTATCGAGAAGCCTCAATGCAAGCCCTTTCACATTTCCTGTCATCTCCCTTCTTGTGTGCTCCCCCCAGTAACAGGAAGCATAGTCTACGAAGGGGATTGTCGAGGGGGCCTCCCGAAAAGATGGCGAAAGCCTCGTGATAGATCCAAAATTTAGGTATGTTAGGCAAACCTCGGCAATTGTTGAGTGAGGATTATGGAAGTTATTGAATAAGGTAGGATCACTTGCGAGATGTTCTTGTAAAGTAAAGTGCACTAGTCTGAAAGTGCGCGAAGATGCCTCGACGGTGACGAGACCCAGGCAAGATGACAGTAGTATCCGTAATGCAGGGACATTTTTCGGGTCGAGATCTACAGATCCTATTTCTACTCCGAGAGCATAGCAGAGCTCCTCCACCCCTAACGGGCGTTGTGAATTCAATACCCACATGAGGACCTTCAATCCGAGTACCGATTTGGTTCCTGCTTGCGCCCTCAAACGCGTTAAGGTTGCCGTGTAGGCATCGCTCAGCCCATTGCCCCGTGTCATCTCTTCAAGTTTCTTCCTCCTTTCAGCAATCGTCACCCCCCCAAGAATAGCGTCGATGTTTAGCGAAATAAGAAGGAATCTACGCATAACCGGTAAGCATAAATCTTTGATAAAGGGGAAGCTCTAAATGCTGCCACGTACATGTCCGACATTTTGTTTAGAATACCACTTTCAATATCCACCCGTAAATCATTGTCCATCGCCTCTGGCTCGACGTCCCTGTCTAACCTCATTTCCAAGTAATTCCTAATATCCACCGTGTTCGGACTGATGGGTAGCACAACTGCCTTGGCGAAATATCTTTGAATATCTTCCTTGACATGGGACCTTGCGGTGAGGAATATTCTCGTGCTAGGTGTCTCCCGAACGATATCTCTTAGCGACTCAAGCAGCTTGGGAAGATCCTTCGGTAGGCATTCGTCGAGTGCATCAATACAGATGAACACTTGGGGTAAAGAAGCAATAACAATCCTCAACATTCGCGTCAAATCGGCCAGTCGCAGCTCCCTGCCACCAATCTCCTTTTTCCCCTCCTGAAACGCCTCTCGTACATTTTCCGGTAAATCCCCCCCGCCCACTAACTGCTTCATAACTGCTCCCATCATGTTCGCAATCGTCTGCTCTTGCTGGGACAGGAAGTCGTAGTATAAGCATGCAACCGTGATATTCTCCTTCTTTGATCGATCGCACAGGCTGTCGATCACAAGGGAACTAATATTTCTGGCCGTTAGTGGTATCTACTTCTTCTAAAGCACAGTGCCACTCACCTCAGAAATGTCTTGCCCACTCCCGGATTCCCGGAGCAAAACAAGACCGCCTTATCGGATCCACCCTCACCTCCCCTCCACTCCCGATACTCGCTTGTTTCCAAAACCCAATCCCCAACACCATCGAACCGGTCCTCGCGCACGCCTTGATGTCTAATTCTCGGCTCTATTGGAGAGAGCCATTGCATAATTTGCGCATCCTCGTCGGAATTATAAACGGTCGTGTTGTAGCTTGCTATCGTGTTACCGCAGTTTTCATTGCGATCGCCGAATTTTACCGATTGTGTACATGTAGCATATGCCATAATGTTCTGCCTAAAAATTTCGGTTGGGCGTAGAGAGGATAAGGAGGGATCAAGAGTAAATGGGGAGTTTATAAAACTATTCCTCTGGGAAAGCTGAAGAAAAGCGGGGTTATTGTATTCCAGGCGATAGCGAGGGCCTAGCATAGCGAGCCGTGTGCAAGTTTAAGCAATGTGATTGGCTCAGGCTGCGCCCCAGCCCAGATTTAAATCGTGCCTAGCACAAGTATCTGGGTGGACGGCCCGCTATGGCCTGGAATACGTTACAGCACCCACCAGGAGTCTTTTTGTGGCAACTACTCGAGTACTGCTACTCGAGTAAATAATTTTCACGCCAAGGAAATACAAACACATTACCGGTAGAGGTTTATGAGCCACCGCGGCCTGACTCTGCCTCAGGCAGACGAGCGCTAAATAGATCAAATTTATTTATGGGGATTGTTTTTTATTATTGTTCGCAACAACAAAAAAAATGGGACAAAACTGCATTTGAAGATCATCAAACCGGACCCTCACACAAAATAAAAAACCTCAGCCTTATCGGAAATTTTTTCTAACTATTTATTTATCGCTTTGGGTTGTCATACTACGACGACTACGATATTGCAACCAAAGAGACATCCTGCATAACGAAAGCAAGGCAGCTGAACAACTGCAACCTGCAGGAAGAACCAGGGCGTGCTTCTATTGGTAATTTAATGGCGCTTGCACACACAGCCCCTGTTGCATGCCACCAAAATTCTGCTTTTTCGCCCAGATCCTGGCATCATGCGAAAGTGTTCAGAGAGGTCGTTCAGACAGTAGCATGACCGTGCCAATCGGGGAAACCGATACCGGTATTACACCACCATACGAGTAGTAGAGTAGGTTATGGCTGCCTGACGCCCTGCACTCCCTGCGCCAGTAGGATAAGGTGGTTGCCGGCAAAACTGACCGAGACACTCCCCCTTCTGGGAGAAATCAAGCTTCACAATCCCTACCCTCCGAAACTCGCTTATTCTCGGAATCCAATCCTTTCCACCATAGATCAAATGCGTTGCTGTGCGTGTCTTCATGTCAGTTATTTGGCACGGATGGGGCTAGCCAATAGATTATTTGCCCATTCTTATCTGATTTATCCACTCGCGGCGTTCAAACCTGAAACCCTCCATCGCCCCGGCATAATAAACATTGTTGCCGCCAGATTCGCCCGCGAGAACATACCCGCCAAAAAAAAAAGGGTTGTCCCCAACTTTTGCCTACACGCTGTGAGCGCGGTCCAGGACTGCGCTTTGTTCATGGCAACAAGTGGCATGGTAGGTAGTATCCCTTAAACCGCTGAAACATTCAGCCCTATTCAAAATGTTGAACACTAGCCTATTTGAGTAATCGGAAGTAAATCTACGCGCTCTTCATCGTTTCCATCATGGACATACTGAGGAATACAGATTTCGCAGAATTCTGAGTACTACGCTTATGGGATACAACAAGGTTTTTCCTATCACGGTTACTCAAATAGGCCGGGGTTCAACATTTTAAACGGGGCTAAATGTTTCAGCGGTTTAGGGGATAATACTCCGGTATGGGTAAAGGTCTAGGATAGACCTTTTATTTCTTCTGCCGAGGGCACTTCGCCTAAAAGAATGGTGGAGCCATGCAGGTATGTGGGGATACCGGAGGGTTACACAAAACTTTTGTATGGGCACAGCTAAACAGAAGCGTCGTGGCATGCCTTTTCCGGTGGTACTTGTAACTTAGCCCCTGCTCCGGCCTTACCATCCAAGAATTGCTAGTGCAGAGGAGCTTTTGATCAATTACTATGACCTAACTTGCCATCGCAGATTATTGCAAGTCACAGTACTAGCCGCGCTCGAGCATAGGGCACGGTAGTGCGTGATAGAGCCACCCACAGAGGAAGTGTTAGTGATATAAAACTCGTTTAGTAGTAATTGGGCGATCACAAAAAATGGGGCAGTGAGTTCTGCCATTGTTTTTTATAGTCTCAATGGGTGCGAGTGAGAATAAAAGAAAATCCTTTTAATGATGAATTGTTCGATACCGGCTCGTTTTGAAAACACCATCTTAGTGGCTAACTGGAGCGGTGCCCGGCCATCTTTGGTATAACAGTTACCTACTTGGGATGGATGCCCCCTTGTTCCGGAAGCATATTTACCAGCGCCTCACGTCCTCCTCTAACTGCCTATGTGAGATCCGTACCCCCGTGTGAAAATATTGGTATTTAGTCACTGCCTTTGCCATAAAGCTTGTAGACAGGGTTTGAACCCAGCATGTTTCAAACTAAAATATGGATTTCCACGCTTGTGCTATCGAGTTAACTATATAGTAAACTAAGGGAAGGTCCGCTTTTATATATTCTCCTAATACCACAAGATACACAATACTATCTAAGTAAATCTCTATGTGCCATATAATTACGGTGGCGCGTAACACAACCGACACGCCTATGTGATCGTACAAGATAGGAGACCATATTATTCAGCATTGTGTAATATTAAACCTACATAGTGTTAAAATATTCGCGAAGGTTCCATATCATCACCATGCTACGACACTAGATGTTTGGACGAGGAGAGTTTGGGTATGGATAGGGTTGCGGATTATGGTACTTGAGGCGATGGTTGTTTTGTGGGAAGGTTAGCTGCAGCGGAGATATTTTGAGAACATTCAGGAAACGTACTAGGGGGTTAGGACGGTTTGGGAATCAACACTAGAAGGAGTCGGACGTTTGGAACTAAGGTATACTAAGAGGTGGAAGACAGCGAATGTCGCACCACAACGATTGGGAAACAACGGAAGGTCTCAGCAGGGTTAAGGATTATGGGAGCTGAAGGAAATCATGTAAAAGGATGAGACGACTGAAGAGAAGGAAGGGGGTTAAGGTTGGGAATACGGTTTGAAGGAGTCTCCTTGGAATGAACGAAGGGTTGTAGGAAAGGAAAATGGAACGATGGAAAAAGGTGTTTCTGTAGAGTTGATCTTGTATATATAGAACCCTCCTGGCGAGGAAGAAAAGAATAAGGACCGCAAGACTCTCTACTCTCATATCCAATTCACTTTACATAGAAGCCTGAGTGCAAGTATTTGAACGCCTCCGTCATCCCCGCTTTGTGGCCGCACCCTGGTAAAAAGAGTCATATTCGAAAGGCGGCATTGTTAGGGGGTTGCGCGAGGGGTTGGCGGAAGACTCTAGGCATATCTAATATTGGGGTATGTCAAGCAAACCTTGGTAGCTTTTGAGCGAGGATTATGGAATGCGACACAATCAATGCGGAGGTTCTCCTGCAGAGTAAAGCGCGCTAGCTAGTCAATGGTAAAAAACACTTCGGCTATAACAGGACCGAGACGGGATGATAAGAGGGTTCATAACGTGGGAAGGTTGTCCAGATCTAGGCTCGCAGACCCTCTCAACTCCTAGGGCATGGCTGCTCCTCCGCCTGTAACCACCATTCTGGGTACAATACCTTCAATAGCACCTTCATTCTGAGTAGAGACTCATTTCTCCTCTGCGCCTTCGTTCGGGTAAGGGTTGAGGTGTAGCGGTCGCTCAGTCCATTGCCTCTTGTCGTCTGTTTTAGTTTCTCTCCCCTGGGACGAAATGTAACATCCCCCACAGCAGTGCCGATGTTTAGCGAAATAGGGTGGGATCTACATAAAATCTTTCGTAAGTATTTACCGCTGATAGAGGGGAAACGACAAAAACTCTTCTACACACATACCCGACATCTTTTCCAGAATGATCCTCACAACATCTGCCCGTAAATCACCACTCATCCCCTCTAGTTTGTCATCCCTCTCTAACCTCATCTCTAGATAATTCCCAATATCGTCTGCTTGCCGAGCAAGGAAGCTGTAGTACAAGCCTGCAATGGTGGTATCTTCCTTCTTTGCCTAATCCCACAGTTTGTCCAAATGCCAATTCCCAACACGGCCAACTCTGCGAGTGCGCACAGAATTGTGTGTTTTCTAGCTCTGGTGGAGAGAGCCAACGTATAATCTGTTTACCCCCGCCGGATGCCTGGGCGGTCTTATTGTAACTCCATATTTTGTTGCGGTGGCTGGCATTGTTGTAGCCGGATTTGATCGATTGTGTATGTGTGGTCTGGGCCATGATGTTGTGTCCAAAGTGATAGTTGAGTGTAGAAATGGCGTGAAATAACGACGCCTCGGGGTATAGTAGTGGGGGGGGGTCCACAAAACTCTCTGACGGAGGCAAAGCCGAAAAAAAGGCGGGGTGATGTGGCTTCACATGTGGCAACAACCCTACCATCCAATCATTTCTATGCCAAGGAAAGACGAACAAAGTTGAGGCTCTGTTGAATTCCAAGGACCTGATCCCGGATCACAGATTACTGTCAAGCCCACTTCGGGCGCGTAGCAGGTAGGCATGATGCAACCACGCGCCCAATTTTCCATGGTGATACGATGAAACGAAAATTTTTCAACTGCAATTGAGGAATCACACAAGATTAGGTAAGTTAGTGAGAGAGCTCTGCTACCGCTTCCCCGCTGTTAGTAGCCAAAATACGCCGATAAGAATAAGGAAAGCAACGTATCTTAAGCATTTGAGAACCGTAAGATAGAGCTAATACTCAGTAGAAGTTCCTTTCACCTCTACAATTGTGCTCGCTCCACCGGTCTTAGGCATCACTTGCCAAGAAACCGTATACCAAATTGGCCATAGACCCTTCTTAAGGGCTTCTGTTCCAACTACCGGCAATGTATCTCCCGTCCTTGAGCTGCGCTGATAAAATTTCTTTTCCCGGCATCACCAAAAAATACTGATAAAATTCAAACCAGGAGAGTAAGAGCAATGCACCATTGCATCAAACGTTATTAGTCGCTATCCTAGGCATAATATGATAAGCTTCATGTATCTGTTTATCGGCCTGTTAAAAAACAAGCACCCGAATACTTGAAGCAAACATCTACGGGATACATTTAATTTGCACCTTGCTGCCTCCTCTTCTCCTGCCGTAGACCTTGAATCCTGCATCAATCTTTCCCAGCATCAGGGCCGCCCAGGATGCGCTAGGTGTACCGAACTCTATGATTCTATTTATGCTCCCACCGAGCTATTCCAATTCCAGCCTCATGCATTTACGAAATGTGCCTTAGCTAGCCAACTTCAACCCCGCCCCCGCCCTTCAGTTGCCAACGGTGTGGCCAGTATAAAAGGATTCCCGGCATGTTAGGCTTAGGAGTTAGGTATATATTAGGGGTTTACTTCACCTGTTTGGGACAACTCCCTTGATGATAAAACAGGTATGGTGGTAGAAGCGATAAATGTGTACCAGTCCTAATTGAAATAATGCAACAGATCAACTGCCAAGAGCGCCAAGACTCTGAGTGATATTATATCTAGAAGTGATAAATTACTTTGTATTGGACTCAGGAATCCGCCTATGGCTGGGATAGATTCGCTAAACATAGCTCTTAAATTTGTGGACTCAATTGGCTGGTTTTTCCTATGCTTCAGTTGGCGATCAGGGTATTGTTCTTGAGGTTTCACCGTTGCTATGTTGCATATCTTCCACTTTTACACCAAAATTCATGTCTACCAATTGGTAGACCAAGCATGGGAATCATATTTTCCCCATTTAAAAACACCACTAGCTTCTAGTGCTTGGTCTGGCCTACATGGCAGTGGTTTTTTCATAACAAATCCTGCCATATTGATGGGGTCATTTGAGTTTGCATGTGTTGAAATCTTGGTGCACATTTATCACTTCTAACACTATATTGAAAAACGAAAAATATGTGCAGAGTTTTCTTTTCCGTACTTGGCACAGGTATTACTTATCAACACTAAAATGTAGGTACTCTTCCTGAATACCCCAAGAAGTAGCGGTTCAACTCGTTCAGCTCTTAAAAATGTATAAGATGGTAAAAGAATAGTACGCTTAAGTAGGTCAAGTATAGTTTGTAAGCCAAAATAAGGAGAAAAAGTACAAAGAAAAATAAAGCACAAAAGAGGTAAAGTAAGGCCCTGTTCGGCAACGCTCAGTAAAAAATACTATAGTATTTCGTGAAAATGGCATATAGGTTAAAACAAAAATACTATAGTATTTTATAAATAAAAGTGTTCGGCAACACCACTCTTTTAGTATAGTAGTTTTCTTAGTAAGCAAGATTTTATTTGATATCTGTACTCATACAAGGAAATGTAAGTAGTGTCTTTGGATTGTTAGAATATGAATAGAAACTACAGTTTGTTTTTCTGAGTACAACAAAAAGATCTGTTTGACAGAATCCCGTAGGCTATATTTCTTCAATTCGATTGTAAGTTCCTTAATTGAATCCTCAAAGCAGATATGTCTAATATTTATCTAACCAAGCAGTAAGTTAGGCATACCAAGAAAGTCGACCTATAAAAGCTCACGGGCTGGCCCCTGCGTACCAGTCGGTCAAGTACAAAAGAGACAGCTCGGTCTAGCTTAAGATGATAGTCACGTGCCTCCGACTATAAGGTCACGTGTTCGATTCACAGCCGCGTCATAGTTATTATTAGTTAAAATATAATTATGCGATAAGTCATAAACATGACGGCGATAATAGCGCAAAGGTGTCTGAGAGATTTAAGTGTGTGTTCCCATTTTAGGATGCCTATAGGGTAGGAACGAGAGTTCTCTAAGATGACGGACGGAATCAGAATAAAGACTTAAGTAAAATATTGTATGACGATACCAGAAGACACATAGGGGAGACCTCCGGGCCCGCTCATAACCAGTCAGTACGAACATATGAGAGTGAGCGGAAATTGCTATTCAAGCGATAGCTGCCACAAGTCAGTTCGGAAACCTGATGCGCAGACAGTGACCGACTCTCGCGCATTGAATGGTCTGACACCTTTGAAGTTAGCCGCTTCATATATGGTTCGGTGAAGAAACATTATCATGTTGGCATTAGTCGGCTGCGTGTACTCTAGACTGATGTCACAAACGGTGACTAAGCAAGGCAGACTCTCACCTGACTAATCGTTATTAGTCATCGGTTTTCTTATCTTTCACACTATGAGATCAGTTGACTCATAGGATTTCACATGACGACGCAATAGCGTGTTATTGGTTTATTATGATTGGTTGATATTTGACATGACGCACGATTGTGGTCATGTGGTTTATGTATTTCGCACATGACTCATAGTTATGAGTCATAGGTTTTGTGCATGTGACCCCAATAGGGCACATGACTTGTTTTATGGGTTTTGATTGGTTGCGAGATAAAGGCGCAGCTGACTTGAACAAGTCAGCTGATGGATTCCACACTATGACTCACTATGAGTCATGAGTCGCGTGACGCGAAGGGTATGAGTCACGCAGGGTAGGGTTGAGGGAAGAACCCCTATATAAGGGCACCCTTGGGGCATGGGATTTGGGTTCTTCACGCAACAATCTAAGTTCTTTCATACACTGTACTTTCAATCAGAAAATCTTATCATACTTCCACGAACCAAGACCCGAAGGTCTTATATTAGCCTAGCGATCGACGTTGCTAGATTGGAGTCAAAGGACTTAGCTATCGCAACAGCTATTGAAGAGTGAGGGAACTGATCATTAGGAAACTATCAGGTACCTGCTGCAAGTATTACCAGGGGAAGAGAGGATTGTAACAACTGACATATTATTCACAGGACTGACACACCCTCACTATAATATGGTAGTCTACGTCTTCATAATGTGAGTATGGAGTCGAACAGTTGTCTGGGTCAAGAGGTATTTGCACTTACGAGTTTAGAGAACTTTGTTTGGTCGGTACTTAGTTAGTATGGTTAGGACATGTAGTCTGCGAACACTCAGACGCGGAATATCAATATTGAACTGCCTCCCTCGCTTAAAAAGAAATCATCAAGGACCGGAGAAGAGATCTTATCAAGATAATAAGTTTTACGATTATTATTTCTTTATTATCATTACACTACGCGAGTAACTTAGTTACACTTTATTATGAGCCTTCCTAGACAAGATTCTCCAGCTAGGACAAGACAAACATAAGGCCTAGTCCGGTATGATAAGTCACCTTACCGGCTACCCCTAACACAGTATGTACCTGTCACAAACGGTGACTAAGCAAGGCAGACTCTCACATGACTAATAGTTATTAGTCATCGGTTTGGTATCTTTGACGCTATGAGATCAGTTGACTCATAGGATTTTACATGACGAGGCAATAGCGTGTTATTGGTCTATTATGATTGGTTGATATTTGACATGACGCACGATTGTGGTCATGTGTTTTATGTATTTCGCACATGACTCATAGTTATGAGTCATGGGTTTCACGCATGAGACCCCGTTAGGGTACATGACTTGTTGTATGGGTTTTGATTGGTTGCGAGATAGGGCGCAGCTGACTTGAACAAGTCAGCTGAGGGATTTCACACTATGACTCACTATGAGTCATGAGTCGTGTGACGTGAGAGTATGAGTCACGCAGGGTTAGGGTTGAGGGAAGAACCCCTGTATAAGGGCACCCTCGAGGCATGGGATTTGGGTCACGAACCATCTCCGCTACACACCCGGCGATTGAAATCTCAACACCATGAGAATTCATCGTCAACATCCACCCCGTCTCCCCTCTTCTGATGGCTCTTTTGCCTAGGAGGGTGACGCTACCACCACCCCTCTCCCCTCTGATTCCCTTCTGATCTTCCTGTTGCTTTGGCAGCCTGGTTGTCGTGGTTTCACGGTTCCTTTCCCCTCCTTTCTCCGCACTTGTTTCGCTGCCTCGCTTAGTATTTGCACGGTGGGCAACCTCTTTCTTTCGTCAATGGGTCGGTTGCAGTCTCGGGTTATTGTCGAAGTAGTGGCCCCGGTGGCTCTGCTCCCTGGTATTGCACTATCTCCTTGGATCACTGTTCGGTACGGTCGGCATCGTCGAAAAGTCGTGATCTGGTTTCGGTCCTCCCTCCCTCGTACTTCTACTTGATTGGGCTCACCCCTCCCCTCCCTCACTTGGTTCTCGTCACGTGGCTCGGTTACAGCCAACACCCTCCACCCGGCTCGGTCGCTTTGGCGTCCGGCCACCATTCACCTCCCTTCCTCCTAGGACTCGTGGATTCCCTCGGCCTAACCGGCCACACATTTTGCCATTAGCCCCGCGGCCCAGGTCTATATGGCTCCGGTACAGTTACTTGGAGGTTCTGCCTTCGTGCATGGTTGCGTTCGCTGATAAGCATACTCATAGATCGTTGAAGGCCTTCGCGGCGGATGGGCTTTCTCTGAGGCCTCTACTACGGATTTGGTTTTTTTTGGTTTTTCTCACTGTTGGGTTGTTTCTTGGGTTTTTGGTAGATGCTTTCTTTTGGTTGCGAGTTTCATGTACATTCTGTTGTAGTTTTCAGCGCCCGGGCGCTTGGTGTAGGTTTTAGACCAGGGGTTTTTCTCCCACGGGTTCCACCGCCTCGAAGATGGGTTGGACTGGGTGGAAGTTTGTTGCGGTCATATCCTTTGCGGATGCATGCTATTTTTGTACTTATTGCTTCGGCCTTCGGCCTCAGCTAGAAACAAAATTTAAAATATGAAAAAAAAACAAAAAAAAAGCAAAAAAGAAAAAAGGCATGGGATTTGGGTCAAGAACCATCTCCTCTACACACCCCGCGATTGAAATCTCAACACCATGAGAATTTATCGTCAACATCCACCACCCCCGCACTCTCAGTGAGCTGCACCAGTACTCTCCGTGGGCTGCACCCCCCCCTCCCGCCTTACTTCCCTCATCATGTCCTTGGGCCCTGGCGTCCTTGTTTCTAGGGGTCGTTTGGCTCTATCACCCCCTCTTTTCGCTCGCGCTTCACGGCCTCACTTAGCGTTCGCACGGTCGGCAAGACCCTCTCGCCCATGTTACAGACGGCTGGGACTACAGTTTGCAGTAGGAGAAAGCTCTTCAACAGGCTACGGTCAATTTCTCCATTCTCTTCACCTCCGTTAGACCCTGCCTAGTCAGACACGCACACGGTTACTGATAGTTTCCACGGTTATTGGGCCTACCCCTCCTCTCCCCCTTCAGGTTTCGTCCCGTTGCTCGGTTACAGCTACAATCTACTCACTCGGCTGGCACCCTACTGCCCCTTTACCTTAGGCCACCCTGGCGATTTCCCCACGGTCGCACCCCTCGGTTACGCTCAGTCCTCGTATTACACTGCCTCGGTGGCGGATGTCAACGCCTTGGGTTCTTGAGTAATGTACGCAATGCCGCAACGGTTTATAGTGGCCCCTACTCCCGCATTGTTCTTCATTCATTGTCGGTTACTTTGGGTTTCATTAGTGGTTATAACAATTATTTATTTTGTTGGCGTCTACGGCAAGGGCTTTCCTGTTGGTTCCTCCCCATATATTTATTTGTATTTTTCTTTTCGACCGGCTAGTCGGAGGGGGATTTCTTATTTGGTGTGGCTGGTGTGCGGTTGGTCTCATACCAGAGAGACTTGGGTTGATGGCTTTTTCCCTGGGGCCGGGTTGGAGAAAAATAGGGGACGGCGTTCTTTCTTTACCATAGCTAGCGCTGCACGTAGTCTTTGTTCCTAGTAGTTGATTAATACAAAGCCCATGATATGAAAAAAGAAAAGAAAAAAAGGCATGGGATTTGGGTGGAAAGGCCCTGCACCCTGGTGTTCCAAGGATCCCTCAACCTCTCCTCCCCGGTCTCAGTGGGCACCCCTCAGGGGTCCCCAATCTCCCCCCTGCTTTTTCTGCTATATGTTGCCCCCCTACACATGTCGATCCCCTGAGGGCTCATGGTCTCCTACGTCGACGATTTCTCTATCACAGTAGCTTCTCCGTCCCACAGAGGCAACATCCGCAAACTGAAAAGACTGTTCAACACAGTCGCCGCGAGGGGCCGGGTCATAGGCGTGTCCTTCTCGGTCCCAAAAACTGAACTCATCCACTGGTGTACTCCAAGCCAGAGGTCCCCCCCCTCAATGGCCCCCATCGAACTGGAAGGCCACCTTTTCCAACCCTCCAGAGTCGTAAGGTGGCTAGGGTATTGGTTCACCCCCACCCTCAACACGACCCACCACTTGAGGCAGAGGCTATCCTTAGTCCAAGCCATCTTCTCCTTGGTCAAACGCCTATCCTCCCCAGCCGCCGGCGTCAAACCCTTCCTCTGCCACCGCATAGCCAATGGCCTCCTCCTCCCCATACTCATGTATGGGGCCAACCTCCTCACTCCCAACTCCTCCGCACTCAGAGGCATGAACAGTTTCTGGCACAGAGTCCAGCGTTGGACAACAAACAACCTTTTCTCTACACCCACTTCCATACTCTCCAGCGAGGCCTCTCTCCCTCCGGTCATTTCATCCTGTAGGTACAGGAGACGCCTGGCCGCCCTCCGGGTGGCCTGCGCCCCCCCGTAAGCCAACCCAGCCTCCGCTAGGCTCCCGCAATCCTTCCCCTCGCTCTCCTCATTCAGGGCCCAGGACTCGTCCAGGCACCTGACTGTAGGACCTTCCTCCGTTTACCTCCCCCTAAACTGGAAATCCAAGACTCCCTCGCCACCCATAAGAAAGCACCTCCCGGTCGACGCCCGCGCGCACCTCACCCTACCTCTATAGGATGGCCTCACACGCCTCCCACTTGTCCTAAACGCTCCGAGC
>Ga0307507_10008736_pt1 | contig 13846 bp, 1 predicted proteins | sample 7_EM_MG_FD_207223 | JGI IMG/M metagenome (GOLD analysis project Ga0307507, IMG submission 207223) | Populus trichocarpa ectomycorrhiza microbial communities from riparian zone in the Pacific Northwest, United States - 7_EM | ecosystem: Host-associated > Plants > Roots > Unclassified | place...
CAAGATTCTCTCGTTATTCCTTTCTCTTTTTTATGCAACGTCTTATTCCTAGCAAGAGCTATATACCCTTAGATTTAGATAGAATTTATATTATTCCTTTAAATCTTTCCTAAAGCCTCTTCGCGCCCTTATATTACGTTGCGTTAAAAACAACTACTATTAAAATGGCAAACGACCTTAAATCCTACGCGTTAACTATAAGCATTATAACCCTAGTTAGGGAACAGTTAACTATAATACAAAAAGCCTTTATAGATGCTTTAGCTTAGTAGTAGGCTGCACTAAAAGCCTAGCATTAGCGATTAATAGAAATACTCCATAAAGAACTCCGCAACGTTAATACACTTATAATGGAGACCCTAACAGTAACACCTATAAACAAAATTAAGATAACTGTATATAAACCTAGCCCGTTAAATACAAACCCTAAACTAGTAATAGTAGCTTAACCTATACCTATAACAAACCTAGTACCTATTATAAAATTAGAAAAGCTTCCTAACCCTCCAATATTTAATAGAAATTAAAATAACCTACGTCCCTTTATAACTAAGCTCCGCCTTAAACTTTTAATAAACTATAACTGATACCCTACCGAAGCTAGCAAGATTAGCTATAGGATGTCTTAATTAAGTAAAGATGCTGTATAAACTATGGACCTATTCTTCCATAACAGCACCTTTACTAATTTTGAAATCTTTATCTCTTTATTAGAATGAATGTATAATAACACTAGCCATAAACATACCGCTATTACTAAACTTAAAAACCTATGATAATAGAATTAAGACTTTACCAGCTTCTTTTTGGAATTTTTAGGCCTTATTAGCGAACTGGATTGGAATAAAGCCGCTAAAGTTGCTGCTCTTTAACAAGCTATTTTAGATAAAATTAGAGCATAGTTAGTAGGTAGGGAACTGCTAAAGGACCTACCTAAATTTGCTATAATATGTTAACAAATTAATAAGGACCTTTAATATAATAAATAAACTTATTCTCTAAAGCCAACCACGCCTTATATTTAAAACTCTATAAAACTAAGATATATCCTAAAGCGCGACCCTTCTCTAAAACCTATATATGACCCTATAGACCTTAACGCCACTTAATTCTACGCACCCTTAGAAACCAATAAATAAAGAACTTAAGCCACAAATAGAGAATGCTTTAGATATAGCAGAAAAGGATATATTTAAAGAAATTATAACGGAATCTTGTAGTAGGAACTATGGTGGGTTCTGTTATTAGGCTGGGTATGTAGGTAAGAATAAAATAACAACATAATAATAACTGGTGGAGTGGTTGCCTAATAGATTAACTCCAATTGTATTCTAAGATTTACTATAAGGAGAGAACTATCTATAGTAGGGACTGAGGTCCTTTAAATACACAACTGTACTCCTAAGAAATCCTCTCTTATACGTGAGGTATGTGTTATATATATTATACATAACGTACACTACATATACTTTGTACACTGCGTATAACATTATATGACTTGCTTACTATTCCTTATTACATGGTTTTACCAGATCTATCCTGGACTATGCCTATATTAACCAACTAGCTTCCTATAACTCTTCTCTAAGTAGTTATAATATTGTACTTAAAGCGTCCGTAATACTATCTCCCTCCTTTTTATCTTCGTCCTTAAAGATTCCTAACATCTCCAAGTTGTCTACTAGAGGTATAATGTCTGTTTAATTAGTCTGGTTAATATTCTTACTTATTATACCTAAAGCTTCTTCTTCTTTATAAGCGTAATATTATACTCGCACTATAGCTGCCATACTGTCGCTTAGTAAGATAATGTCATCTTTATATTCTTGTTGTGTAAAAGTGGGGTTAGTATATATTGCGCTAGCGAGTCCCTTGTCTTAATAACCCTTATCTTGCTCGGAGTATACTAAAGCAAATGTTTAATTGTCCTACGATGTTCGCTCTATCTTTAATACTAAGTATACGCATCCTATGACTTTTAACAGTCTTTGAGTTCTCTAAGTAACTTATTATAGGGTCTCGTGTTTAATCTGCTACTATAAAGCTTAATAGTGAGCTCTTAAGCGCCTTGGATAAGCTTTATTGTTTATAGGAAGCGGAGTAGGAGGCTATAGCTGCTTAACAGCGTGCCCTTAAAGCCCGTCTATTGGCCTCTACCCGTCTTCTTTATCTTAAACGTGTCTGTAAGAAGGTTCGTTCTAAGGAGTGGAAACTTATTTAACAGGGTTTATCTAAGCTGGGTAACAAAAGGACTGGCTCTCCTCCTATAAGGGAAACAACTCTGAGTAGCTTAGCAATTGCTCCTCTTAGGTCCCCCTTAGGTAATTTGTTCTTTAGCGATCCTTTTTTATTAATATTACCTAACCTGCTCTCTTCTAATACTCCTATACCTTTCCTATAGCGTTCCCTAGGTTGCTTAGTGGTTTCTAGGTAGTCTTACTATAGCCTATCCACTTTACTTTATACCACATTTTGTTATCTACATCCTTGTAACTAATGATCTTTAAAACTTACTATTTATCTTTCTCTTATTCTCTATATATATCTGCCTTATAGACTGGTGGCTTAATATTCCCGTGTACTGGCTCTAGTATTGCAACGTATTATATAGGGTAGATTTTTATTTTGGCTAGTAGGTTTAATTTATATATAACTAATGAAATTCTTTGCTTAACTTTAAAAGGTCCTAGTCTAATATAGTTTAACTTCTTACTTAGTTGTTAACTCTTGAAATTTTTATATAGTAGCTATACTTTATCTCCCTCCTTAAGATCTGGTCCCTTAGATCTCTTAGCATTATAGTACCTTTTTATTTGTTCTTATACTAGTTTAGCTATTTCTTTAAGGTCTGTATAAAGATTTATTAACGTCTCTATTTTGTGCTTAGCTGTGCTACTTGTCTTTTTTACTTAATATGGCGATAATAATGTTCTTAGCTTGTATCCATAATTTGCCTTAAATAGTAATGTCCCTATTCCTTCTTATGGTGTTGTATTATATATAAACTATATAACTGGTAATAACGATACCTAATTGTTCTGTATATAATTGATATAATGCCTTAGATACTGCTCTAGTGTTTAGTTTAGTCTTTCCATTTGTCCGTCCGTCTGTAGATAATATGCTATAGATATTACTGCGTAAACTCCTTATTCTACTAGAAATACTTCCTAAAATGCTGTTATAAATCTTAGATCTCTATCTAATATAATCTTGTTTAGTGCTCTATGTCTTATAAATACTTTCTTTATATAGATTCTAGCGACATCTTCTCCTAATATCTCTTTAGTGCATGCTATGAAGTATCCCTACTTTGTTAGCTTATCCACTATTACTAAGATTGCGTTATGATTTTGTTCTATAATAGGATCTTTTAACTTTAGTAACTTAATAATAAAGTCCTATAATATAACCTCCCATAGTCTTCCTAGTATTTTAATAGGTTGTAGCCCTCTATATAGCTTATGCCTTGTTAGTTTGTTCCTTTAGCAATTTAGATATTCCTTTATAACTTATCTTGCTAGTCCCTAGATTCCTTAAATAATATACTCCTTTTAAAGTCTTAACACTAAGCCTATAGCTCTATTGTGTCCTTATATTATTCCCCTATAGAATTCCTTAATAAATTCTTCTGTGATAGACTTAGGCATATATATTGCTTCTCTATTTTTGTATTGCTCTGAGTTTGGATTCTTTACTTATGCTTTTTAGATCTTCTATATCTAATTACTCTCTAGTAATTTATAAATCTGACTTTCCTTAGTTGCTGCAATCTTTAGATAATTATACCTAATTAATCCGTTTTAATCTTTTTGTAATAAAGCTCCTAATAGCTTTTTATTACTTTGTAGTTCAGCCTTTCTACTTAGAGCGTCTGCTTGTGTATTATCTATACCCTTAGTATACTAAATTTTAAAATAGTATTCTATAAGCATTTCCGCCTATCTAACCTATCTTTAGTTAAGTTCCTTTATTATTAAGAATCCTGTAAGGTTCTTATAGTCTATTTTAACTATAAATGGTTTCTTTATGCCTTATAAAAATACTTTTTATTTCTTAAGTATTATAACTATACCTAATAACTCCTTGTTGTAGATATTATAGTTTAACTCTAGTAGTATTATCTTTTAACTATAGTATACCACTAGGTGCTATCTATCTTAATATTTCTATATAAAGTATACCCCTAGTATAAAGTCTAATATATTTATTTCTATAACCATCTCTAGACCTAGTTAATAGATCTTAAGAACTAGCTTTTAGGTAAATAACTCTTTAATTCTCTTAAATAGTTCTTATTATTCCTTTCCCTATGCCTATAGTTCTTCTTTCTTTGTTAACTGTATAAATGGCTTAATATCCTGTAACTATTGCGCTATAAACCTTCTATAGTAATTGCAAAACCCTAGGAATAATCTTAACTGCATAATATTCTCTGGTTTTTACTAATTTACTATAGCCTTAATCTTCTTTAGATCTATACTAAGTTGGCCTAGTTTAATAATAAATCTAACGAAATTGGTCTTCTAGGTAAAGAACTCACATTTCTTAATTGCTACTGGTATCTATTCTTCTTGTAGTCTCTTTAAAACCTATTTAATATGTTCTTTATATTCTTCCTTATTCTTTAAGTAGATGATAATGTTATTAAGGTATACTATAACAAATTTATCTAGGTGTTCTTCTAATACACTATTAATTTGCTTCTGGAACGTTGCTAGTGCATTTATAAGCCTAAATTATATAACTAATGGTTTATATAGTCCTTCCTTTAACCTAAAGGCTGCCTTCTATTTATTGCCTTCCTTAATCCTAATCTAGTAGTACACCTATCTTAGATCTATCTTTATAAAGATTTTTACGTTACCTATCCTGTCTTGGATTTTGTTAATTAAGGGTAAAGGATACCTATCCTTCCTAGTAATGCTGTTTAACTGTCTGTAGTCTATATATATCCTAAGTTTTCCGTTTTTCTTTGGGATAAATAGTACTAGATATCCCGCTAATAACTATAATAGTCTGATATATCCCTTATATAAGTTCTTCTAAATAAACTCCTTAAGCGCTACTAACTCTGTTTTAGTAAGCTTGTAGATTAGAAAAAACTTTAGACTTATTCCCTCTTCTAATTCTATTTTATAGTCCTAAGCTATATACTCTAACAGCTTTTCACTTTCTAGTGACTATAACTTTTTACCATACTTATGGTATCTCTTTGGTACATAACTTAAGCCTTATTTAGTCTCTTTATATATCGCTCTAACTTGGTACTATACTAACTTAGTTTGCTGTTGCACTTTATATTATTATATATTTTTAATATTAACCTAACCTATAACCCAATTAATCTTTGGATTATACTTTTATAACTAAGGCATTCCTAGTATTGCCTTATCCTGTCCTAATGGTAGGATATTAAAAGACATTCTAACTGGTCTCCCTTTAATAGTTATCTAAATAGGTCCTATTTTAAGATTAATAATGCCTCCTCTATAGGCTATCTGATCTCCTAAAATTGTTATAAGTGGATATAGGTGTTCCTTCTGTCTATATAGTAACCCTATCCTTTTTACTACCTTTAGTAATATGTAGTTCCTAGTTACTCTACTATCTACTAATACTTTAAACTGCTGATCTTGCCATTTAACTTGTAAATTTAGGTATTATCCTTAAATTTCTTTAAGGGTTTAAGGGTTTAATACTAGTTCCCTCTGGTTCTGTGCGCCTCCCCTTTTCCTAACTATTGGCCGCTAGATCTTGCCTGTACTTAGTTTAACTTTAGCTAATACTTAGTTTATTTCTTTTCCTCTATATACTATAGATAAGTGCTCTCTGGGTACTCCTACCACTATTATCTATTTAGGTATTCTTCTATAAGGAATCTTCCTAGTTAAAGTATTAAGTCTCCTTAACCTTGTACTTCTACTGGGTGCCAACTATATATATACTTAGCATTCCTAAACCGCTTTTCCTCTAGTGCCTAATATATCCTTACTAGGTACTTCTGGTTCTTATCTTTTAGTACTCTATGTATATTGCATGTGTTATCCATATAAGCTATCTATAATAGTGTATAATATGCTGTATATTTTAGGTTAACTCTTGGTTTATTTTTATTTTTAAGTTTAAATTTATACCTAGTTAACCTAACTACTAGTATTTCTGCTATAGGTATTAAGATTTATCGCTTACTTCTCTAGTCCCTAGATCCTTCTTTTAGGTTCCTTAATGTTATAATTAATGCTCCTTTAATATAACTTATGCGTTTCTCTATAATGGGTTGGTCTTAGATAACTTTTTATTTAGCTATATATAAAAGTCTTTCTATTTATTGTTGTGTTGTTGCCTATACTACTTTCTATATAACTGGTTTAGTATATATGGTCTATCTATTAAAAAGTACCTTATTATCGCTGCATTATAATATCCTTTAGTATGTCTTTCTTTAAATTTGGTTAAAATATTTAGATCCTTTTCTTATTCTAGTTTATTTAACTATTTTGCCCTAGGTGTTCCTATACTTGGCCTATTAGTAACTTTTTATATGGGTACTCTATTCCTTATATAACCTGGTATAGCTGACCTCTTGTCTAGCTTTTGCTCTTGCTATATAATAATTCTTGTCCTAAACTTATCTATAGTTTCTTATTTTCTGCGTCTTGCAGCTAGATCTTTATAGTTATCTTGCTTTTTAACCCTAGTATTAACTATTTAATCTTTAGGCTAAATACTACGTTTACCTGGGATTACTAACGTTCTTATTTATTTTCTAAACTTGTAGTTCTTAAACTTGCGTCCTATACTTATTTGTTTGTTACTAAACTAAGTTACTGCCCTTTTCTATTGGTTTTTGTCTGTTATGGGTCCTTAGGTATATCTTATCTCTTCTTAAGAATTTTAAGCCTGTGGCCTTTTGCCTTTATTAAGTAATAAGCTAGCACTAGTAGTTATTTACTTACTTAGTTTCTTCTAAACGTTACTCCTATTGTTTTGTAAAGTGATAGAAATTGTATCTAATGGTGTTGTAATACCCGTTAATAAACCTTATTCTGTAATGGTCTTAGTTTTTACTTCTATTTTAACTTTTCTAAGGTCTGTATGCTCCTAGTAAGCTGCCCTTATTGCTTTATTATTGGTAAATGCTTTGCCTTTATTGAATTTATTATCTTTAATATCCAATTTATAAGCTGGTTTATTAGTTCCTCTAAACTTAGGTAATAATAGCTTCTATAGCTAATAGCTTGCACTATACTTAGTATCCTTATAAATTTGGCATGTGTTATTATAACAATACGCAAAACTGTTAATTAAACACTCTTTTGTTCCTTATAGTGCACTATTGTCCCTCTATATATATATACTGTCTGCTAGCCTAGTTCCCTTTACCGCGTAGTTACTCTAACCACCTCTATAGTCTCTAGCGAAATAACCCTATTTTCCGCAATTTATGCAAGCCCTATCTTTAAACCATTTTTCTTGCTATAGAGTCTGCTTAAATGTCTTCTGCTGTTAAAATCCCTGGTTTAGCCTTTACTCCTAGGTTCTTTAATTACTTAATCCTTGACCTTTAGGTTTCTATAGCTTCTTTTCCCACCTTTAGGTTTCTTTGGTACTACTTAGGTCTATTAGCTTTGTACCATTTTATAGTTTTTAACTCTATATCTGTTATTGCGTACTCTGCGCCTTATATAACTATAGAACTCTATCTTGCCCTCTCTTGGCTTGTTCCCTTTAATAGATTCTGTTATTAATCTTTATTAATTAATCTATTAACTCTTTTAGAGTATCCGCATCTTCTATTAGGATAATTACGTCCTAGACTTTAGCCTTAAGTCCCTATTTATACTGTGCTATAAGCGCCCTATTATTCCACTTAACCTATATAGCTAGTGTTTAAAACTATATTGTATACTTAATTGCTAAAGTGCGTTATACTAAGTTCTGAAGCTTTTGTTCTGCTGTGGTTGTGGCCTCTAGGTCTCTAAATATCTGCGTTAGTTGCTCTATAAACCCATTCTAACTGGCAAATATATACCGTACGTCCTGGTTAGTAATTGTTATGCCATTAGCCTATATTTCCGTAAGATACGGCTTAAACCACTTAAGTGCCCTCCCTATTAGGAACAATTCTATATAGGCTACTTAATCTAACGATGTTACTAACTTCGCTCCTTTCTGTACTACCTTAAAGTACATCTATGTAAGAAATCCCTTAAGCTTTAACTTTTCTCCTAAAAATTATTTAATTAAAGGTAGCTTAATCTTTACTGCTTTAATTCTATTAATGCGTTCTTTAAGTATCCTATTATTATTTTATAAGTAATTAACCATTTCCTATAACTAACCTTGTGTAACCACTTAAGAATCCCTATTGTCTATACTAGTATCTCCTAGTCCTAAGGTTATAGCTATTGCCGACACCGTTATAACTGGTGCTGCTCTTAGTAGCATATTATTTGATCTTATTTAATACTATAACCTTGATAGTAAATGTGTAATAGAACCTTATAGTAGGAACTACAGTGGGTTCTATTATTAGGCTGGGTATATAGGTAAGAATAAAACAATAATGTAATAATAACTGGTGGAGTAGTTGCCTAACAGATTAACTCTAATTGTATTCTAAGATTCACTATAAGGAGAGAACTATCTACAGTAGGGACTGAGGTCCTTTAAATACACAACCGTACTCCTAAGAAATCCTCTCTTATATATAAGGTACGTGTTATACGTGTTATATATAGCGTACACTATATATACTTTGTACACTGCGTATAATATTATGTGACTCGCTTACTATTCCTCATTATATGGTTCCACTAGATCCATCCTGGACCGTGCCTATATTAACCAACTAGCTTCCTATAACTCTTCTCCAAGTAGTTATAATATTGTACTTAAAGTGTCCGTAACAGAAATTACTAAACTTACCCTTTTAAAAAAGTCTGCTGTAGTTCCTCCTGGTCTTTAAATCACACCCACTCCTTAAATTGCACTTATTCTTTAAGCCATACTTACTCCTTAACTTACACTTATTCTATAAATTATACTTAGTCGTTATAAAGTATCTTATACTTAGCTAACTTAGAAAACAAATTATCCTAGGGCCAAGTCACGCCTTAGAATAAGAAGTAGAAGAGTATAAGTATCTAAGCTCTTCTAGCGCTAATACACAACACAACTCCCTTAATATACTTAGCGAAATTTAAATACTTAGAAAATGGAAGGAGGTACAAATCCTTATAGATAGTGGAGCTACTAGCATAGGCTTTATTAATATAAACTACACAAAAACCTAACGCCTAAATTTAAAGAAACTTAATAAGCCCTAAGGCCTATAAGGCTTTAACGGTAAACCCTTAATATATAGCGAATTAACGCATTACGCTCTTATAAAAATGCAAATAGACGAATACCTTAAATATATTTCCCTATTTGTAACACCCCTAAAGCAATATAAGATAATACTTGGACATAGATAGCTAAAACGGTATAACCCTTTAATTAGCTGGGTTAAAGAAATACTAAAATTCCACACAACCTATTGCTAAAGTTATTATTTAAAATACTACCTGCTCTACAAATATATATAAGACTATTTAAATTTAATATAATATAAATTGCCCTTACCATAAACCTTAAACCAATATAATAAAACTATAACTGCTAATTGCAGTAAAGAATGCAAAGATAATATATTAAAACCCCTTAAAATTTATATAATATAAGCCGCACCTTTTATTTTATTAGCAAGAAAATGAGACCACAAAATCTTTACTATAATAATAGAAAATATTAAGAAGGCGCTAAAACCAAAGCAGTATATTAACCCTTAACCTCTTATACCTAAGGAGTACCACGATCTAATTAACGAGTTTAAAAAATAATTCGCAGACCAGCTGCCCCTATATTAGGATAAATACGATTTTAAGATAGAACTTAAACCTAGTACGACACCAAAGTTCGGTCTACTATATAGTATATTATAAAAAAAACTGCTTATAATATAATAATACCTCAACAAGCATCTAGAAAAAGGATTTATTTACCTTAGTTAATCTCTATTCGCCTTACCTGTATTATTTATTAAAAAGCTAGAAGGAGGCTTAAGATTCTATATTAATTACTAAGCCCTAAATGCAATTATAATTTAAAACTAATATCCAATCCCCTTAATCTAAGAGACGCTTAACCACCTAGCAAAGGCACGATATTTTATAAAGCTTAATATAGTCGCTGCCTTTAATTGAATTCGCATCTAAGAAGGAGATAAAAAGTATATAGCCTTTTATATATAATAGGGTCTCTTTAAATACCTAGTAATACCGTTTAGTATAAAGAACGATCCTAGTACATTTTAGCAATACGTTAATAATACGCTCTATAAATTCCTTAATGTATTTATTACTATGTATATCAATAATATCCTAATCTACTTGTCTTCGCTTTTTAAGCATTAAAAACACATACAAATGGTCCTTAAACGTTTGCAAGATGTGGGTTTATAATGCGATATTAAGAAATGTAAGTTCTATACGTCTAAAGTTATGTACCTAGGCCTAATTATATCCCATAATAGAATTAAAATAGACCCTAAAAAGGTCGCTGCGATTATAAACTAGGGAAGCCCTAGAAAGTCTTAAAAATTGCCTAACCATTAGTAAACCTAATAAGAAAGAATATAAAATTTAAATAGACTGCTAGATATAAATAAGCTTTTAATAACTTAAAACAACGCTTTATAACCACTTTAATTCTTGCCCACTTTGACCCTAACCTTAAATATATCATTAAAACAGACTCGTCTAATTATGCCTTAGGGGGAGTGTTATCGCAATATAATAAGGACGGTGAGCTATATCTAGTAGCCTTTCTCTTTTAAAAGCTTGCCCCTACTGAATCAAACTATAAGATATATAATAAGAAACTACTTGCAATTATTAAATACTTTAAACAATGGCGTCTAGAACTTAAAGGATTATTATTTCCAATATGTGTGTTAACGGACTACAAAAACCTGTAGTACTTTATAACTATAAAGCAGTTTGTTGGTCATATAGGGTGACTTACTAATAACGACTACTCAAGTAGGTTACAGTAATGTTGGTTAAAAGCTTAATATCTTTGGAATAAAGAAGGGCGAGGAGCTTAAGACTCCTCGCCACGCTAGTGCCGCGGCGTCACGTGACAACCGCTTGCCTTATTCCCAACACTGGCAACTCTTCTTTTGTGGTTGCTATCTATATATAAATACTGCTTAGCTAGCGTAATAAATATCAATCCTCCTTACTTACTATTGCTATTATAATATAAGTCTCGCTGTTCTAAAATTTGTATCTTAGCACGTGGTGCTTTCTTGCTTGGAGTTATAGGCGTATATTATATTAGGGCCGCTAAGGCGCTAGTTATAAGCGAGCTAATAGCAATTTTCTATCCTAGGGATGGAAAATCCTAATTGGCTAGTTGGAATTAGGGTCTATAGATTATTGTACTCCTACTCCCTTTTAACCCAACCTTTAACCCATATATATAGAGTATTTGTGTTAACAAACGTTTCTAGAGCCTTGTTTAGGTTTGCCTTTGTTATTACATCTACTAGGTTATTTTAGCTATTAATCTATTAGATCTTAAAGAGTTTTTGCCATTTATAGGATTGCTAAAGTGCTATAATATTAATTATAAGGCGTTTCTCCTTTGTAGTACCAAGCTTAACTAAACACTTATAGAGGGAATATAAGTTGGTGCATATAATTATAGGGATAATAGGGAGTTTGAGTTAATCTATAATTATCTTTAAGGTAGTTCCAATTGCAATTGCCATATTAACTCTGCTAACTATTCTATATATCTCTAATGCTAGAACGCTTTGGGTAACGCGCTTACTCTTAGTTAAGCTCTAATAGATAAGATTGCCGTAGATTATAAAGTTATTCTCTCTAGTAGATTTGTTCGCGATAATAATTTTATATCCTAGCTAGGAGCTAAAATCTTTATTATTTATAAACGATCTATTAATAAATACAAAGAGCTTAGCGGTAGGAAGATTAATAGGCACATAAAGTAGTCCCAAATTAAAATGGTTTATTTGCCAGAAAAGACACTTATTTAGGGCAAGGATGTTATCCTTAGTTGGTTCCTAGTGTTAAGCGGCAATAGAGAGATTAAATAAAGCCTTAAGTTAACAGATAAAAGTAATATAAACTCTGCAAGCGCGTTACTCTATATATTCTTACTTTAGAGAATTAACGTTAATAACGTTAATCTTCTTACCTTAATCTTTCTGGCGTAAAGCAATAGAATCCTTATTTAGGGAGAGGATGCATCTATTAAAGAGTAATAGTGTTGTTAAATTAAGCTTTTCCTTTAGCTTTGCTATAAGGTTTGCCTTTACTAGCTCATCTTTTTTAAGAGCTAAGAATTAGTCGTCTTCTAAGGTAATTATATTATTAGTTTATATGCTAATAATTCTAAATAGAGTTCCCGTAGCTGTAATAATGAAGTATAGATTAAATATAAAAGTAGTTATTAAAAGCTTCTCTTTATAGTGCTTGCTATAGGTAGCCCACTAATAAGTTCCTACCTCTATAATTCTATATAATGGCTTAAGCATAACTATAATCGTCTCTTTAGGATATTAGTGGCGAATTTGCTCTGGAAGGTATGCCAATATTAAGCGCTAAAGATACGTCTCTAATTGGGTGTAGGCCTAAGTAATATCTTATAAATAAACTGCTATTCTATTCTTTATTAAAGAGGGAGCTAGTGCAATAATAACTTACTAACTAGCTTGTTAAATTATAGGAGATTATATAAGAATTACCTCCTTACTATTATTATTATAACCTTAAATAACAAGCCTTAATTTCTTAAATAGGGTATAAGTAGCTTTGCCCTTAATCTTATTAACTATTTTTAACTTAAAGATGCGAACTCTATTAAACTTAGTAGGGTTATACTTCTTAAATTTAAAGACTCCTCTTATAATAAGACTGTTGATCTCCTACTTGTTAGATACTTAGAAAGGAGCTCCTAGAGTTATAATATAGCCTTTCTTTTAAAGCTATTTTACGAGCTTAAAGTCAGCCTTCTCTTTAGCTGTTATAAAGGCTATTAATAACTTGTCTTTACTTTTAATAGTGGTAATAAATTGCTCTTTAAAATTAATAAGGTATTGGCAATTTTATAATCCCTTTAGGCAACCTCTACCGCGTTATAGTTGCGGCACATCTGCTATAATTGCATTAGGATTATAGTCGCCTTTTAGAGTATATTAATTATAGTTCTTTTTTAGGGTATCCTCTAGGGCATCCTATAAAGGCTTAGAACTATTGTTTCTATAGTAGGGCTTAATAATGGTTAAGCGGAATTAAGTAGGTCTATAGGGTATCTAAAAAGTGCAAGTCTAACTATTAATTATAATAAGTTTATATGGGCCTAACTATCTTCCCTTTTTATACTATACGCGTACCTTAGATTAGAGTGGCAGATTAAGCATAGTTAAGGTATTTAGGCCATTTCTTATTTCTAGTGCGTTGTTGACCTAGTGTGTAGCGTAGAGACGTCGCACCTCTTTTATTGCTTTGTGAATAGCCTCCGCTTGTTATATAATAGATAAGGATAGTGGAGAATTATTAGTTATTTAAGGGTAGGCGCTAAAGACTAGTAATATAGGTATAAGCCTATCTAGGCTAGCGGAATTATTAATAGCCTTAATAGCTATCTATAAGATAAGCTCTTTACTAGCGCCCTCTAGTTCTAAAGAAATAATCTTATATGCTTATTATAATGGTGTGTAATATTGTTCTACTTTTCTAATACTATTATATGCCTTAATAGGGACTTCCTT
>Ga0307507_10008737_pt1 | contig 13845 bp, 6 predicted proteins | sample 7_EM_MG_FD_207223 | JGI IMG/M metagenome (GOLD analysis project Ga0307507, IMG submission 207223) | Populus trichocarpa ectomycorrhiza microbial communities from riparian zone in the Pacific Northwest, United States - 7_EM | ecosystem: Host-associated > Plants > Roots > Unclassified | place...
ACGCAACGTCTTGTTCTCTTAAAAAGCTATATACCCTTAGATTTAGATAGAATTTATATTATTCCTTCGAATCTTCCCCGAAGCCTCTTCGCGCCCTTATATAGTGTTAAGAAATTAACCTTCCTAACTATTTTAGTATAATACTAGTATTAACTTGGGTTGCCCTAGTATAATCCTACTAGAATCTGGGTCTTGTCGCCACTTAATCGCTAACTAGATATACTGGCCAAGATAATTAATAATACGCTTATAGAGGACTATAAGGCACTAATTATATAAGGCCGTCCTACTAAATTTCCTATCGTCCTTTGCCGCTATATGCGCTTAACGGAAACTAAGGTCTATATACAGGATGCCATTATATAGCGAATAGCGGCAGGTATTAATACTTGTCCTAAGTATTTCAAGAAACAGGATAACTATGCTATAATTAATAAGGACGCATCTATGCTGAATATAGTATTTCTGCTCTACCGTACATTTAAGGCTAGTAATGCCACCGGCTTTAATAAGTGGTTATAGGTTATAGATTTGTCTAAAGGTTAGTAGTTGTTACGCCTTGTGGGTGTTCTGGATAGTAATAGAAACCTATATCCTATTATAGACCCTAATACAACTAAATACGCTAAATTCCGCCAATACTTGCACTAATTTGCGCTTGGTAATAATATAACACAAGATAATAAGATGGGATTGATACTTATGGCTAATATAGTTATTATAGACCTGGTTAAGAAGGTTAATGTCATTTTTATAACACCTAATATAGTCTTGTAGACTTGTGCACATTCTATTAGTGCCGCACGCATAGTTTTCTATAATAAGGCCAGGAAGGCGTCTGAGCTAAATAGTCTCGCTAAATTTACCTAGAGTAGACTATATTTAATTAAGAGAGGTCTATAAATCTAGGCTAGTAACCCTGTGCCTTAGGTTTTCCTTGGTAATATATACTAACTAAAACTAATCCTTAGTCCCAATTTTAATAATCCATTCTACTATTAGAAATCCGTCTCCCTCTATACGCGTCTCCTTATAGCTAGTGCGGATACAGTATAGTTCTTACTGCAATATTAATTCGTTAAAGATATTGTATATTTTGTAAATGCCGTCCTGCCATACGGCCAGCTTTAGATAAGCCTAATAGTTAAGGATTAAGAGCAGTTAAAGCTGGCGGCGAGCTTTTTTAAGGATATGCTATGCTGTGACCACCCTATCGCCTTCCTTGCCGTTAATGGTACTATATAGGTGAATGAGTTTAGCTAATTAATATATAACCTAGTCCACGCTTGACGCGTATTCTAGGTAGCCATGGCGCTAATAGACTTTAGATTTAAGCTATTAGAGGTTAGCCTTGCTATTCCATATATAGCCTAACTTGCCGTCTACTCCGCAGCGCTGTATGCGTTTAAAGAATGATGCTACGCCCAGTAAGATGGCAGTAAGTGGCGGGAATTTGCGCTAGTAGTTAGTGAGATTAAGGTCTTCACCGTTAACAGCATCTAGGGCGGCTAGGTGGAGTTATTAGTATATAATATAACAGTCGCCGGTCCGCTAAAATTTATTTAGGATATAGCAAGGAACCTTTTTATAATTACTAGACTATAAGCGGGCCTTATTATTATTAGTAGTCCCTAGGTGGTCCATAATTATTATACTAGCAATAAAACCTTTATAAACACCGCATACTACAAAATTAAGAAGTAGTGTAAAGATAATAAGGTATTTATTAACCTTAAGAATCCTAAGCAGAAAGAGCACTTCTAGTAACTTATTACCCTATTTAACATTAACAAAACCATATAGCGTGTTTACCGCCAGCGTACAGCCGATTATACGCCCATTTTATACAGTATGGATATTGACTTTAACATTGCTATCCCTAACTTTGTGGGTAGAGCAAATATTAGCGGCGTTGGTAATTATACTAAAGCGTGGAATGAGGCTAACGGAAAGGGCGCCAACAATAACGGCTAGGACGGTGCTGGTAATAACAGCGAGAATAATAATAATGGAGAGGATATTAGTGGCGTCGGAACACAAGAAGGGTAGTAAGGATAGATATTATAGACTTTACTAGTAGCAAGACCCTTAACTAGGGACACTAGATAGAAGTTAAGAGCAGTAATAGCTACAGGCCTTTAGCATTTGCAATTTTACTATAGCACTAGATAAAATACGGCATATTATAATATTATGTGTTATAGCTAAATAAGATGGACTTTTACTAATTATAATCTCCAAAACAGATAAGCGCATTACGGTAAAGATAGCCTGATTTATTAAGTCTAGTAATCTTAATTTCTATCCCTTATAGGCTAGCGGTTAATTAATACTAATCTATAATCCTAATTTTAAGTACTTAACCAGTTAGATTATAGTCTAGATATCTCGCTAATAACCGCAACTATTATTAATTACTCTCCGTATAGTACGGGCCGCCTCTATTTTCGCTAAACTATAATAACCCTAAATAGTATTGTCCGTATTACTTCTGGTAATATGTATTGCTATTATAATAGTATAGGGGGTAACTGATTTTGATTAATGCTTATTAATTCTCCTATTTTATAGGTGGAATTTGGTGGATTTCCTAAGCTCGCTTAGCTTACGTAATTAACCCCTTTTAACTTATATTCGCAGTTAAGTTGCCGCAAATTACCCTAGATTGCCGTCACGTAATGGCAAGTTGCGGTTATATAACTGTAAAGATATAACCTTAATTAGACAAGTATCTAATCCTTTTCTTACTATAGCTGCTGTTAAGGCAACGCAACTTAACGCCCTCTCCTATTTATATTGGGTAGTTCCCTAACCTAGGCTATACTATTTCTGGTATTAGCACGCCCTTACTATATCTTAAAACACTTGTCGCTAAGGCTATAGGTCCTTAAAATGATATTTGTCCTACCCCACTAGCTACTAGCTAGCAAAACATAGAATAAATATAATATCTATATAATTGCCCCTAATAGAAGAGCCTATAGTAAAGGCGATTTACTATACTACGCCTAGATAACCTAAGATTATATATATAGGCAATAATCTTAGGGCTTCCTAGTATAATAGGAGGTCTTACTATAAGGCAAACTTAACTAAAGTCACTATCTCCATATAGATTAGATTAACCGTAATTAATTAATACCTTCTAGCCCACCTAGCGAAACATATCGCGCTAGTAATAGGGCTAGATAAACGTTAGCAATATATTATAATTATAACAGACACCTATATACTATCTCTGTAGATAGCCGTAAATATAGCCTGGCCCACCTTATAATAAACTGCCCTTAATAGAGCAGCCCTTAAGGCCCCATTATTTCGGATAGGCATAGTCTCTATATAGGCGGCCTATATCTACTCCTTATTATAATCCACCCTGGTCTCTAAAAACATCTTAACCAGCAGCTGATATTTGACTATGCGTAGGCCTTAAGGCGCATTAGGCAGCGATACTAGACTTAAGGCTATATCTATACTTAAAACTGAGTTTGTACCATCTAGTTGCCGCCTATAAAGTAGTATAACAAGTCGTTTAAGATTGTAGCCGTAGTTTTATATATAGCTAAGCGGGGACAAGTTCTGCGAGTTTATAGTAGCTGCATGCCCCCTTTCTGTATCCACTATATAGTTTATGCCAGGCCGCCCTAGCACCTTTATCTTTTTGCGTATATTTAACTGTGCGCGGGCTAGCATATTCTATATAGCCTTATATACCTATGGCGCTGGTACCTTCTCGCATTCTACTACCTAACGGATAACTTTCTGGATTACCTACTTGCGTAGTAAATCGTTTAGTTATCCACAAAATAAAACGTGTAGGATATTGTCCTTAATAATAACCTACTTAAAAGTCCGCTTAATAGTATTAAGTCTCTCCGTAGTGATACCCAAGCTAGTGGTAAGCTATATATCTTTTCGCGGGTTCACGGCGCTTGCAGAGTTATACTATACCACATTTACGGCATACTGCTGTTGTATATCGCGTCCTATTATAAAAGACAGTCTAGTATCCTAAGTAGGGAATAGTGGTGTTTAAAATCCTATGCTTAGTATAGCAAAGAGGCGGCGCAATATTAGTAATAAGTAGAGCCCCCTAACCTAACATAACACAATCTGGCGCAAATTAGCATAAAATGTATCGGGTTGCGCTATCTAGCGCGTTAGTGTCTACGGATATCGCTGTGCTCTTACTTATAACATAGCACGAGCCACAAATACTACTTTAAATATATAGTTTTACATAGATGTTATATTTAGCCCCCTTCCAACTAAACTGCAGTAAGTTGTAGCTTAATGCGGCAATTTATAAATAAGCTCTATCTAATAGCAATATAAAAAGTACGGGACTAAAGTAAAAAGTATAGGCGGTTTAACCTGTTATAAATAATATTGTCTAAGAAAACAGAAACGGAAGAAGGATAGACATAAGGCCGTTAATATTAAAGAGATAAATGGTAATGCACCCTTACGCCATTAAAGCTTAGAGGAGTATTAGACAGCCTATTATAGGGCTAAGCTAGAGCAAGATAATAAGTAGTCACTTATATAATATATAGACGATAATACACCATGCCATTAAACCTTGGAAGGGCATTAAATAACCAATTATAAGGCCGAATTGGAGTAAGATAATAAGTGGCCACCCGTATAAGCTCTAGGCGATAATATTATTAATAAGCCAAATAATAGGGCTGCGGATATGCACTATAATAATAATTCCATAATATTTAATAGGGTGTATAACCTAGCAATAGTTAAGACCAATTGGTAAACTTTAACTGGAATATCTATAGACGTCTTTTAGACCGAAACATTTAAAGAGGCTACTAGCCGCGTTATAGGAAAGCCTCTAGAACGGAATTAAGGAAATCCACAAACTACGGACAATACTACGGCAGTATGCAACATTATACCGCGTATTAAACGTACTGGTAGTGCACCAGATAAGACACCTCCCCCATTTTATCTGTTTGGCAGTAAGGTAGAATATATATAGGTCTTATAGTGGGTAAGCCACGGGACTTCTAACCGCGCTATTAATAAGTAGTTTAACAATATTAGGCTTTAGGGAATATTTACCAACTATTTTTCTTACTGGAGTGCTAAAGATGTTAAAGCAAAACTACTTTTAAAATGGATACAATCCAAGAGCAAGCAACTGCAGTGGATTAAAACAATTGTAACTATAGGGGACCAGCAACTGCTGGTACGTTATTAAAATGCTCTAGAGATTATATCCCTCCTTATTAGTTACGGCCCTTTCTAAGGAGACATAACTTTCTCGCCAGTAAGGTAGTACTCGTTAGTAGGAACAAGAATATATAATAAGCTTAACACAGCAGACTAGTAATGGGAGACGCAAGAGCAGCTACCGCTTAGCATAACTATAGTGCCGATTATATTAGCTAGCAATAAGACCCAACTAACACAACACGCTGGCGGCAAGAAAGCATGGCCGCTCTATATTTTAATTGGAAACATTAAACTGCGCGTTTAATAATCCGTAAATTAACCAGCCCTATTGCTACTTATATACCTCCCAGTCCACATATCTGGCAACCAAACAATATAACTAGCGGTGCAATATAAGGCCCTCACAGCCATCCTTAAATGTATACTTTAGCAACAACCTTACTGCTTGTACAGTTATGCTAATAATGCCTATAGCGTTAGAGAAAGCTGGCAAAGAAGGAGTACGTCTCCTATATATAGATAGCTAGGATTAACACTGCTTTCCACTTCTAGCTATATTTATAGCTAATTACAAAGAATAGGTCACGCTTATAGGTATTAAGAGTGGCCATAAATGTTCGATTTGTTATATATATACAAATAAACAGTATAATCTAACGACTGCCATCTAGCGACCGTGGCCGTTCTATATATACCAATTGACAAAAGACCAAATACGAATGCAGTAGGAAGGTTGCGATACTAATAAGAAAGATAACTTAAATTATATTCGGCCGTTCTGTAACTTTATATAGGGCCATAATCTATCTAATATCTACAAGATAATGGCGCCTGATTTCCTACACTAGGTGCTTAAAGGCCTCACTAGTAAACACCTTATGCACTAGATTAAGGGGCTTATATAAAGCAAAATATAGGCCGGAAAATATTAGGGCCTCGATATCCCGCGCACAGATAGTTGCGGCTAGGAGATATTAAATATTAATACACTTATTACCACCCACTTCGTACAGGTAGAGCGATTTACTAATATAATGGTGTGGGATAGCTAGGCAAATGTCAGCCAATGGACAGAAAAGATGTATAAATCTCTATTACGATAATTGGTCCCCGCCATAGCACCCTTACTAAAACAGAACAAAGGCGCTATGCTATTTATCCAGGCGTTTATAGACTTTACTATACTATCTTAATATATATCACACAACGAATTAACTATTAGGTACCTAGTATTAGCTATTTATAGAATGGACAAGATAAAGAATATATTCCTTCCGTTTTAACTAAGTAAGGCAGAACTACCACACTTTAATATTCCTAAGCTATATGTTATTACCCACTATCTAGAGAGCATCTAGCGACTAGGGGCAATCGGAGGCATAGATATAGAGTATTCGGAGCAAGCATATAAGCTATAGAAGGCATTCTACCGTAGGACCAATAAACGGAACAACTACGAAGAGCAGATACTATGATATAACACTATATATCTTAACACAATGCTTTGGAACGAACTCGAGCTATAGGCGTTAACTAATATAATCAACATAGTAGACCTAATAAGCGTAATATAGACAATACGACTAGGTCCTGCAGTTAATATATATGCATATCGCTTGTATATATAGAACTTTAACGACTATACAGCTTAGATACTTTAAGACTAGAGAATTAATATATCTATCTAGCGTACGGTTAAGGAGGTATAGCGCTAGATAGAGATTACCAACCTTATATCTAAACTAGCCCCCTTTATAAGGGAATGCTATAAGTAGATTAACGGAATCCAGTAAATAGACTGGGACGTTAACTAACTAGAGGCTGATAATAATTAGGTGTTAAAGATACCCCTAAGTATCTATTATAGCGTTGTATACTATATTCGCCTTAGAAAGGACGCCACTAATACTAATAAGCTTAATAAGGTGTTTGCTTAATATACCCCATTATAGGCTGACACTAGAGCCCCCCACTATAATACTGTGATAGTATAAGAATATAAGCAGGCAAACGACAGCCTCTATAGCAACAAAGTGGGGAGGTTTTGTCTGCTACTTATAATCTAGGATACTAGGCAATTAAATAGCGAGGGCAAATACCCAAAATACGCTAGTACGTTAGTAGAGACCCTCTAAGTTTACAATAGTGGTAAGATTAATATAAGAACCGGAATGCTTAGAGTGTAGAGTATAAAGCTATTTAATAGCAGGACGAAACGCACGCTAGATGCCCTCTAGATATATAATATTAACTATATTATAAGGCCCATCTCACTCATGCCAACGGATATTAACGTCACAGACTGTTTCTTTATAAACAACTACAGCGATTGGGATATATATAATACTATATATAACAAAGACTTTAAGCGAATAAATAGGGTATAGGTAAATGCATATATAAGGAAACAGGCTCGTACTAGGCGGTAAATAAATACAACTAAGCTAAAATAGCGGCAAGTTGCAACTAGCGGCGCCGGATTACAATAAAGGGGCAAATTGCCGCGACTATAACAAACTAGAACATAATACTACTATACATTACCCTTTACGCGCTAGCTACCCTTTATATCCTATATACTATACCCTCTACCTTAAGAGTAGGTAAATATTGCAAGGAACTAGGCTTCTACACAGCATAGAAAAAATATTATATAAAGTAGGACCCTATACTATAGCAAGGCAATCTAATTACCCTGTTATAAAGCCTAATAAACAGTCAGGCCGCCCTCCCAACTCATTATTATAAGTTAGTTAAGGCACTTTTCTATCTACACTTGGCGAGAAAACCCTAATTTATACCATAAAAGTTAAATAGGTTGTTGTTTAAAGCACATTAGGTATAAGACTCCGGACTATCTAATATCTCCTAAGAAAGTAAGGTACGTGCAAAAGCTAAATAGTTCTACTAGACTAACATACTTATCCTCTACCTATCCCATAGAAAAGTAAACAAAGACGCTATAAGTTAAGTAGTAGCTCCCAAGATAATCTAGATCTTAAAGGGGATGATATTAAGCTCTATACCGTAATTGTCTCCATTAAAAGGCAAGGCTGTTATTAATATTATTATGTGCCATAGTACGACCTATTATTATTAATTTTGATAATATTATCCTAATAGACAGTCCCGTTCTCGTTAGATAAAAGCCTATAAACCCTAAGCAACCCCAAGATATCCGAAACCCATACTTAAAAGAAACGCATGCGTTACTTAGATAAACAACCACTATAGAATAACTTTGGACGACGTATAAAGCAGCTACTTAGCCCGGTTAATACAAAGATATATAGTATCGCTTAGATACATCTTATTATATAAGTAATAATAGGCTCTATACCTAAAGAGCTCTATCTCTTTCCCTAGCTAGAAATAAACACAAGCGGTCTAAACACACTAATAAAGTAGACGTGGAAAGAGGCAATTACTATTATAAACCGTTACAAAGGCCCGATAAATAGAGCATTAAGTATGCCACTAAGGCTGGCGGTACGCAAGGTTCGCAGTCCTTGGATTTAGTAGCACTATGCTAACTAATTTTCCAGTTATATAACCAGCTTAGCGTGTTTCGGTGTGCTATAATAAATATAGTGCGTAATACCGTTGCTAGGAGCTATAACTGCCTTAAACTAGATACTAAGGCTATGGCAAAGGAAGTAGAGAAACTACTTAAGGATAACCGCTTTACGCTTAGTGGCCCGGTTAGTACTCTACCTTTTATTATACCTAACTAACTAAGGCTAGGATGGAGAGACAAGATTTAGGGCGCTAATTATTACACACTATATTAAGCGCGTGTTCTTTAATACTAGGCTAAGGTTACTTACCCTTAATAAGAATAGTACTAACCTCTTCTCGCCTATTACAGCTAATACGATATGGCTTATATGCGTAGCAATTTAACATACACTTAAGGACTACAGAAGTGGAATATAGGTAATTTATAAGTTTGAAGCTAACGCTATAGTTATAGGTAAAACCATGGGAAGCCTTTTACTATACTTACTAAAGCGTATTATAGATAGTTAGGAGCGATTATAGAATACCTAGAAGAGCTACTAACCCAAGCATAATAAAAGGCTACGCAGGCTACTTCTATAATATATTAATAAGATACAGAACGTAACTAGAGATAAAATGCTATAGATTTAGTAGGCAATCAGCAATCCTTTTAAGGATACTATAGAAGATCTAGAGGAACTAGATCTTAAGTATAATAACAGGTTTACTTAACAACCGCATACTATAAGTGTAAACACATAATATTACATTAATCGCATTATAACGTTATATCGCGATACTCGCTGTATGCTATAGCACTTCGCCGCTGTTTCCTATGTCACAATATCCCACTATTTTAATTGTTCTACGCGGCTAACAAAGATAATACAATAGGACAATGGTAGCCTAGTGCATTTATCGCTAAGAATAAGCCCTAAAACTATATATAAGGTCTCCTTCTCGCAGTATACTAATAAGACGATTTTAATGCCATATAACTATAATATTAACGCTATCTAAGCGCGCCTTAAACAAATTCAAGGTAACAATAAACAGAAAATAGGAATTAATTACCGCATCTTACGGTATACTTTCGCCGGCGAGTCCGAGGTTATAGATATTACGGATAGTACTATACTAGAGGATATAAAGGCCCGCCTACAGAGTGGAGATAGATAGGTAACACTAGAATTTGCTAATAAAGAGGATAAGAGTAGAGAAGGTAGTGGAATTAATAAGAAAAACAACGGCGAGAATAAAGACAATTAGGGGTTTAGTAGTATAATAGTACTATCATGGCGGAACTAATATAAATATTAAACTTAAAATAGTAGATTAACTAAAGGGCGTTATTAGGCGTATTAAGGTTATACTATACTACTATTAGGTCAAAATGTGTTCTTTACATAGTATATGCTAGGCGCATAAAATAAGCAGAGAATACTAACTATGTAGAATAAGTAAAGAGTACTAACTGCGCAGACTAAGCAAAGTATACTAATTATGCAGAATGGGTAAATACTACTAACCGCGTAGACTAAGTAAATACTATTAAGTACATGGGATAAACACTTAATAACAACCGCGTGGGAAGAGCAACGCTTATCTATTACTTAAAGTAAGCAAAGTATACTAATTGCGTGGAATGGGTAAATACTACTAACCGCGCAGACTAAGCAAATACTATTAAGTGCGTGGGATAAGCACTTAATAACAACTACGCGGGAAGAGCAACGCTTATCTATTACTTAGAGTGAGCAAGATATATAGAATGCGCAAGGAGGGCATTATACGTTAATTGCGCATTAAGTGCAAAAAAAGCTTAATAGAATAAAGGCACTACTTGCCCAGGTGGCTGCAAATGCGCAATTAGCTGCACCGCGTTATTGGTTTCTGTTAAATGCGGCAATGTGCCGCTCCTTAGTCGATACCATACGCTACACGTTGCAATGCGCGAAATGCGCATTTGGCTGCCAAATGCCGCCAAATGCTGCAAAAATGCTGGTAAATTTTTTCCTGACGTATCTTCCCAGTAGCCAGCGCGTTTGCATGGCCTGCAATATAGTTTATTATATTATTGTTGGCCTTGCTAATTATAATACTGCTAGCGGTAAGGGGCTTAATTTATATGTGCTTGGAAAGCTACTAGTTAACTTTAGAGTATAAGTTGCTCTTGTATATAGGCAAGGCCCTAAACTTTTAAGAGAGTAAGGGTCTTGTTAGTAAGGGAGTATATAAGGTAGAACAATTCTTGCTAGCTGTTAAAAGCAGGACTAAGACTATTAATAAACTTAGAGAGTAGGTCTATTTGGTCTATAGTATAGTTTTAGGTCTTAAGGTCTAAGTATATCTCCTTAAATTTAATAATGTATTCTTTAACGTTCTTATAGTTTGCGAGAGTAAGGTTTCGCCATTTGGCGTATATTTTAGCGTATGTCACATCTCCTTTTGGCTTAAATTCTATATATAAGATTTCTATTGCATCCTCAATTTCAATACAGTCTTTAATAAGGTTCTATCCGCAAGTGCCATAGGTTATAGAGATGCAGTTTACTTCCTTAAGTTACTTTCTTTTCTAAGCTTTAAGATCCGCCTAATAAGTTTTAACAAGTTTATTATAAGCGTCTCTCTTAACCTAAGGTCGGTTTATAGCTAGTCTAGCTCTTAGGTTAACTGGAGCATCTAAATTAAAGTTATTCTTAATTAGCCACTACCTAGTACCTTTCTTCCACTTCTTATGGTCTATAAGGCTTTTAAGTGTCTAAATGTTAGAGAGATTGATATTAAACTTAGAGTATTTAATTGCTATAATAACTTGTAAGAGAGAAGCAAGTGTTTTAGTAAAAAGGTAGGAAATAATGTTCTTTAGCTTATATACTATCACCTTTTTAGTATTTAGTGTAGTGCTAAGGATTTAACAACTAATAATAATAATAATAACAATAACAATAGCACTAGGAATAGTGATAGTGATAGGCAACTAAGACATTAATAGAAAACCTAATTTAAGGTTAATAGACAGTAATAGGCAACTAAAACATAGTAAAAAAAGCCAATCTTAATTAATAGGATGTCTGAAATTTCTAGAGTGCGTATATCCAAGTTAGAGTGCGTATGTCTGAATATCTAAAATATCTGGAGTGCGTATATCTAAGGTGTCTAGAGTGCGCATATCTGAAATATCTAAAGTGTGTATATCTAAAGTGTCTGGAGTGCGTATATCTAAAGAGTCTAGAGTATGTATGTCCGAAGTGTCTAGAGTGTAAAGTGTTTGGAGTATGCATATCTAAAATATCTAGAGTGCGTATGTCCAAAGTGTCTAGAGTGCGCATATTTAGAATGTCTAGAGTGCGTATATCTAAAGTATTTAGAGTGTAAAGTGTCTGGAGTGCGCATGTCTAGAATGTCTAGAGTGCGTATATCTAAAGTGTCTAGAGTGCAAAGTATCTAGAGTGCGCATGTCTAAAATGTCTAGAGTGTATATATCCGAAGTGTCTAGAGTATAAAGTGTTTGGAGTGCGTATGTCTAAAATATCTAGAGTGCGTATGTCCAAGGTGTATCTTGAGACGTAGTATACAGGTCGCTGCGCGATAGAAGCATCTCCGGGCTTATAACCTATTAAAATAGGTATAGTTTGATAATGATTTTTATTAAGCATGCTTATTTAAGAGGGTGGGGAAGCGACAATTATATAGAAGAGTGTCAGAGGTTCTACCTGACAAGAAGCAATTCACGCTAACTGGAACCTACTTCAACACGTGCTTTATCCAGCAGCCTTCCTCGCCACCTAGATAACCTTGCTTGCACCATCCACACTTGTTTAAAGCATCCTTGGCAGAGCCTTAATTGCCTAATAAGGCACCTCAACCGGCTCCTCCGCCGCCTCTGCCGCGGCCATTGCCATAACTATGTCTGTTGCCGCGTCCTCAACTGGACTGTTCACGTAAGTCACCTGGTGGCTTATTAACCGAGGCGAAGCTCTTAGGTAAGTCCTTCCGCCAAGCCTCGTTAGTAAGGTCAGCGATTAATTAAAGTAGTAAAATTATGTGGCCGTCGCGAATCTTATTATGTTGGATTTGAGCCCATATAGGGAAGTGTTTGTCAACGGCGTTAATAAATTAATAGTTAATAATTTTGTTATCTAAGGCAAGCTTTACCTACTTAACTCCTTAAACCGCTTCTTAGTAACGGCTTAAGAAAGTAGTAATTGCTTAGTCTGATTAATAGCGGAGCTTAATAAAAGTCTCCTATATATTAGCCTTATGGATCAAGCCACGGGCCTTAAATAATTGTTTAAGGTGTTTAATATAGTCCTTTACCGTCTTCTTGTGCTCTAGGGCAGTAATGATCTTATTATTAATTATACCAAGGATAATTAAACAGACTTTGCCGTCGTCCTTATTATACTGTTTAAACTCCTTGTTGTACTTATTAGAAAGTGCCTTGTTAGTTAAGCGAATTAAATCATTAGTGTCCGTAATAATTTAAGACCTCTTAAGGATCTCGTCTCGCTCCTCCTTATCAGCATCTTCTGGTATTTTGTTAATAGATATCGTGGGCTTTTCTTCCTGGAGCTTTAGGTAGAGGGGTGGGCCCGCATCTTCCCAAATAATATGTAGAAGGCCCTCACCACGTAGGTACGTGCTGAGCTGCGTCCAATATTGGTGCCAATTTGAACCGTCTTTCTTGAGGCGTTGAATGCCTGGATAGTCTTTACCCATGGCGACGCGTAGATAAATGAATTTGACGCGTAAATAAAAGGATTTTTGACGCGTAAACAAACGATTTTGACGCGTAATTTTGATAATAAGGAATGACTTTATACGCAGGTGTGGTAACCCTTGATGCGGCCTGTGGTAAGGTGTTAAATATAGAGCAGTAAGATATGACTTAGCACGGGTGTGGTAACCCTTTATGCAGCCTGTGGTAAGGTGTCAATCTTCTGCCGTCGCAGCTTGGTAGCAACGAGTGCTCATAACCTGATGAACTTGATGATGTTGAAACGAATGAATGTGAATATTGAGAATATCTCTAGTTCTATCTACGACGAACATAGGCTCTTATATAGGCCTATGTCTACGGTGGCAAAGTGATTGCTAAGGATACCGACCAAAATGGAAGCAAAGGGAATCTGCTTATGTAAGCAGGAA
>Ga0307507_10008738_pt1 | contig 13845 bp, 3 predicted proteins | sample 7_EM_MG_FD_207223 | JGI IMG/M metagenome (GOLD analysis project Ga0307507, IMG submission 207223) | Populus trichocarpa ectomycorrhiza microbial communities from riparian zone in the Pacific Northwest, United States - 7_EM | ecosystem: Host-associated > Plants > Roots > Unclassified | place...
TTAATAAATTTTAAGTTATAATAACTACTTTAATACTATGAATTATATAATAATTTTAATTTAGAATTTATATAATGCTTATAAAATTTCATATAAAAATATAAAAATATTTATTTAATAATATACTAATAGAGTTAGTAAGTTAACTTCCTAATTAGGAAGGTGCAAAAACTTTAGGCACTAACTACTATAGATTCTGCCTATATTAATAAACCAAAGGCCCGTCTTAGGATTGTGTATAAACTTATTTAACCCCTTTATTAAATGCGTCTTATTAAATGCTTTAAATGGCTCTTTAAGAAATTAGCGGTAATATCTAACATGCTCCGCCCCCGAAAAAGCGCCCTAGGCCAAAACCTACACTATTAGAAGCCTGTCCCTATAAGTAATATAAGCCTATATCCTATATCTAGCGAAGCTATTCCTATAAGCGTAAAATATAAGTTCTTCTATTCCTTATTTACCATTAAATTAAGGATAATTAAAGACGTTAAGCATAAGCCGGCTGCACTAACGCTGAAACTAAATTACTTAACAGTACTATCTACCGCCCTCCTACTACTGCCAAGGCGTTAGCCTACCAGAAAATACCTAAACCAATAATAAAAGGCCAGTGGCAATAAAGGGATAAAATTATAGAGTTAAAAGCTAGAAGTAAAGCTTTACCTAGATAAGGTTAAACCTACTAATAGTTAGAAATAAAGCAAGAGTTATTTAATACATTCTGTGTATATAGATTAGCTAGCTAGTTCTAATAAATATTAAGAGAGCTCTTTTAGCACTATTATATAGACTATAGATAGTTATTTGTATTCTTATATAGCTAGTTTAACAATTTTATAAAATATGGAATTTTGCAGTAAAGGGTTACTAAATAAGCCTTAAAGCTTCCAGAAGAATATATTAAAGTTATTAGCCCCTTCTTACGGTTTATTCGCCGGAATTTATAACCTTATAGGCCTTAATTACTACACCAAATGTCACAGTACGTGCGGAGGGTCAAGGTACGAGATGACTGTATAACATTGACAAACGATGTCGTGTGAGGATCTATGTACAGGAGACGAGGCAGGTATATATACGTGTTGCTTAGGGGTTAGGTCCGTGCTTATATATATACGTAGCCATAACAACGCGTTAGGTCAGTGCCGTGACACTAAATAATATATCTAAATTGCTTTTATAAGGGCGCGAAGAGGCTTTAAGGAGGATTTAAAGGAACAATATAAATTCTATCTAATCTAAGGGTATATAGCTCTTGCTAGATACAAGACATTATATAAGGAAGAGAAAGGGATATAGGAAACTTGTAACTAAATATTTGGGGTCTTAACAGCAGACGCGTGGGTATAAGCCTATATGGATTTTAATAGGTTTCGACTAAATTCCATTACATTAGTAGAATTTGGTGGAATTTAATTAAGTTAGCGGAATTTGGCGGAATTTAATCAACTTTGGCAGAATTTAGTAGAATTTAATTAACTTGGCAGAATTTATCTGTTAAGTATTTCACTAAGACATTCCTACTATAACTAGGCTAGTCCTATTATAGTACTCCCCCTTTTAACCAAAGGTCTAAATAATTTAATTTTAGTCAAGATTTATAACTTATTGCGTGTTATATAATTACGTTATAAGCGTTATAGTATAACATAGGTGATAGGGTTATGACGGTCAGCATAGTTATAACAGTCGGCTACTACCGCCTTCCTCCTTGGGCTTACGGTTTGAAACATCAAAATACTACCGCAAAGCTCCGTGCAGAGCTCCGTGCACGTCTCCCCCTAAGCTTTATTTAGTAGAGGTCTTGCAAAGCTCTACGGCTCCAGGTAGACGCAGAGCTTACAACTCCATTAGGGCCTCCACAACGGCTTGCAGAGGCGTGCAAGGTAGATATATCGCATAATGTAGGTAATAGGGTTACGACGGTCGGCATAGTTATACCGGTTCCTCTATACGCAGTTTTGATTTTCTAAACCGTTATAACTATGCCGACCGTCATACCCTACGGTCTTTCCGCTCTACAATATGCATTTAAAATTGATGCATTTTGGACCAAATTTTGCGTGCATATTGGGCAGATTTTAGTGCAAAAAGGGTAGTCTCATCCGTAGACTTTATATGCAAAATGCAGTGGTTTTTTATACATATTACACGTATATTTTACGCATATTGGGTATAAATCTCGTGCATACAATTGGGGCTGCAGAGAGGCTTGATATTTGGCTTGATTTAACTAATCTATATATATCAACGGGCTTACTGACTTAAAAAAGGGCTAGTTAAAAACCCGAGATATACAAATTCCGGTAATACTTGGCATGGTATTGCATCGAGCTTTACCAAATTGCGATTTTAGTAAAATATTGCAATGGGAGCGCGATTAACAGCCTCTATATATAGCCTTAGTAACCCCAAATCTAGAAATTTAAAATAGTAGATCTACTAATGTTAGTTATTACAAGAAGCTGCTAATGCAAAATATATAAATATCTTACTATAGTGTTAATATATCGTCGTTGCCAATGTGTGTTCTTATAGGATGTTACGTGACCAAATTTTTTAATAATTATGTCAGCCACGAATTGAGATAGGAAAAAATTCCAAAAATCCAATTTGCTTGCCAAGACCGCAACAATATAGATCTAGCGATTATATAAAAGCTCCCTGTATATTATTATATATATATTAAACAGCATGTATAGCGGTAACTTTATCAGGGGTAGGTAAGAGATAGTAAAAGGGATTTTTGGCCTAAGACGTCGCGCTGCTTTAAAGTCAGTAAACCAAATTAAATGGCATAGTCTCCGCTTACCTCTAAGCCAGTATATAATTTCCTATTTAGGAATAGTCATTTACTGGCTAAATATATTAATATTAGTGATAATATAGTTAACGCCGCCTGTCCTACCTTTATATAGCACACTAATCAATAACTTAATCCACTTAATTCTAATCCATCTAGCCACGCCTATGCCGTTATAAGTCGCAATCCTGCGGCTCCTATTAATATTAACACTAGTAAAGCTTTTGATATATGCCTAGCGCCCAAAGCCAGCAGCGTTAATAAAGAATTTAACCTTGCCAAATTACCACTCTTATATACTAGGTTCGTGATAGCAGATACAGTGGCTTGCCTAATTAATATTATTACGCCTTTATAACTTTCTTAATCCAATAGTAAGGTCGTTTTATAGGTGGTAGTTGTAACGGAACCTTATAGCAGGAACTACGGTGGGTCCTATTATTGGGCTAGGTATATAGGTAAAAACAATTTAACAACGTAATAATAACTAGTAGAGTAGTTGCCCAATAGATTAACTCCAATTGTATTCTAAAATTCACTATAAGGAGAGAACTATCTACGGTAGGGACTAAGGTCCTTTAAATACACAACCATACTCCTAAGAAATCCTCTCTTATACGTAAGGTATGTGTTATACGTGTTATACATAGATATACACTGCGTATACTCCGTACACTGCGTATAATATTATGTGACTCGCTTACTATTCCTCGTTATATGGTTCCACTAGATCCATCCTAGACCGTGCCTATATTAACTAACTAGCTTCCTGCAACTCTTCCCTAAGTAGTTATAATATTGTACTTAAAGCGTCCGTAACACTATCTCCCTTCTCTTTATCTTCGTCCTTAAAGATTCCTAACATCTCTAAGTTGTCCACTAGAGGTATAATGTCCGTTTAATTAGTCTAGTTAATATCCTTACTTATTATACCTAAAGCTTCTTCTTCTTCATAAGCGTAATATTATACTCATACCATAGCTGCCATACTATTACTTAGTGAGATAATATCGTCTCCATATTCTCATTATGCAAAAGTAGGGTTAGTATATATTGTAATAGCGAGTCCCTTATCTTAACAACCCTTATCTTATTTAGAGTGCACTAAAGCAAATATTTAATTATCCTGTAATATTCGCTCTATTTCTAACGCTAAGTATATATATCCTATAACTCTTAACAGTCTTCTAGTTCCCTAAGTAACTTATTATAGGGTCTTATGTTTAATCTACCACTACAAAGCTTAAGTTTAAGTTGGCCGCCACGCGCGCCAAACTCTACCATTCTGCTAAAGAAACTGCTCGGGCCCTTAAGGCTCAACGTCGCTCCTTTAAGTCTTAGTAGGTTGCGTTTGCTCAGTTAACCTATCTTAAGAAGGTTCGCAAGAAGGTTTATTCTAAGGAGTAGAAACTAGTTTAGTAGGGTCTTAATAAGCTAGGTAACAAAAGGACTAACTCTCCTCCTATAAGGGAAACAACTCTAAGTAGCTCAGCAATTGCTCCTTTTAGGTCCCCCTTAGGTAACTTATTTTTTAGCAATCCTTTTTTATTAATATTGCCTAACCTACTCTCTTCTAATACTCCTGTACCTTTCCTATAGCGTTTTTTAGGTTGCTTAGTAGTTCCTAGGTAGTCTTACTATAGCCTATCTACTTTACTTTATACTATATTTCGTTATCTACATCCTTATAACTAATAATCTTTAAAACTTGCCATTTGTCTTCCTCTTGTCCTCTATATATATTTACTTTATAGACTAGTAGCTTAATATTCCCGTATACTGGCTCTAGCATTGTGATATATTATACAAGGTAGATTTTTATTTTGGCTGGTAGGTTTAACTTATATATAACTAATAAAATTCTTTACTTAACTTTAAAAGGTCCTAGTCTGACATAGTCTAACTTTTTACTTAGTTGTTAACTCTTAAAATTTTTATATAGTAGTTATACTTTATCTCCCTTTTTAAGATCTGGTCCCTTAGATCTCTTAGTATTATAGTACCTTTTTATTTGTTCTTATACTAGTTTAGCTGTTTCTTTAAGGTCTATATAAAGATTTATTAACATCTCTATTCTTTACTTAGCTATGCTACTCATCTTTTTTACTTAATATGGCGATAACAATATTCTTAGCTTATATCCGTAATTCGCCTTAAATAGTAATGTCTCTATTTCTTCTTATAGTGTTGCATTGTATACAAACTATATAACTGGTAATAATAATACCCAATTATTCTATACGTGATTAATATAATGCCTTAGATACTATTTTAGTATCTAGTTTAGTCTTTTTATTTATCCGTCCATCTGCGGATAATATACTATAGATATTACTACGTAAACTCCTTATTCTACCAGAAATACTTTCTAAAATACTACTATAAATCTTAGATCTCTATCTAATATAATTTTGTTTAGTGCTCTGTATCTTGCAAACGCTTCCTTTATATAGATTTTAGCAATATCTTCTATTAATATCTCTTTAGTGCATACTATAAAGTATCCCTACTTTATTAGCTTATCTACTATTACTAAAATTATGTTATAATCTTATCCTATAATAGGATCTCTTAACTTTAGTAGCTTAATAATAAAGTCCTATAATATAACCTTCTATAGTCTTTCTGGTGTCTTAATAGGTTATAGCCCTCTATATAGCTTATACCTTATTAGTTTATTCCTTTAGCAATCTAAATATTCCTTTATAACTTATCTTGCTAGTCCCTAGATTCCTTAAATAATATACTCCTCTTAAAGTCTTAATACTAAGCCTATAGCTCCGTTGTGTTCTTATATTATTTCCTTATAGAATTCCTTAATAAATTCTTCTATAATAGACTTAGGTATATATATTGCTTCTCTATTTTTATATTACTCTAAGTCTGGATCCTCTACCTATGCTTCTTAGATCTTCTATATCTAATTACTTTCTAGTAATTTATAGATCTAACTTTTCTTAGTTACTATAATCTTTAAATAATTATACCTAATTAATCTATCTTAATACCTTTGCAATAAAGCTCCTAATAGCTTTTTATTACTTTATAATTTAGTCTTTCTACTTAGAGCGTCTACTTATGTATTGTCTATACCCTTAGTATACTAAATTTCAAAATAGTATTTTATAAGCATTTCCACCTATTTAACCTGTCTTTAGTTGAGTTCCTTTATTATTAGGAATCCTATAAGGTTCTTATAGTCCGTCTTAACCATAAATGGTTTCTTTATACCTTGTAAAAATACTCTCTATTCCTTAAGTACTGTAATTATACCTAATAACTCCTTGTTATAAATGTTATAGTTTAACTTTAGTGGTGTTATCTTTCAACTATAGTATGCTACTAGGTGCCATCCGTCTTAATGTTTCTATATAAAGTATACCCCTAGTATAAAGTCTAATACATCTATTTCTATAACCATCTTTAGACCTGGTTAATAGATCTTAAGAACTAGCTCCTAGGTAAATAATCCTTTAACTCTTTTAAATAGTTCTTATTACTCCTTTCCCTATACCTATAGTTCTTCTTTCTTTGTTAATTACGTAAATAGCTTAATATCCTTTAACCACTGTGCTATAAACCTCCTACAATAATTATAAAACCCTAGAAATGATCTTAACTATATAACATTCTTTAGTTCCTGCCAATTTACTATAGCCTTAATCTTCTTTAGATCTATACTAAGTTGGCCTAGTTTAATAATAAATCTAATAAAATTAGTTTTTCTAGTAAAGAACTCGCATTTTTTAATTACTACTAGCATCTGTTCTTTTTATAGCCTCTTTAAGACCTATTTAACGTGTTCTCTATGTTCTTCCTCACTCTTTAAGTAGATAATAATGTTGTTAAGGTATACTATAATAAATTTATCTAGGTGTTCTCCTAATACACTATTAATTTACTTCTGGAATATTACTAGTGCGTTTATAAGCCTAAATTGTATAACTAATAGCTTATATAGTCCTTCCTTTGACCTAAAGGCTGCCTTTTATTTGTTGCCTTCCTTAATCCTAATCTGGTAGTACGCCCATCTTAGATCTATCTTTATAAAAATCTTTGCGTTACCTATCCTATCTTAGATTTTGCTAATTAAGGGTAAAGGATACCTATCCTTCCTAGTAATGCTGTTTAACTGTCTATAGTCTATACACATCCTAAGTTTTCTGTTTTTTTTTTTGGATAAATAGTACTGGATATCCTGCTAATAACTATAATGGTCTAATATATCCCTTATATAAGTTCTCCTAGATAAACTCCTTAAGCGCTACTAACTCTGTTTTAGTAAGCTTATAGATTAGGAAGAACTTTAGACTTATTCCCTCTTCTAATTCTATTTTATAGTCCTAAGCTGTATACTCTAATAGCTTTTTACTTTCTAGTAACTATAACTTTTTACCATACTTATAGTATCTCTTTAGTATATAACTTAAGCCTTACTTAGTCTCTTTATATATTGCTCCAACTTGGTACTATACCAACTTGGTTTACTGTCGCACTTTATACTATTAAGTATTCTTAATATTAACCTAACCTATAACCCAATTAATCTTTAGATTGTACTCCTATAATTAAGGCATTCCTAGTATTGCCTTATCCTATCCCAACGGTAGAATATTAAAAGACATTCTAACTGGTCTCCCTTTAATAGTTATCTAAATAGGTCCTATTTTAAGATTAATAACGCCTCCTCTATAGGCTATCTAATCTCCTAAAATTATTATAAGTGGATATAGGTGTTCCTTTTGTCTATATAGTAACCCTATCCTTTCTACTGCCTTTAGTGATATATGGTTTCTAGTTACTCTACTATCTACTAACGCTTTAAACTACTAATCTTGCTATTTAACTTATAAATTTAGATATTATCCTTTAAGGGTCTAAGGCTCTAATACTAGTTCTCTCTAGTCCTATATACCTCCCCTTTTCCTAACTATTAGCTACTAGATCCTACCTATACTTAGTCTAACTTTAGCTAATACTTAATTTATTTCTTTTCCTCTATATACTATAGATAAGTATTCTCTAGGTACTTCTACTACTATTATCTATCTAGGCATTCTTCTATAAGGAATCTTCCTAGTTAAAGTATTAAGTCTTCTTAACCTTGTACTTCTACTGGGTACTATTTATATATATACTTAGTATTCCTAAACCGCTTTTCCTCTAGTGCCTAATATATCCTTACTAGGTACTTTTAGTTCTTATCTTTAAGTGCTCTATACATATTACACGTGTTATTCATATAAGCTATCCATAATAGTATATAATGCGCTATATATTTTAGGTTAACTTTTAGTTTGTCTTTATTCTTAAGTTTAAACCTATACTTAGTTAACCTAACCACTGATATCTCTGCTACAGATACTAAGATTTATTACTTACTTCTCTAGTCCCTAGATCCTTCTTCTAGGTTCCTTAATATTATAATTAATACTCCTTTAATATAACTCATGCGTTTTTCCGTAATGGGTTGGTCTTAGACAACTTTTTTGTCTAGCTATATATAAAAGTCTTCCTATTTGTCGCTGTGTTATTACCTATACTACTTTCCATATAACTGGTTTAGTGTATATAGTTTATCTATTAGAAAGTACCTTGTTATTACTATATTATAACATCCTTTGGTATATCTTTCTTTAAACCTAGTTAGGATGTCTAGATCCTCTTCTTATTCTAGTTTATCTAACCACTTTGCCCTAAGTATCCCTATACTTAGCCTATTAGTAACTCTTTATACAGGTGCTCTATCCCTTATATAACCTAGCATAGCTAACCTCTTATCTAGCTATTGCTCTTACTATATAATAATTCTTATCCTAAACTTATCTATAGTTTCTTATTTTCTGCGTCTTACAGCTAGATCTTTATAGTTGTCTTACTTTTTAATTCTGGTATTGACTATTTAATCTTTAGGCTAAACACTGCGTTTACCTAAAATTGCTAACATTCTTATTTATTCCCCAAACTCGTAGTTCTTAAACTTGCATCCTATACTTATTTATTTATTACTAAACTAAGTTAATACCCTTTCCCATTGGTTTTCTTCCGTTATAGGTCCTTAGGTATGTCTTATCTTATTTTAAGAATCTTAAGCTTCTTTTATCTCTTCTTAAGAATCTTAAGCCTGTGGCCTTTTGCCTTTATTAAGTAATAAGCTAGCACTAGTAGTTATCTACTTACTTAGTTTCTTCTAAACGTTACTCCTATTATCTTATAAAGTAATAGAAATTATATCTAATAGTATTGCTATACCTGTTACTAAACCTTATTCTATAATAGTTTTAGTCTCTACTTCTATTTCAACTTCTCTAAAGTTTATATGCTCCTAGTAAGCTACCTTTATTGCCTTATTATTAGTAAATGCTTCACCTTTATTAAATTTATTGTCTTTAATATCCGATCTATAAGCTAGTTTGTTGGTTCCTTTAAACTTAGATAACAATGGCTCCTATAGCCAATAGCTTGCGCTATACTTAGCATCCTTATAAATTCAGCATACGTTGTTGTAATAATATATAAAACTGTTAATTAAACACTCTTTTATTCCTTATAGTATACTATTATCCCTCTATATATACATGCTATCTACTGGCCTAGTTCCCTTTACTATATAGTTACTCTAACCACCTCTATAGTCTTTGGCGAAATGACCTTATTTTCCGCAATTTATATAAGCCCTATCTTTAAACCATTTTTCTTGCTATAGAGTCCACCTAAATATCTTCTACTACTAAAATCCCTAGTTTAGCCTCTACTCCTAGGTCCTTTAATTACTTAATCCTTAACCTCTAGGTTTCTATAGTTTCTTTTCCTACCTTTAGGTTTCTTTAGTACTACTTAGGTCTATTAGCTCTACACCATTTTATAATTTTTAACTCTATATTTATTGTTGCGTACTCTGCGCCTTATATAACTATAAAACTCTATCTTACCCTTTCTTGGCTTGTTCCCTTTAATAGATTCTATTATTAATCTTTATTAACTAATCTATTAACTCTCTTAGAGTATCCGTATCTTCCATTAGGATAATTACGTCCTAGACTTTAGCCTCAAGTCCCTATTTATACTATGCTATAAGCGCCCTATTATTCCACTTAACCTATATAGCTAGTGTTTAAAACTGTGTTATATACTTAATTGCTAAAGTGCGTTATACTAAGTTCTAAAGCTTTTATTCCGCTGTGGTTATAGCCTCTAGGTCTCCAAATATCTATATTAGTTATTCCGCAAACCCGTTCCAACTGGTAAATATATACTATACATCCTAGTTAGTCGTTATTATGCCATTAGCCTATATTTCTATAAGATATAGCTTAAACCACTTAAGTGCCCTCCCTATTAGGAACAATCCTGCATAGGCTACTTAATCTAATAATATTACTAACTTCGCTCCTTCCTGTACTACCTTAAAGTGCATCTATATAAAAAATCCCTTAAGCTTTAACTTCTCCCCTAAGAATTATTTAATTAAAGATAGCTTAATCTTTACTGCTCTAATTCCATTAATGCGTTCTTTAAGTATCCTATTATTGTCTTATAAGTGATTAACTATTTCCTATAACTAACCTTGCGTAACTACTTAAGAATCCCCATTATCTATACTGGTATTACCTAGCCCTAAGGTTATGGCTGCCGTCAACGCCATCGTGACTAGTACTCTGGGTGGCATATTATTCAACCTTATTTAATACCATAACCTTAGTAGTAAATATATAACAGAACCTTGTAGCAGGAACTACAGTAGGTCCTATTATTAGGCTGGGTATATAGGTAAGAACAATTTAACAATATAATAACAACTAGTGGAGTAGTTACCCAACAGATTAACTCTAATTATATTCTAAGATTTACTATAAGAAGAGAACTATCTATAATAGGGACTAAGGTCCTTTAAATACACAACCGTACTCCTAAGAAATCCTCTCTTATACATAAGGTACGTGTTATACGTATTATACATAGACGTACACTGCGTATACTCCGTACACTGTATATAATATTATGTGACTTACTTACCATTCCTTATCACATAGTTCTATCGGATCTATCCTAGACTATGCCTATATTAACCAACTAGCTTCCTATGACTCTTCCCCAAGTAGTCGTAACATCATACTTAAAGCGTCCGTAATAGTAGTGTTTAAAGAAGGGGGGCTTACTAAGCCGGTAATCTACTGCGTATTTAATTTAAGCCCACTGTATTATAGTTAGGCTTGTATTAAATACGCCTAATAGACGTAGTAGTAGCGTGTTATCCCTTAAGGTTGGTTTATCTAGTAAAAGAATAAAGGTAAAGTAATTTAAGTGCTTAGTAACTAGGACTCTATTACTGACGCTAATATATATCTAGGACTTTAAGCTAGCCTTTAGCTTAATAATACTATTTATTTACTCTATAAAGAACTATTAAAATAGTTAAGCCGAGCCTAGATCTTAAATATAGCCGGAGTAGTATAGTAGGTAGTGAATTTAAACGGTGTATACTTACAGCTATTTGGATTCGCCGCGGTAATATAGCTTCTTATATATTTAAACGAATTCCTCTACGAGCTCCTAAATATAAGGTATATTGCTTTTAGTAAACTTGTATTAAGTAGCCAGTAAATAGAGCCTACTAAGTATACAGAAGTTTGCAAGGTACTTATTAGGAAGGATTCTATTAAGTAAAACGTATAATAGAACCTTGTAGCAAGAACTATAGTAGGTCCTATTATTAGGCTAAGTATATAGATATAAACAGGTTAACAACGTAATAATAACTAGTAGAGTAGTTGCCTAACAGATTAACTCCAATTATATTCTAAGATTTACTATAAAGAGAGAACTATCTAGGTAGGGACTATAGTCCTTTAAATACACAACTATACGCCTAAGAAATCCCTTCGCTCCGTAAGGTATATATACTCTATTTACTCTATAATAGATTACACAGATTATATAAATTATATAGATTATACTATATAACCTCAGCTACCATTCCTTGTTATATAGTTCCACCAGATCTATCCTAAACTATACCTATATTAACTAACTAGCTTCCGCCAACTCCTCTCTAAGTAGTTATAATATTATACTTAAGCTATCTATAACACCATCTCCCTCCTTTTTATCTTTGTTCTTAAAGATTCCTAATATCTCCAAGTTATCTACTAGAGGTATAATGTCCGTTTAATTAATCTGGTTAATATCTTTATTTATTATACCTAAAGCATTCTCTTTTTCTTCTATAGCTTATTAGTCTTATACTATTGCTATAATATTGTCTCTAGGTAAGATAATGCCGTCTCCGTATTCTTATTATACAAAAGAAGGGTTGGTTTATATTGCGCTAGTAAATTCTTTATCTTAACAACCTTTCTTTTACTTAGAGTGCACCAAAGCAAACATTTAATTATTTTATAACGTTCGCTCTATCTCTAATACTAATTGTACGCGTCCTATAACTCTTAATAGTCTTCGGGTTCCCTAAGTAACTTATTATAGGGTCTTATATTTAACTTACCGCTAAAAAACTTAACGGTAAGCTAGCCTCTATACTACTTAAGGTTTAATATATCTTAAAAGAGTCTATATATATCCTTAAAGCTTAGTATCTAGCTTATACCCATCTTTAATACCTTAAATATATTTATAAGAAGGTTTATTTTAAGGAGTAAAAACTTGTTTAATAGGGTCTATCTAAGCTAGGTAATAAAAGAATAGACCTTCCTCCTATAAGGGAAATAACTCTAAGTAGCTCAGCAGTTGCTCCTCTTAGGTCCCCCTTAGGTAACTTATTCTTTAGCAATCCTTTTTTATTAATATTACCTAACCTACTTTCTTCTAATACTTCTATACCTTTCCTATAGCATTCTTTAGGTTGCTTAGTGGCTCCTAGATAGTCTCGCTATAGCCTATTTACTTTACTTTACACTATATTTTATTATCTACGTCCTTATAACTAATAATCTTTAAAACTTACTATTTATCTTCTTTCTGCCCTCTATATATATCTATTTTATAGACTAGTAGTTCTATACCTCTATATACTAGCTCTAGTATTGCGATATACTATATAGGGTAGATTTTTATTTTAGCTGGTAGGTTTAACTTAAACGTAACTAATAAAATCCTTTATATAATTTTAAAAGGTCCTAGTCTAATATAGTTTAACTTCTTACTTAGTTGTTAACTCTTAAAATTTTTATATAGTAGCTATACTTTATCTCCCTCCTTAAGATCTGGTCCCTTAGATCTCTTAGTATTATAATACCTTTTTATTTATTTTTATACTAGTTTAGCTGTTTCTTTAAGGTCTATATAAAGATTTATTAAAGTCTCTATTTTTTCTTTAGCTGTGCTACTCGTTTTCTTTGCTTAATATAGTAATAATAATAATTTTAGCTTGTATCCGTAATTCGCCTTAAATAGTAACGTTTCTATTTCTTCTTATAGTATTATATTATATGTAAACTATATAACTGGTAATAACAATACCCAATTATTTTATGCATAATTAATATAGTGCCTTAGATACTATTCTAGTGTCTAGTTTAACCTTTCTATTTATCTGTCCATCTGTAGATAATACGCTGTTAAGGTTGCTGCGCGAACTCCTTATTCCGCCAAAAATATCTCCTAAAATGCTGCTATTAATCTCGGATCTCTATCTAATATAACCTTGCTTAGTGCTCTATATTTTATAAATACTTCCTTAATATAGATTCTAGCGACATCTTCTGCTAATATTTCCTCTATATATGCTATAAAGTATCCCCACTTTATAAGCTTGTTCACTATTACTAAGATTACATTATAATCTTATCCTATAATAGGATTTTTTAACTTTAGTAACTGAATAATAAAGTCCTATAATAGAACTTCCTATAGTCTTTCTAGTATTTTAATAGGTTGTAGCCCTCTATACGGCCTATACCTTATTAGTTTATTTCTCTAGCAATCTAAATATTCTTTTATAACTTATTTTGCTAGTCCCTAGATTTCTTAAACAATATATTCCTTTTAAAGTCTTAACACTAAGCCTATAGCTCCGTTGTGTC